>Ga0210040_10007147_pt1 | contig 13665 bp, 5 predicted proteins | sample CryGeyCG12114_NA_FD_185462 | JGI IMG/M metagenome (GOLD analysis project Ga0210040, IMG submission 185462) | Groundwater microbial communities from aquifer - Crystal Geyser CG19_WC_8/21/14_NA (SPAdes) (version 2) | ecosystem: Environmental > Aquatic > Deep subsurface > Groundwater | place: USA... | reverse complement strand
AGTAGCAAAAAGATTGACAGTAGCTATTATTTGATGGAGCAGGCATCTTTAAAATTCGTGGCGTTTCCAAAAAAGTCAAAATACTGATCGTGAACAAAGCGAATGAGATTCTCTACAGGGCATAAAAGTTCTTGACTACTTACAAACCCTTTACTTTTGCATATGGTGACTAAATTCGTCACAGCTACTCCATTGTACAGAACTCGGAAAAAATGTTTTCTAGGCGAATTCTCGGGTAGATTCAGTTTTCTATAGAATTCGAATATAAATCGACTTCCATATGGCGGTAAATTGATATCTGGATGACCTTTAAAAAATCCCAAAGCTCCAGTCAAACTTTGAAGAGTTGTATCGTGTCCAGAAAACACTGCCACTTTTTTATCCGTCTGCTTTTCCGACATGAGATCCAATGCAACATATACAATTTCCTATGAGTAAGAAATCAGAAATGTAGTGAATACAAAAAATAAATTACACTTATAGCTGGCGATGGTGATACACGAGTATTTCTTACCTTCAAGAGGCCATAAGCACTTAAGGACAGAAATTTTCTATGAGGAGTCAACTTCTTTAAAGCTTTGGTATCCTTTTGAATATGCTTAATTAGGGTTGCTAATTGTCCTGGAGAAATACAAGTGTCATCCCGACAAGGCAACGCTGTATTATGACATGGATAAACTAGCAATGAATCCAACAATGTAGCTTTGGAAGATGTACGTCCATTGGATTGGTCACCAGTGTACAGGACTTCTTGTAAATGAGCTAGTAAGTCTTCTGAAGATCTTTGATCTGTATTACAATTTTACAATGTGCATATTTTAAACCAGTTGACTCACGGTCTCAATAATACTATACAAAATTATCACCTACCGTCAAAATCCACCGAGATTTTTTTACGACTCACACCAGCAATTTTCTTCAACTTTTCCAACCCCCTACAAGAGCAGTCATTAAAACAGAAATTAATGCTTTGACTCTCCTTGATAGGATCTTTGTCCACAATTCCTCGACTTCCCAAAAATCCATACAAGAAGGCTATAAGGCTTTGAAAAGTCCTTCGATACCGGGAAGAATACGAAATGACACGGACTGAGCCCGGGTCATCCAAAGTGAGTACCGATTTATAAGCAGAGCGAAGGATTTTGCCCAGTTTGATCAATTGACCCGTGCCCAAATGCGTAAGTTGGCCCAAATTGCACTGGGAAGAAATGCCAACGCGTGAAAAACTGTGAAAAGGTCCAATGAATGTAGAATACCCAGGAAGCTTGGGTAAAGTCTCGGTTGAAAATTTTATGAACTCTGAGACTTCTTGAGATAGCATTGTTGATTTTGGGGTGCAATTTATGTATGATATGTTTTGCGTTCCTATATGTGCTAGTGGACCCCGGTCCCCATGTCTCAGGAGGATTATTAATGCTTCCAGCTTGTGCGATGGGAAGAAATGATCTGTAAAATACAAAGAAATATCGTCAAAATAGCAAAATTTCCTAGCTTAAATCCTCAAAATAAAAGACTTTGCTAAATAAAATTACTTTCATCTGCAGCTTTGATAGATTCCGGAGGTGAACACAACCTTGAAATCACAGAAGGGAGGAGAGCAATCTTCTTCCTTTTCCCATGATTATTACTATTACTAGCATCAGGAACAAATGACTGCTTGGCTAATGTCTCTATGCTAGTAGTAGAAGTGGAATGCAATAACAGTTTCGACTTGAGTTTTCTATTTCTTCGTTGAGTTGTTTCACTATTTAGAAGAGAGAGGTCATCACTTAAGAAGCCCACTTGCTCTGGTTCGACTAGAGTAGTCCAAGCCGTATTCTTCTTACTCAGGAACCAGTAGAGTCCTACAGATCAAATAATCCATTTTTGAAATAATCCGCAGCAAATAAACAAGCTATTAAAGAAGAGTTTAAATTTGTCTGATCACCAACCCAAGGAAAACAAAAGGAGCCAAATGAGTAGCAGAATATAGCACTGGACAGCTTTGGCTTTACCACACCCGAAGGAAGAAGTTACGGGCCACATCTTGACGGGATCAAGTGGACTTTAATTTGGGTAGTTTTGATTCCTCATAATACTATTTTTGACATCAATTGTTGACATCCTCCAAACGAAAATTAACTAACTGCTTTGAAGAACATAGTTGGATGGAAGTTGCAAATCTACCAATTTGACAATTATGAAAATACGGAAATTCATAGTTACGTTTACAGGGCACCTTGTAACCGCTTTCCCAATTAAGTGTTTATTTTACTTTTAACAGCATACAGCAGTCGGCCACAGCCACGCCAGCCAACAATTAACTAGCTTACATTACACTTATTAAAATATAAAAATCTTAACTTGTCAATATTTGAAATTTGACGGAGCTGTACCCCATGACTAGATAACATATTTTAGAAAAACAAGTCCTACAAATCATGCTACTTTTAACTCATAGAGGTCTCTATCGTTTTTGTGACTCGGTAAGTCCAAAACCAATGTGGTGCATCCCTAATCCCTATATTCTGCCTGTCTATGATTCTCACATATGTTTATCATTGGGGTGAAATCAAAATTATCTAAATAATATAGATGTTAAATTAAAAGTAAGTAGTTAAAAATGTAGACACATGCCAGTACGAAGTAATCATCGCGATTAATTGACGTAGTTGAGGTTAATTATCATGAATCAAATGACGCACAAGAGGTCAACTATATGAATAGGTCATTGATAGATAAATTTGGAAACGAAAAAAGTTAATAAATTAACAAGATAAGCCCATGATGACTACAAACAGATGAATAGTCAAAGATTGCCTATTATTATGAACGAAAAGAATCGTACCGGGATATACACACAGAAATATATATTTTTCAACGCATAAGTTGATTTATTTTTCACAATTCTCACTCTTCTTTTGTCTTCACACACAATATAATATAGTATACATAAACTTAAGCGATCATACGACAAATTAAATAATTCTAGTATCACAGAAGTATTCGTTATTTAACTAATTGAACGAATACAGTATCACAAAGCAAAACATTCAACAATTTGAAAATAACTTGCAAGCCAATTCATGATTGTCACACGCAAAACAGTCTTGATAAATTAAATTGAGCAGGATTGTCTCCACAGAACAATATTAAAAAACAACAAAGCAATGAGAAAAACACTGAAAATCTATACAGCTTATTGAAAGACGTTGATAGTGCTTACTCTTCATCCCCCTTAAATAAAATATTAACTAAAGCTCAATAATGTCAAACAAAAACTTAACGTTTTGTACACATACAATAAGATCATCGGGTAAATTCACTAGTTACAGGCACATAGGCCACACATTAACTAAAACTAATTAACTAACCTAACTAGTCAAACTTTGAGTTAATAATTACCATGGTCTCCACATGCTACTACAACTGGAAGAATTGCTATCCACAGATTTTGGGGAAGCCAAAGGAGTCAATGGTGGAGTGTATGGTCTCATGCCCGAAGAATATGAATCCACTGTCATAGTGTCATCATCACTGGAGGAAGCAATCTCGTTCAAACTTTTGCCTAGATGGATCATGATGGAGGAACCGGTCTTAATGTCCACACGAGGAGAAGTGGTAGCCAAAACTCGACTAACTTCTTGAGCACAGTAGACGAATCCAGCACGGAATTTATCCTCAGTTTGGCTCTCCTGTTTGGCCACCGACGCCTGGAGTTTTTGCAAATGACGAACAGTCAGTTCCAAGATGTCAGCTTTTTCCAGTCGGGTCACATTTTCCCCTTGGGCTTCCATTCCAGAAACCAAAACGTCTTTCAATTGGTCCAAACAACGATTGATTCGTGCTCTGCGTTGTCGTTCCAACAATGGTTTTGTAATCTGGATAAACAAAAAAAAATTGACATTAGCTAACTTGTAAAAAAAACTCTATTTCCAGCTCCATCAGAAAACCAAAAAACTTAGAAAAAATGCAAAAAAAAATCTCAAAATATGAAACAATTCTCACCTTTCGATATTGCATGGTTCGTGAAATAGGTTCAGCACTTGCTTGCTGACCAAAAGCTCTGGAGATATCAGTCAATGGAGCCATTTTTAATAGTAACTTGTAGTGTGTTTTTCAACGATAAGTGAAAACTTTATTGCCAGGCACTTGTTGCTTCACGTGAGTGAGTGTAAGTAAAAACTTGTACACTTGGTTCAGAAGTTGAAACTCGAGTTGTGTTCTCTGGAAAGTCCAAAACGGAATTGATGGAATACTGTAGCACGAGGCCCGTTTTATGTGTGTGCATCGCAATGCAAGTGAGTAGTAGTCTAGTTAGTACGTACAAATGTAAGTAAGTTGGTAAAAGTTTTCCTACCTAACTTACTAACATGGGGCGGCCAAGGAGATTCCTATGCATAGATACATGCAGTGAGCAGTAGTTTTAGGTACGTGTGTAGGGCTGACGACTCACACGTTCTAAAACTCTAAAAACTTTTTTATTTTGGTATGTGTGCTTTAGCTACTGACTGGGGACTGTGGGAAGATGATGCCAGGTGTTGTGCAGCCTTTTGTAACTAACTAAAGCAACTAACTAACCAGAGGTATGTTGAAAAGCGTGGGAATGAAGATTTCTTGCTCGTTCTCACGGTCTCGGTGTCCACATGCTCAACACGTTCCAAAAGATCACTTTCTTTTGTTGATTGTCAATACGGACTACTGACTGACTGTGGGAACGCACACTTAAGGCTCGCTTTTGCATAAGGGAAAACAATCGTCTGTGTGTCAAGACATGCATTCTTACCTGGATTATTATTATGATAATAATACCGTGGCTGGCTCACTTTTATGATGCATAAAGGGTTCAGTTATGACAGCTATGGAATGTGCTACTTGTTTGTTTTGGGACATTTTCATTCCTGTGTAAGGAAATTCCATGCATGTAATGCATAAATTCTTATCATTTGGTCCAGATGGGAGATATAGTTTAAATATGTAGCTTGGAGTCTGCTATTGTCTTTTCAAGGTTGCTTGCCAGTGAACCACATTTTTATCAACGGCTAATAATGATTCAAGTTCAAGTGTTTTTCAGGTGGCATTAGTAACTAGTTGGCCAAGATGCAGTTGGTGTGTAGTTATGTAGGGTGCAATGGAGTGTAGGAGCTAACTAGCTAAGATGGTATTTAAAAGAAGGCTTGAATTGGCCAATAAAATTTCATAGGCCACTAACTAACTTAATACACTCGGGCAGTTTGTTAGGTAGCCTGGTAGCTATAACTAACTAACTGTTCATAAATTATGCGTGAATGGATGATACTGCTTAAAGTGAATCTAATCAGCTTTATATTGCCGTAAATTTGAAACAAGGACAAAAAAGAAGATTTTTAATAGTTTGGGAGGCGTTTTTACTTTTACTCGACTTTTATTATTTTCTATTTATTTCCGTATTTATTTTGTCTGGATTCACTGAATGCAGTTGATTGCTTTTCCATTATACATTCATATGAGATTACAGTGAATGTATTGATCACATGCACGGATCTTATTTTGTGATTTGCAATAGCTCAAATAGTTCACCTCACATGATGTTCAAGATAGCTGCTGGTCATCTAGTGAAAAAGTAGCAACATATGGCAGATGCAGCATACCAAAGGCAGTTATAGTATGCAATGATGTGAGCAAGTGCTGCGGAGCAAAAAAATACACATTTTTTATCCAAATGTGTGTGCACTTGACCTCATTTGTTTTTTCTCTTTCTTAGCAGCTATCAAATTATTCTTGTTTTCTCGGGGAATAGTTAGCCAACTGTAATTTACTATAACTAACCAACTAACAACAAAATTCCATTAAATATACACTGACATTGAATTCTTGTACTTAAAAACCTATCTGGGGTAAGATGAGCCACATTATTGATTGATACTCTTTGGGCATTGATTTTAGCCAACTCGTAACAATAGGCTTTTGCAGCAGGCGCCCAAAGCATGTTTTTTATTAACCAAGTTCAGTTTGACTAACTACCTAAGTTTAAAAACAATAAACTTTAGATTAGCCTGGCAACATAGTCCATTTTAAATTCCACAAAGCCGTTTGCGGTGAGCGAACTGAAGATAACAAAAAAAGCGTAACAATTGAGACAATGAATGGCACCAGAGCATTGTGATATGTACTAGTCAGTAACTAGTATTATGATGATGATTGCACTTAAATGCCAGAGATTTGAACTTGAATATAAAGGGGTGCACATGGATCACACCTGTTGCCTTTTCCCACGATCTGCACCGAACACACGTTTAGTTAGTTGCATAGTATCTGTAGGTAGTACTAGTACATTGCTGCGTTGTATTACGTACATTTTATGCAATGTGCATTGTTACCGAACTCATTTTTTTCCCTTCTAGCCAACCAGTAGTTACATGAAACCTTTTTTTCACTTTCCTCCGTATGGATTTGCATTCCTTCCGTCTGTGTAAATTGATTTGTATGCGGAATCAATGGGTACCGAAAAAATGAGATGGGCAGATGATTAGTTAATGATGTCTTGGGCTCCAAGATGGTGAATATAATCTTTTATGCACTTTTGAAACTTTGTCTTAATGTAATAATCTCGTCAGTCAGTCAGTATTAAGTGTTATGGATCAGTGAAAAACAATAATCCTTTTGATAGTAAATGAGACCAACTGTAGTTTTATGAGCAAAAAGGAGAAAAATATAATTTTGCTATCTTAAAAACTGGTTAACTAATCAGTCAGTTAGTTAGTTACATTTCCATTCATGAGTTGAGTTAGAATGATTGTTTTGAAATAATTTGCGTGAAAACAAAGGAAGCTAAACTAGATTTTTTCTACTGCCGGCATACGTTCACCAGGTGCTCTTGAAATTCCTTTTACCTGTAGAATTTTAAAACAGGTGGAAATCAATCTAACATTTCATTCACAACCCTGGTGCGTTCATCTTGTAAATTTTTGCCAGATGATATTATTATCAAGTGGGCTAGTAACTTCAATCAAATGGAATGTTGATTTGAAAAACTCACCTTGCTCATTTTTTGTACAAAAAATATTGATTACCCGAGGTCCTAACGTTTTATAAACTACATTTCACTGACTAATCTATATGGAATTTTTGATGACTTAAGCTACTAGCTAACAATATCATTTGCATTAATTTTTCGAGGTAAGTACCTATCAGTTAGTTAATTTCTTACTCTTGTACTCACATTGTAATTACAAAACCCGTCGTGCGCAATTTTCCTTCACTTTTAATCTCGTCATGTCTCAATCCACCCAAATCAGCAGTATTTCAATTCGAAAATCCTTCAGATTTTAAATGCTTTATGAACCAAAGGAAAAAAATCAAGACATCCTTATAGTCTTTGTCTATGAATCCTATCTAACTACTAATCTACTCCAGTCTAATTTTTTCTCCTCCATTATTTGTCCCTTACATACTATCACAATCAGTTCGTAAAATTATCCAGGGCACAAAAAAAATGGAGAGACACAGGCAGTGCGCCTGCATGCATGAGGCCCATCAAAAAACGTATCATATTAGACTAACTAGCAAACTCACTCTCTATAGTTGTTAGTAGTCTAGATCTATATAGTGTGTGCAAGTCGCGCGTAAATCGTGTGTTGTTTTTTCCATTTGTAAAAGGGCAGGAGGTAGGCAGGTGTCTTATTTCTTCCAATCCGTGAGAAAGTTCCAAAGACGAGGTTCCCACTTTTCTTACTTACTTACTTACTTGCTATTACATAGGGCTACCTACCCGTAGAACATACAGCAGCCAGCCGCATGCATGATCCCTCCAAAAAAATAAAAGTCTGCTAGCAGTGAGTATAGATAAATAATGATGATGATAAGGGTCCCTTCTTCTGACTATAACTAACTAACTTTTTCTCCAGAAAAAATGAACACGTGCTAAAGCCCTCAAGGGGTTCATCATATACAGTGAGTTTGGAATGCTTACCTCCTATGGAGCCTTTGGGTTAAGGGTATAGTTTTTATCCCCAAGTAAATTATTGTACAACTTGTTCTAACTTGTGCTTTTTTGTGACCCGTATAGTTGTGTAGATTGTTTTTTGGTGTTGTTTGAAAAAATTTGTGGAACAAAAGGTTGCGTTTTAGGAGTAGTGTAATAGATGAAGATTGCTTTGTTTTTTTTTTGGGTTGCCATTTGTTTTTGGTGCATGTAAACTGATTAGATAATGTGAGAGCTAATTTTTGCTTTGGTTTTGGATTGCTGTGATTTTCTAGCGAGTTTTTTATGTAGTTTAGTGTATGTCGTTTAGTGGTTTTTTAATAATCTTTAAAATAATAATAATCTTTTTTTTTAAATCACTGCATAGCTTCTGTTATTACTGAAAGCAAAAAAAAAGGGGTGATTTCATATATCAAGACCGTTCAACATTACTTTCCCCAATCAACATTTTATTACGTACTCACCACTCACATTAATTTTTTTTATCACTGCTCCAATTTAACATATCAAGCCAATTAAGAATGCTGTTCAAAACCATCAGTTTACAAAAAATATTTTTAGACTACCACCACATCGTAAAGCAATGTTTTTTTCCCTCCCTCATAACTATACATGCTCACATTGTAACTGAACCCAAGCTTTATATTTATTTGTGTAGACACAATGTGTTTTGAATACACATGAGATAATCCAAACCCTCATGATAAGATAAGAACTGAACTAACTACCATAATAGTTGTAGGTTAGAAAATCCAATCTGATTTGAGCAAACTGAATAGCCTTTTGATGGCAATTTTTCCAACTCAGCCCACTATGAAAGCGGAGATCACACAAAGAACCTATAGAGACGCTAATGAAAGGAGTAATCTGGGCAATTAACAATATATGAGGATTGAAAGAAAACCAATCGTTTTGTCTCAAACAAAAAAAAAGGTCCGGAAATATAACTCTCTAGATTTTATCACGAGCATAATTACTATTAAGTCGTATTGAGTAGCTCTTAATTGGAGTTTGAAAATGTTTGAAAACGCCGTGGTTTGGTTTTATCACAATTCCCATCTAACTAACTAACTAACCAACTAACTGCATTCATTTTGGGATCAAATAGGTTAGTTAGTGGATACCGACTTAACTATCTAGTTAAAACGGTAGCTTAAAAAATCCTTTTTTTGACCCGAGCGGGCACACATATTTTGGGTCCCTAAAAGTGACGGGTCATAAAACAGTCCGAAAACCAAAGAATTGAGTTCTGAGTTCACTTGACCCCAACGTCTGGCATTAATTAGGAAATTTCATCTTTTCCCTCATACCCAACTTAATGACTTTTTGGGCACAAAGTGTCAAATTTCCAGAGCACTTGTCGTCTTCATTTTCTTTCTGTGACGGCTCAAGTGAAATATTACATGAGCTTGTGGTAGTCCTTTCCAACCAACGAGACTAAAAATTATTATGAAATCCTCTATACACACTGTTTTTCTTGCTGTATGCAGCAAAAACACGCTTTCAATATACAACTTTAACTATGAAATTTAAACTTTCATATCTAACTTGATATTTGCCACAGATTAAATCTAACTAAATGAACTTACACTCTGCAGTCGTGAGCTCTATAAGAAATACGATTAGCTGCATGGTAAGTTAGTGTCACTTTTCATACACTCACTTGACTTGACCAAAAAAAACATGAGGGAGGGCAAATAATTATCACTGCATAGGTTGATAAAAATAGTAACTTTGTCCCTTCAAAGTAATAATGAATGGATCATTGTGTCGCCTCATTGCATCTATTTTTCATTTATCTAGTGAGAGCGTTTTCACGCCATGATAATGGAACGGGTCACTTGGGAATCCATGCCTGCCTATTATCATTTGTTACATGCGAGTGTATTTGACTTTGATGTATCTCTTTTTCATTCAATTAACATGTAGGGCGCATATGTGACTTTAAGTCAAGGGTAGCAAATGCTGAAAATTCCTGATTTGCTTCAAAAATATGCAATTTGGTGTACAGTCTTATTAAGTTCATCACGTAAGTACTGTATTATTTACCCAGAAAGCCGAGAAAGAATATAACGATAAAGTAATTTTTGCTGTTTTTCAATGCACACTCGTCTCACTTACTCATATTTTGTTGTATGCCATTATATTGTGCAATACTTACTCATTTGAAGAGAGAAAATGAAAATTGTGTACATTTATTACAAGTGTACTCCAAAAGATGCATTATTCGCTTTTAAGCCTTAGGAAAAGCATCCCTTTGCTATCCCTAACACGTTTTATTCGCCAAAGCGTGATGCACGAGATTGAATTTTTTCGTGTACTCGTGCCATACACGTGTGTAGCGTGAGTTTGCTTGCTTTCTAGCTCAACTACTATATAATGTAATAATACTTTCATTTGTTTGATGCGTTTTTAGATGGATGCTGCGAACTTTTACTTTTTCAAGCTTTGTATAAATATCCTAGGGTTTCTGAGAATTTGTAGGTTACAATCGTCGTGTATAATGAACTACATTTGTAAGTTTTCTCTGACCGCAATAAGATAAATTGAAAAATTCTGTATCTGAACTCAAAATGGTTATGATACAGAAAAAACGAGTTCAATATTAATGTCGTAAGGATTTCCGGATGTTTTCCATGCAAACTGGCCAAACTCAGTTGCTTTTCTATATTTTTATTCATTTCTAGCAAACTTACATAATTCCTTCCCATTTCCTGTCCCAAAAATCAATGTATTTCAAGTGGAGATTTTGAAAATCTCTCCACCCATCATATAGTACTAGCTAGAAAGTTTCCGTTTCTTTATCATTGTGAAAGATTTCATTTATAGGAAGTTAGGATGCGTGACTCGACTTCCTGACCAAAAAAAACGCCTGATGCTCTTAACTATTGTGTGTTGTTTGACCTCCATGGAAAATTTGCCACCCAAAAGGCACCGCCCAGGTCAATTCTTTGTACAGCAACCCATTTGGTTGGTTACCCATGTGGCTATTATAATATGATTGTGCTCAACATCCGATCTTTCCCAAGTCATCATTATTAAAGGGAATGGAGCAACAATGGATCCTTCATTCGGCACTTGCATTTACCTTCCCCAATCAATAGTGGGAACCTAACAATTACTCTTGCATTAGTTTGTTAGCTAGTTATTTTCATTTTACCATGCCGTAAACTTTTTTAAACCCAATTTTTCATTACATTCACACTAAAAATTTCAGATTTAATGCATTAGGTAGGCGCAGAATAGTGTGTCCGAATCTAATTTACACTTTTTTGGCTTGAAAATATCCTAAAATTAATAGTCAACACAAGTTTGCATGGGTTTTTAGAATGCACGCAATAATTTGGCCAAAACCGGCACACAGAGATGTTCACCAATTATTCAGTTACCAACTACAAAAGGAAAGAAAAGTCCCAAAAATGCTTAAGTACCTGTGTAAGCACACTACTGTATACATTATATGAGTTTAGTAGTTAGCTAGCTTTAGTTAGTTTCAAACTGTATTCATGCAGTCTTTTTTCTCTTTCTGAGATGGTTTTCCTATATAGAAGTATTCAAAACCTTTTATATTCCACGCTAACCTAACTTGTATCATCAATAATGTATATAGTTGACAGTTACTTTTAAGGTTGGATCCTATATATGTACATGTAAGGTAAACTAACTAACTAACTAATGAAAAGTTTACAATGTTTTGTCGTTCTATTGTTGGGAAAGTCCCTCATCCGTAGATTGTTGTCAATGTCGTTTCCCATTATTGGGGCATTTAGTGGACATAAGATTGATGGGACAAACACTCGGGATGACATTTGACACCTTATTATTAACTTTGCTACAGTCCCAAGTGTTTACGCACTTTTTGAAATTCTTCGAGTGTTTTCGTTTCCAACCGAATTTTCAGTTTGAGAGCTGTGCTTGGGTAATTTGACATTGGATTCGGATTTACGAAAAGAAAACTGTTCATTTTGTTCGAGTGCCTTTAAGTACTTCAACTACGATTAAATTACGATTTTGGATTTAAAGTTTCAGAACCCACAAATGGATTTTCCTCAAGTTTTCGTACTCTTCTGTCAACAGATACAGTAATTAGCAACCGATTACAAATGTAAGATTCAATGATCAGTTAAATGCACTTCTTAATGAAAAAATTCACGGCGTAAAACATACACAAAGTAATTCATACATTGTTTTTGTATTCCACAGATTAAAACTCCAAGTTACCCACAAACAACCTAAAAACCCTCCAAAATTACTTATTGAGTACTCAATCCGAACCTCTCTAGCTAAAACAAAGTGAAATGGTCTTGTAATTTTCTCACTTCCCTTTCTTATTTTCAAATTGAGCAATCAGCCTACATTCTTACGCTGCAGGTGCAAGTGATTCAATAGTAATCATTCTTTAGCCTACATGAAGCTAAGTTAGTTAGTTAGTTCGTTAGTAATTGATACTGTAACATAACAACATGTAATATAACAAAGCCCGGGTCTAAAAAAAAGTAAGGTAAAATATGGCTGGATCCAGTGAGCTGTAAATAGGGAAAAAGATGTTTGCACGGATGTAGGTAATGCACAGCAAAAGGAATCATCTGGTCGTAATGATGAGGTGAGACTACCCAAGATGTGTTCCCAACATTTTGGCCAACAATTTGAGTTGTCCGTGTGGCCTATGGCAGAACCATGCAGAGTTTCTTTTCATTTCATAAATACAACTGGAGGATTGATGAGCAATAAAGTTTTAAGCCAGTAGCAATCTATAGCTCGCTTCAAATTTTAAGCTCTTCAGCTCCATTGTGTCAACGGATTTAACTAACTGGAGGTGGGCCGTAAAGTTTCTTAGTTAATAGTTAGTTAGTACTCAAGATTTTTATTACCTTCTGGGTTGGATACATGCATAGCGTATATAGGTCGTTGGTTAGGAATTTCAGATTTGAATGGAAGGAATGACAAAATGGGACATTGTTGTAGATAAACGGTTGGAATTTTCAAGTGAGGATTGAGATTTCCACATTTTTTAGCTTTAATTAGATTGCTGAATAGATAAATTTGTGTTATTTAAAATTTGGAACAACCATTTCTGCATTTTTTGGGTGGCTTAAGAATATGTAGGTTTTGTGGAAAAATTCAGTATACAGTTTTTTTAGACAAAGCATTAATTTTAGAGCTAGCCTTCGACTGGACGTTGCCAAAGTGTAGCATATTTAGAAATGGAAACTTCAAAATTTAAAGAAACTGCATTGCCATTGTATTTATATCTGTTTGTATATGGTTCGCATTTGAAAAGCGTTTAGATTTATATGGTTAGCATAATGGCCACAGAAAATAATTTAAAGGGCATGAAAGATTTTTTCTTTTCAAACAGACATGACTGTAAAAATGAGGTTGAAGAATCATTCATGATAAATAATTAGGATGACTCTCTGTTGTTGTTGTTGTTGTGCCCAGTGAGTCAGTATATAGTATGCGTACAGTAGGTAGTTAGTTATAGCTAGTGAAAGGAAAAAGAGAGAAAAAGTTTCCCTCACAGAAAGAAGAAGCAGAAGATAACAAAAGGGACAAGAAAAGTTTTTCTCAACACGTTCCCTTCAATTTCTCAGATTCCCTTTGATTATATTATTATTATTGGCCAAAGTGGATAACGAACTAACTATGTGAGTGCCCATTTCAAACGCACAAAAGGAGACCAAAAAAGGCAACCAACAGATTTACTTACTTATGGGGTGTTC
>Ga0210040_10007146_pt1 | contig 13665 bp, 13 predicted proteins | sample CryGeyCG12114_NA_FD_185462 | JGI IMG/M metagenome (GOLD analysis project Ga0210040, IMG submission 185462) | Groundwater microbial communities from aquifer - Crystal Geyser CG19_WC_8/21/14_NA (SPAdes) (version 2) | ecosystem: Environmental > Aquatic > Deep subsurface > Groundwater | place: USA... | reverse complement strand
GATTTTTCAAGTTTTAAGGTGTAGATTTTATGTTTTGAAGGAATTTTTTAATTTTTTACGGGCTTAAGTTTCTTGGATGAAGCATCTGCTTGCAGTTTATTATTATTCACACCCTCAAAGGGGATTTCTCTCTATGTTAAGTACCATAACGCTGAAAACTTATACCCTACTTTTAAAATGTGTGGATTAAATCGTGGCATTATGTATTTGAGGTACGAATATTTTCAAGGAATATTCCAGGGGCTCTTTAAAATATTTTAGATATTAAGCAGAAATTATGGGAAATGGGGAAGTACTGTTTTTTTTATTTTCATATATTATTGTTAGGGCTTCTTTAATCACCATTTCTTCATTTCTTTTTTTCATAATAAATAGCACTACTTCAGTAACATATATTGGTGCAATTAGTCATTTTCGGTGATGTTGGTCAAATTATCTTGACTAGCAGGGCCCACTGGCCTATGGCCAGACTCACTCTTACGAGTACAAATTCTATCTTACCAAATTTTCAATGATCCCAAAATTTGCTGACGCATGGCAAGTTTCTAGAATGTGATAAAGCGACGCCTTCAAAATTTTTAAAATATTTATTTTTTGCTTTATCACATTCTAAAAACTTGCCACATGTCAGTAAATTTTTGGATCATTGAAAATTTGGCAAGGTAGAATTTGTACTCGTAAGAGTGAGTCTGGCCATAGGCCAGTGGGCCTGGCTAGTATATTTTAATGTTGATGAATATTGAATATTAAATGATCGAAATATTTCTTTGTTATTTCGATAGCATTCATAGTAATTTATTATCCCAGGCACATTAGATAATCACATACATATAAACATATTTCGCATTCATCCAAGAAAAAATTAAAATTAAATAATTAGCTGTAGACATTTGGTTGTTCGGATTGTATGTTACTTTATTGAAGTGACAGCTTTCAAACAGTTACTCTGTCTGTTCTTCTTCAGGTCAATACAAAGTTTAGGGGAAAATTTCTCATGAAATTGTAGACAGGTAGAGAAATACATATTTGTAACGGAGTTGCAGGTTGTTGTAATGAGTGTTGAATAAATTGAAATATTGCAGACCAAATAGGGTTAATATACTAAAATTAAATAGCTTGTTTCAGCAAGACTCAAAATGCAATGACTGAACAAGCATGAAAAATTTAAAAACCCAGTTCTAAATTAGACATTTAAGATATAAAAAAACATGAGCAAATTACAGGTGCTAAAATAAGCGGCGACAAGAGTAAGTAGCTCCCAAATATTTAGATCAATCATGAAAAATTGCAAAAAAAGACGTGGAAAAATTCGAGATAAGTAAAAAATCCAGCAAATAAATAAATATTGTAATTAGTTAAGGCTCCCAATCAAAATGACCAGCCTGTTGCTTTGATCCCGCAGAACTACACGGCTGCTGCTGAGGCTCCCGTTTGACCACAGGCTTTTGCTCATACGTAAATTCATCTGGCTCTTCTTTTTTCACAAATACTCCACCATTTAAAGCAGTAGCGTTCAAATCGTTAAAAACTTTTTCCTGGTGTTCCAATTTTTTTTGTAAACGATGGTCTCTACGTTCAGATCTAGTCATGTTAGGGGGTTGGTAAATTGGGATTTGTTCTATCTTTTGCCTGGGATCGTACGCTGATTTATAACCGTCAGTTTCAGCTTCCCAGTCTTCTTCATCATTGGCAGCACTAGTATTAGCACGACTGGTACCTGGCTCTTGTTTCACTTGAACTGGTTCCTTTCGAGGATCCAAATAACTACTAGGTACACGGACATGTGCTAGTTCATTTTCTTGTTTCAGCTCTTCGTTCCTTTGAACATCCCGATCGAAAGCTCCTAAAATTGAATGTAAGAATAATTAGGATGATCAAATGATGTTTACTTCTAACTTCAGACAGCAAATATAACAAATGTATGTAGATTTAAAAAATATCTCTGCGCAAACCATTTGGCTCATGATATTGCAAGTGGTTGACAACAAGGTTCCGATCGGGACAACTTTCTTCATGGAATTCGTGCTCAATTTCTGGATGTCTATGACAATGATTCCATCTACACTCCTTGTATTGAAACGGCCGATTTCGACTATTCTGATCTTTGATGTAAGCTTTTCGGCATTTGTTCAAGTGGACAATCATGCGATTATCTCTGAAATGAAAGCAGTTTATAGTTAGATTTTGATAGCTAATCAATACATTTTTTCGGGGTAGTTTAAAATGACATTAACTCCTTTCATTTAATGCAATTCATTTTCATTATTCTAGTTTTGCTAGGTAAGCCCTTTAACAACTTTTGTTCTACTAAAATTACAAGGAACCAAAGAAGGCTGGGTGGGTAGTTTTGTATTGTTGCACAATTGATGTGCTTCAACGCCAATTTTCTATTCCAGAAGAAATTGTTTAATCTAAAATCTTGATTTAGCAAGTTTGTATATAACGCCATCTCCCAACTAATTCGTCGAATACGACAGAATCCATATTTTTGATTTTTAAAACTGACTTACATTATTATGTGAGATGGAGAGTAAGGACATTGGACGTAGTTTTCCTCTGAAGCTAAATACATGATTTTCTTCTGATCTTTTTCTCTTGTTGGTACTACTAACGTTTAGGGGTATTGCTTTTTCACAGGAAATATGTAGACTAGAAAATATTTTTATGCTAGCAAATTCAGAAAAACAATTGCTCTAAAATTTACTTTCTAATCAGGGAGCTCTCGTATAGACTACGGTGTGACATAGACTACTATCATTGGTGTGAGAGTGTGAGCACAACAACAAAATCGTTTAGGTTCAAGTATAGTTAGTAGTTTCTCAATCATATGATTTCTATGTTTATACTCGTTCTTGCCTGCTTTTATGCTTTAGAAATTAGGCTTGCCTTCCATTGTATATATACATTATCTATAGTTGGGTCTAGGGTTGATTAAAATTTGAACCTGGCTTTATTACCGTATAAGATGACATGGAGGGTATGGACATCGAATTAAGTTTTCCCCGTGTGACAGAAACATGATTTTGTTAAGTTTTACTACCTACTTCACAACATTCTAGAAAATATTTTATGGCAAATTCTGGATATTTGAAATCAACCAATTTATAAACAAAGACAGCCAACTCTCTAACTAAGACTATGGTTTAGCTCGGACTACACTGCATTTCAAGCACAAAAATAAGGTCTTGCTCATAAAATCCTTAAGGCACTAAAAACTTCCTTTCTGTAGCTAACATTTAGCAGTAAGGAATTTTCTGTTTTATAACGTTATCCATATAGCTAGGGTAAGCTCAGAGTCAAAACTTTTAAGATTAGGTTCAGATAATAATTGTCCTCACAAGAAATGTGACCTTTGATCTGCATTGTATACAAAAGCAATTTGACACTAAAGCAGAGTCATAAAATTTGTTTCGGAGAACTACGAACTATGTAATATGAGATTTTTATTTACCATCTACTTCCTTTTTGTGTGTAGGGTAGTAGGGTCTTGTAGTACTGAAATTATAGCTGGGCACCTTCCTTCAGAAATAAGGGTTGAAGAAGGGTACGTGAAGGAAGGATTGAGTTTTTTCGAAGGCAGAGAAGGAAAGGACAAATAAAGCCTGATTTAAAAAATCCTTCTCAGAGAGTAAATGTCAAGTAGGAAGGGTTAGATAGAGTTGGACTTCGCTATTTCTGAAAATTGTTCATTTTCATGCCAAAATTAGCTATTCTAGGCATATTTAAAAAAAACTTTTTTGCTGCGCATAAATGTCAAAAAAATTTAGCTTAAAAATTAATCAGGGGCGTCTTAGCTGTTCTGTTTTAAAAAATTTGGATCTTTTTTACTCATGTTTGTGGTTGATAAGAAAAGATTTGAACACTTGGAACGACTCCTGCAGAAGGAAGGGTTAGAGAAGGATTGTTGAAATTTAAGTCAAAATTTTACCCTTCTGAAGGAAGGTGAAGGAAGCGACAAAAAAACCCAGAAGGAAGGAGGAGGGAAAAAATTTGACACTGCTCTAATAAAAGAAGGAAGAGTGAAAGATGGGTAACTGACAACTGAAATGCTCAGCTATGCCTGAAACAGCAATTTTTCCTCTTGCATTGCACATCATGTGTTCATTTGATGTTTTACTAATTTTAACGTGAACAAACTCATGGTAAGAGCATAAAATCAGTAACAGGGATGATTGATTGTAAATACCAGTACCATAAAATACAATCGGCTAACAAGTTGATGTTCACCAATATTTATTTATTAGTGTCTAACAAGAATGCAGGCATGCAATAACAAATCCTGAAATCCTTCTTACTGCAATTTTCAGTCACGTAGTCAAGTTATATTTGTCACCCCAACATGTAGTTAAAATAACCCTGGAGAGTTATTTCAGATTGAATGATGAAGATTAAAATACTTTTAATATTCATGTGTCCGAAGAATAAGTACTTGCTAAAGTTAAAATATCTCTAACATCATTGACAGGATAATTTTGTAAAAGTTTCATATTGGATGGAAAGTCTCCATTTATGAGCTCCTCGCGTTCATATCTACGCCAGAAAAAAAGTTAAAGAAAAGAATATTAAAATATAATGTACCTTACTTCTACTTGTGTAGAAATAGAATGTTACCGAATCAGGTATTTTCTTACATTATCATGGCACAGCACAAGTCTATTAGAAAATCAAAACGTTTTGGATCACTAAGTAAACTGTCCCAAATACGGAGTACTTCTGGCAACGGAAATTCTTGACTTAACAGTAATGTAATCCATCTACATACAAATTTGCATTCAATTCTATCACATCTTATTACAAATGGTTCGTTAAAAATAATTTACGTGCATGCTTACCGGAATGAAAAATATTGTGGATGGATTTCCAACTTAGCGAGTAAATTGTGCACCACAGGATCTCTAGTATGAAGCCTTTTCATAAGGATTTCCATCATGCGTTTAATTCCTGAAGTAGTATTGTCTAATGAGCGGATAAAAAAGTCTCGAACTTCTCCCATCAAACTTGTAAATAAAAAAAATGTGTCAGGCTCCGCGTGTCGTCTCCATTCTTCATCTGAGTCAGTTGCTAGCACGTAATAAATTGGTCCAATGATTTCGTTCATTCCCTGAACGTAGCTTTGGCCAGGATTTAATTTGGCAAACAGAAAAAGAATTCTTTCCACAACTTCCCAGTGATACTCTACAGACAAGCTTTCCTTGCTGCATTTATTAGCGGAGGTATCTGAATATTTTCCACATGAAGACTTCCCACTACTTTTGTTGCTGCTATTGGATGTGCTATTATTTTTTCCTGTTATCTATAAACAGAAATGATAAGATTCGGAATAACTAATTAAAGTTGGCAAAGTTAAAGTTCGGTTGGATTCCTTTACACCACGGTAAGGGTGATTACCTTATTTAAGCCTAATCCTCTGCGAACCACATTCTCATAGTCAAGAGAGCTATGCTGAATTCTCTGATGCAATCTATCCAATTCTCCAGATACAACGTATTCATTCGGGTATTGTGTAGCACTTTGAAAAAAATTCATTTCTGGACACAGTCGGCTGTAAAAAATTAATGAAAATCACATCGGATAATAGATTTATTTTTATTTCTTATTGTTACACATACCGCACATCTTTGTCAATCTGAAGTAGCACATCATTATCACGAAAAAAAGACTGCCATTTGGACTCTGGGTTTGGGTTCAATGGGTGGTCATCATATTCATCATTTTCTTTTACCCCTTCATCTTGTGACTCTAAATCAGAATTTTTATCATCTTCAGGGCCATCAAATGAGCTACTGGATGACTCGGCAGGTGAAAGGACTAATCGTCCACTTTCACTACGGCTGACTGGTCTATTTTTCGTTTGACCTTTATCTTTGACTAGTAGATCGGTGACAAAGTGATGGTAGTATAGATCGCGTTTTCTATGAAGTGTATCTTTCCATTTAGAGGTATCAGCGGGTAAATAGTTAAGCAGTAAACGCCAAACAACTGGTCTGTTTCGCTCGTCTGGAAGACCTATGATAAATAATCATTATTTGAATCTTTTCTACATTCTACAGCTTTGAAATTCATTTACGAGGATATTTACCACAGAATACAAGCTTCTTTAGCCGTGCGATGTCAATGAAATGAGGCTGACGTTTATCATATTTGTCCTCATTATTGCCATTATCTTGTTTCTGAACGGCAGTTGTAATCCCCCCTTCTCCTGATCCATCAGTGGCAAGCTCGTTTGATTTCGACTCTTCTAGACTACAATCATCCAGGGCACTGGCGAGTTTATTTTCAGTAAACAGGTCATTGTTTTGTGACGGCGTAATCTTTTCTCCAAAGAGAATTTCCTCAAGCTCGTGTAATCTGATTAATATAAAAATTCATCAATTCTCTGACGTCTGATATTATGCTAGAGCCACTAGAGCGACTTTTCTCAAATCTAGCTAATTAAAGTGCACTTACCTATGTCTGTAGCTCATATTCGCATGAAATTACATTTAAGGCTCGTTTACTACAAATTTTAGTTTGTGACAACAAATGTCGGCATTTTTAAACAACGAATCACAAGAGTGAGTGACAACTTGTCACTGACAAGTAGTTAGTTATAGTCCCTGAAATTTATCGCAATTTTAATTTGACTTAGAGAAACATAAAATTACCTCCACACATTAGTTCGAAAAACAATTACTGGAATGAAGTCCAATTTACTTTATTGTTTACCTTTTTAAAGAACCTTATTTTCCTCTTTCCATTACACAAAAGTGGGCGAAATACAAATCGTTTGAATTCCAGCGCAAATTCATTGAAGCAGGATAATGGGAAGAAAGTATACGACCATATAACTAAACCAACTCTACTCGCTAATCGTGTTGATATTGGTAATTTTATATTTTTTCGCTGTTAATTTTTCAAACATGTCCGTTTCATGCACACCATCGCTTAGCCATATTGTGCACCACCATGTTGGATTTAAACTTGGATGGTAAATTATATCGGAGTTATGTCGTAGCCCAGTTTTGTGCAGCGATTGTGTGCAATTAACGCCATTTGGCATTTTATGGTTAGCTTGTTGCTCCGTTGTTCGTGTTCATTTTTTGTTCGCTGACGGTTTAGACGTTAGAGCCATACAAAGACAAAATTACAAACTCTAAATTGAACAATAAATTTATTTCGCATTTTGTTTGAGGAGCAACCAACCACCAACTTGCAAAAATAATACTATTAAGTCAAAGTGCAGCAACGATGCGAGCAAGTAAAATTATTTATCACCAAGAATTTCGTGTAGGTATAAAATGAGTCAAACAAAGTGATATTTTAGGCACTGATATATACTATTTACCTGCACCCAAATAAATACAGTGTTAATGATTTCTTTATATGAAATTATTTGACTATGCAGTCCAAACAAAATGTCGCATATCCGGCCAGGTACTTAACACTAAAAGTAAAAAAACAAACACTGGTGCTCATTTCACTTCATAAAGTACATCATTTTTGAGAGGGGATTGTTCCCCAGAGTCATCAGTCTCTTCTTCAAGATTTCCAACGCTACTACTCCCTGTGCTCATTTCTTTATCTTCGCCACTATTTTCATCATCCTCTTGGGCACTTGCAGAGGAAATTGACTTTTCTCTTTCCGTCACTGAGGACCATTCTACTAAGAAGAATGTCAGGGATCCAACAATGCAGGTCACTTGTAGGATTAACAGTTGCATTCGGAGTGTTAGTGTGGAACTATAGAAAAAGGAAACCGCTGCGGCAGCACTCTGTGTGAATTTGAATAGAGCAAAGGCTGGAGCAGATTCTGTTGGGTATAAGCTCCCTAGTATTGAATAGATTTGGGTGTTGTAGCACGAGTCTCCGAAACCTGAGAAAAGAAGAAAGGAAATGTTTAGATACAAATCTACATTATGTGTAATCTATATTCTTTCATTATATTAAGAACAATTTTTGCACCCAATAAAAATGCACACAACATGGCTATCCAAGCTGATGGAGGATTCATGTATGAAACTTCGTTTGTTAATCCAAGAGGGGCGTTATCCGGTAGATTTAGAAAAACTAAGTAATAGGCTAAAGTGTGGCACAAAAATCCGAGTAGTACAATAGGATCCCGACCTGGAATTAAAAATAACTTATAGATTGGGTAGAAAAGGTTAGTTGGAAAGGTTAGAGGAGTAAATAAGCATGGGAATTGACATAAATTAGTTAAATTTTTTGTGCAATAAACTGTACCACTTTTGACTGTTTTGGATCCCAAGAGCCCAAATAAAGCTCCTCCGATTACTTCTCCCCCTCCAACGAGAATTCCACACAAGCCAACTAATCTTTTAGCTTGTTCCCCAAGATTCAAAGTGAAGCCAATGGCTGAAGAATATACTCCACTGAAAAAGCTAAGCTCGACACCCGTGTAGAAAAACGTGAATGCTAGAAGGATCATTCTTTTCTTGGTGAATAGACGAAGAGAGTTTTTGAGCGCTTGCAAAGCTCCGTCATTGGCAACTGGTGTTGACCTATTGTTGAGTGCATCCATCGCATCATTCCTGATGCAAAGACATAATTTTTGTTACAGCAACTGATTTTTCCCTTTTATGAGAACTAATCATGGCAATTTTACTGATAAAATCACCTTGGCGTGCGTAAAAACATGAGGCAGCAAACACCCAGTATGGCAACTCCTGTTAATACCGAGAAAACCAATTTGCGTGTATAGCCATCAATCTCCGCTTTTCCTTCGAATTGCCAGAAGACGAAAGAATTCCCAAGAAACATGCTCGTTTGTAAAATGGCCCAGAAAATTCCCGAGTTTCGAGACATTGTTTGCTCATTGGAGCACAGGGTCAAGTAGTTCCCTTGTGCGGTCCATATTATAGCTGCACCTACTCCCAGCATGGCTGACATTACATACAAAAGCCATGTTAATGGATATAGGAAACTTGCTATGAAAATTGTGTACAAGACCGCTCCGATGATCATGGACATTTTGGCATGCAAAACTGCCACTATTGATGGTGCGACCCAATTACATATTGAGAACACAGCGTAGATCACAGCTAATGACGTGTAGCCGTCTCCAGTGAATGAGGGGTCGTCTTGTTGAATACTATTGAGGACAGTTTGCTGAAATTCATGTAAATATTGTTTGTTTTTCGTTACTTTTCAGTAATTTATACAAAAATAAATGCAATAAAACACATACCTCAATATTGCCCATGGTCTGAAAAGCAGTGAACACAAGCATAAATGAGAAACTGAGGAGTATGACATTTTGAAATTGAGTGTCTCCTGAGCAGCAACTCATTTTGGCAGTCTTAGATGATAAGGAGTTGGGTCCAGGAAGTAGAAATTCAATAGAATGGAGTGCAATGTGACGAAATATTTTGGTGAGGATTTTGAACGGAATGGTCACTAATGGCCTCATTTCATCATGGTTTGCACATTAAATTGGAAACGCAGATGGCAAAATGATATCCTTGTTGATGCTTATTATTTTTCATTCTGTTATCACGTCAAAAAATTGGGTTAGGGTTGATATTGATAGGAAGTCAAAATCACATACCAATTAATAAAACATTCCAGCCTATTCAGTGAACACTATAGCTATGCAAAAAAATACCGTGTTTGTACTGTATTTGTACTGGATTTTTTCGTCTGTCTAAATCACTTTTTTAAAGCAAACTTTTCACATTTTGTTATATCTTCGTTTGCAAGAATGAACAGCTGAACTAAAAAAACATGAGCATTTGCGAACTAATTCTAGATATAACATCTATAGGCTAATATGAACTAGTGAATTCCAGCTAAAACGAAACACTGTGATCCTGACAACTATATTATTAGAACTATTGTATTTGTCTACACGGTCAAAACAAGTTGTCCGGTCTATATACAAATATTTTTTCTAAAGGTAAATGTCAAGACAAGAAGACGGAATTTTATACACTACAATTAGCTTCCTTCCATATGCATGTATTATATACAGGTTTATTTTTCAAATGTGCATGCATTTACTCTGGTCATACTCAATATTCCAAGGATAAAATGCATAAATGTATTTTGACGCTGTTTCATCTACAATCTACACAGATCTTTAACACGATAGTATGCAAGCTATGGAAAAGGGTTAAGTCTGAAGGTCACTGACAAACTAACTGACTACAACTTCATGGGCGGATGATCACGATGCAAAATAGAGTGACACTGCTGTTTCTAGATGAATATATTTTAGAATTTTTGGTACCTGATTACTATTACGGCCCTTTGTCTGGTTCCTTAAGGTGCGGATTCTTTACAGATCACTGTTGTGTACATTATTGTTCAGCATTTGAGAACGAACTGTCCCTCTCTTTATTTATTGACCCTGAAGAAGTATCATTGCACTTTGTTGATAGTTTGTTAGGATATTACTGGAATGAAATCTCGTGGGACCTCTTGATATAATGCTAGATGGCGAAATGAGTTTTAACTGGCTAAATTATATAACTTTTTTAATTTTGATGAAATCGTTCGTAAATACATTAGGAAGATATCTAGTTTCACTAAATATATATGATGTATGGTAGGTTTCAAATTATAGCTGTATTTATTTCAAGCACGGCGGCATGATGAATTTTCCAATGACTCTGTGTCATGGATTTACGAGTGATACCGCAATTCTTTGGCCTGGATAAAAAGCATATCCCAGTTCTCCAGCCAGAATTCTTTCCATTTGCACTTGTGCCGTGTAGTAAATGATTTAATGATTCTATAAGCATTTTCAGCTTTTACATGTGCTCCTATGCAGTCGGATAGGTTTGGTTTACCTGTTTACTTGTATTCTGATGGCTGTTTTAATAGCAATAGTGTTTTAAGCTAAATCCATTGCTCAAAATCTGAGGGAAACTTATAAACTTTAAATTATGTGTGGCATACCATATAAAATTAAACTTTAAGAAATGATTATAATTTAATAGTTAAATAGTTCACTTTTAGCTTTTTCAATAGTTTAATGAGTGGTTAAAATGAGTGCAAAGTAGAGAGTTTTTATGTTATGTACATAAATTCATTCATTAATTTGTTCATTTATTAACTGTTTACAAACCTGTTAACACTTTAAACAGTCAAAAACAAATTTGTGGATGAAAATAATATAATTTTAATGCATACAATATAGGGATGCCATATTTACAGTTTCACATGAGATTCAATTTTATCATCAGAGACGCCAGCATCTCTAATTACCGAGGATTCAATCAGTGAGGAAGCAGCTTCTTCTGCAGCTGCAGCTTTGGCTGATAATTCTGCTGCCTTCATGAAAACTCTATATTCAGGTGGAGTCAGCATTCCACTGCAAATACAAATAGTTTATTCCTTAATCATTGTTGCAAAATCGTATTCCATTTAATTAAACAAACTAAAATGAACAAATGGACAATAAAGGCAGCTTTAGATTTTTTTAGTTACTTAGGTAGATAGCAAAATGTGTTTATCATGCCTGTCACACATTTGAATGAAAAAAATTTAAATACAAGTATTGTAGCAATGTATAATATTACCGAAATATAGTATCCAATTTGATAGGGCATCCGGTTTTTGTCATCTTTTCATAAATTTTCATGCACTCTTCCTTTTTCTTAGAGCTCAATATAGAGAATTCCATATCGCCCTCCTTGTCCTTGTTCGGCTGCTCCCCGAAACTTACCCCTGACAGCATGTCTTCATCCAAAGAAAAGCTTTGCCTCATTAGCATCCCACGACGTCTTTGTGTGTTTTCACTACCCTTTTCACTTTCCAGTGTGGTCTTTTCACTTTGTTGTAACTCAGCTTGATCGTCACCAACTTTTTCTTCCATGTCTAATGTAAGGTTCTTATTAGATTCACCGGAACTCCTGCTATCCCCTTTCAATGTCGAATGAACAAAGGGCTCATGTGACCTTGAATGCAAATTAAATAAAGTTATATCTATAAGGAACGTCTCCCGTCCAAATGTAATATCAATTTCAAATCATCATTTATGATGAACTCGAGTTAATGTCATCAGCATTGGTTTATTATTCATGCTTCTCTATGTAGAAAATGTAGGAGTTAAGCATGCGATTCTTATCGATTTCTTGACACTTTTCTGCCACCGATACCAATTTTTATATTAAATACTGACATACAAAATAAACCTCTGTTTTTTAATCCTACGCCAGCACTGTGACGATTCTGACTTTTGATTCCCTGTTTCGTGACTTTCCCATGTTAGGAAAGCGTGCAGTAAAGTTGCATTTCCAATTCAATTAGTATATATCCTACCCTACCGTGATTCGAATTGAACCCTGTATCGCCCAAATAAATCAACGTCCTACTTAACTAAATTAGTAGTAAACAGAATACTTACACTTTGAACGGCGCTCTTCTCCCTTTGGTTGGCACAGAAGGTGAAACTTTTTTATCCGATACATCGCTGAGTGCCCCCGATGCTGTTTTCGGTCTTCCGAGAACGCCCCATTTCTTTCTTAATCTGATGGACGATTGATTAATCTCGATCAAAGCTTTCTTGATAAGAATTTTCCTATTATTCTGTGTCACCGAATTACTGTTGTTCAATTGACAAGGGCTCTTATTATCAAGTTTCCTTTGATCTTCATTTGATGACTTCCGATCTAAACCATTTCTAGCACTTCCACTATGTACACTAGTCAATGACGTGCTTCGACTCTGTGAAAATCCCACTCGAGCCGATTTCAATCTACTAGATGACGATCTAACATGTGAACTGGAAGACCTTTGTTGGCCCAAAATAACTGGCCCAGCTGATTGGGACAGCTCTTTTTCACACGAAATAGACACTGCTTTTTTCAATAAAGGTCTTCTTCTGCCCTCTTTTTCACCATCCGATCGTGTCCCATGTGGTCTACTTTCTGAAACATTAGCACATGTCCAATTTTTACTATTTGCAACACGAACTCCATGAGCATCTACTGCATCATTTCTATTTGACTCTACAGTTTGGGTGATAATAGAGATAGGCGCCGAAAATGCACTCTGCGTGGTTTGACTATTAAGCATTGATAGCGTCCTTTGTTCTTTGGTTCCCTTGTTCTCATCCACTGCGCTGGTGCAATTGGCTCTGTTGTTGTTTTCAAATATATTTGGTGGGAATTCATTTTCAACTGCGCTGTCGTTACTGTCTGTAGAAAGTCCAGACGTAATACTATCGGTCCTTGTTTGAAATTCTTTCAAAATGGCCGCAACTTTATCGATTTCTTGTTGTATATTCTGTTCCTGCTTCTTTTCGGGGTTCATTTGAGACATCATTGTACTGACTTCAGGTGGCGGCAGAACCGGTCGACATTTCTTATTGGTTCCATTGGCCAGGATTGTGGATGACTTTTTGTTCACGATCGAGATTATTGGATGAGCAAATGGTCTGTCGGGATCGTCTGACTCACCCCCACCACAATCAAATGTGGAGTCATTGGATTGAATAGAATTTCCTCTTTGTAGTTTAGAACGCTTTTCTGCCAATGTTAAATTTTGGAATCTACTGGTCCATGATGTTACTATTTTCCCATTGTTGTTGATCTGGGTGGCTTGTGTAAGTGTGGATGTGGAATTTATATTGGCAGTCATGGGACGCTTGTCTGAGGAAACATGAGGAAGAATTTATTAGAAATAAGCGAAAGGATTATTATGCTACAGCTAATGGGACTTTAT
>Ga0210040_10007145_pt1 | contig 13665 bp, 12 predicted proteins | sample CryGeyCG12114_NA_FD_185462 | JGI IMG/M metagenome (GOLD analysis project Ga0210040, IMG submission 185462) | Groundwater microbial communities from aquifer - Crystal Geyser CG19_WC_8/21/14_NA (SPAdes) (version 2) | ecosystem: Environmental > Aquatic > Deep subsurface > Groundwater | place: USA... | reverse complement strand
TGGCAGCAATCTCATGTTGCTCTTGTTTACTATAAACACAAATGTCGTGAGCTTTGAATATGGAAAATACTCTTTGTGGAATAAAAAATTTTATGACCCACAAAAAGCTTTCTGATCGGCCACATTTTGGAAGCCCTTGGATTCCGTCATTGAATTGACATTATTCCCCACACCCTGCGTGGGTGGCAAATTTTTACTATTTTTCGATTTGGACCAAATCGGTTACGATTGGTTTGAAATTTGGATGTGGATACTGCATAATCTACTGACTACCAGCGTGTAAGTTTTTCCCATTCGTACCGTGGTGATACAATACAATAGCAATTTCTGATTAACAGTGACGATTGTTAGGATAAATTCTTGTTTCCTACAGCAGAATTTGGAAAGTTTAAGCAATCAATTTATAATGCTCTAAAAAATCTTAAAAACTATATACCTTGTGTTTTTTTACTCTCGGAAAAATTTCCCATTAAACTGCGAATCTGAAGAAATGTATAGAATGTAGGAATGCTGTAGGTGCTGTATTATCCATTGAGTTTTCCAGTTTTCCTTTCCTACCTACCAGTAAAGGCTTTTCTGTATTATCTTATTATGCATTATTGTACCACTTTATACAGTTTTGAAGAATTTTTAATACTCACATCATATTTGAGTCCAACCATTTGAAAATATGAAAATATGTCTCCGATTTCATCACGAATGGAGTAAAAGTGAAATAGTTTTTTCACAGGGAAAGGTATAATACAGTTGGGTGTCATTTTTCTCTGCTGAAGATGTAATGATGCTTTTGCCCACTCTATTTGAAGAGAAACTTTAAATTCTCGAGTAAAGATACCTTTAATTAATGCATCAGCACATTTTAACGATTAAGTCCAATTCTAATCTCGCCACAATGCTATGACCTCAAATGCTATACAGACAAAAAGTCATACATTTAATTGAGCTCTACATTGCAATGCAAATGCACAACAAAAAGCAAATATAAAATGTAATTAAGTTCCTTATACGCACAGTAACATTATAGAAATAAACATCATGTCAAAATTCAAAAACAATTGAGAACTTTACGTACTTTCAAAATATAATTCTGCTGAGGACAACTTTTCTCACGATATAGCAACAGCAACCAACCAATCAGCAGCTTTTGATGGCTGGTCGCTAAAGAACACCAAGGACAACACTAACACTAGTTAATTTTGTTCAGCTCAGCAGAATGTCTGAATATTAAAAGTTATGGGTGGAATGTGACATTTGTTTAAAGCAGATCAAATCATTTCTTGGATCTCGATCTTTACCCGTAAAATAATTTGAACTTTTCATTTCATGTCCACTACACTGTCCATTTCATTGAAATCGAGAGTTGCCAATGTTAATTTGGGTTTGGGTATCTTTGTAAATCGGCAGTTTGCTAAATTATAAAGCTTGAAAAGTTTGGCAAGGAAATGAATACATTTTTGGTTTAGTTTGAAAACAATAATGCTGGGCTCAATCAAAATACATGGAATAATATTTGTGGAATCAATGGAGGTATTACTGTTTTCTTGAAAATTGAATTTCTGGAGCTTTAGATTAGATTACCAAACAAATCTTGTCATTTAGATTTAACATTGAAAAGAAGCTACTATCAATCTTTTTGAAAAAGACTGTAGCTTTGAAAGTTTAATTTGTGTCCCAAAATTCAATTGGTCAAAAATATTTTATTGACTCACTGGCGGTGTTGATTTTTAGAACAATATCAAGGATAAGAGGAAAACAAGTAGTACAGAATTAGTGATTTAAAAATATATTTACTACACCTGTCTAACTTCCCGCAACAAAATTGTTTTTTGATTGAAATTCAATCGTTCACATAAAATGATACCTACTTACAATTGCCATTATATTTTCAAAACCACTGCAGACTGCATGGAACTACTGTCACTAACTGAAGAATGCCACACATAATTGACGACTTACTAAAACATTCATATTCTAACCGTAACAATAAGATGAGAAAAAACTTTATATTCTATGCTTTAAAACACTATAAAGACTATAGAATAACACAAAATGCTCCCAAGATTTTCCAAATCTTTTTGATCATGCTCACTCTTCAATTTATTTTGGTGGTTTGGCCAAGCAGTCATCCCAATCTGGCCAATACTTTGTCTTCATACGCTCACAATAGTTCTTCAAATTGGGCAACTCTGAGAAAAGCAATCCACAGTAAAATATGCGGCGAGTATATCAGCAAATCACACAAAATCAGCAAACTGGATAAAATGGAAACTAAAATTTTCCCATATCTGACTTATGTACCTTCAACAAGCTTATGGAATGGGGAATTTGGGGTTCCCCAATAGAATTGTGACAACATTCCAAAAATGGCAGCATCATTTTCACAGGGACGATCTCCTAAGATGAATTCCTTCGCCCCCAGAATTTTTGACACATTTTTAATATCCCTGGCCGCAATGTCATACTGTTCTTGTCTACTATGAGCACCAATGCCTTGAGCATTAGATCGGGAATTTATTTTTCGTCCAATCAAAAATTTGACGGCCCACAATGGAGCTGGCAAGTTGGTCAGATTTGGAAGCTCTTGAATTCCGTCATTAAATCTCCAAATTGCCATCACCCTGTTTGCCATAGTTGTACACCATATGAATCAAATGATAAAAAAGTTTGTAATGTTTCTTGTCAGATTCAGGTGATTTGATGGATTGAGCAATTGTTGAGTTAATGTAGATGCCTATCAGTTATTATGCGTTATAAGATCTGTATGATGTGTGTTAGTGGGTTATACGTTAGGTATAGTAATTAACATCTACTTCTATGGTTTTTAGGTGCAACTTATAATTACCAAAATGCATGTTCCTCCAACATAATCCGTATTGCATCCGAAATAGCAATTTCTTGTTCACTGTACCCATTGTTGACATCAATGTTTTTTTTCCTGGAGTGCAGAACAGTTAGGAATTTTCATGAAAATCGCATGCATTAGATAAAGAATAGTATAATTGTGCACCATACTCTCTAAAAAAGTCGACAATGAACTGAGAATCCGGAATATCCTTGTTTTCATATGTTATCCATGGAGATTTCCCTTTGGGACCGCTCGGCTTTTTTGTGTCTACCTGTAACCAACCAATTTACTATGCATTTGGAATCTCAAGTACACCTTCCGCAACCAAAACATGAAAAAGGTGAAAAACACACTCACGTCATATTTGAGTCCCGCCATTCGAAAATAAGTCTCCACTTTCATAACGAATGGAGACAAATTGGGCATAGTCTTTCCATTGGGGAATCTATGCAGCAAAATCGGGTTTTTCTCTGTTGTAGTCATGATGGCGTTTTTGTTCCTAAATCAAGTTATAAAACAACTTATTGACACAATATAATCGAACACACCCTATATTCTTTAACTTCTAACCTTACTGCACAAACTCAACAACTTACCCACAGATAGTCATCTACAATAGTAAATGTGTGCATGCATGATAATATAAAATATGAATGCAAAGAATTCCATACCATAATCGAATTTCAAACAACTAAAAAGTACGAAACAATACAGACCTGACTATGCTATATGCTTGTACTTTGCACTGTCACAGTTGTTGTCCCACTGGAGTATTTTTAACTACTGGCACACTGAATCAACGAATCGAGTTTAGCAAATATCAATAGCTCTTGTGGTATAACATTCGACAAGTTCCAGCATTCATGCGATTAAATTTTACTCAAGTGTAAAAAAGGAACTCCTTAATTTTTTTGTTCCTATTTAGTTAGTTAGTTACTTGCCTGTAATAATGTTTCACAAGGACATGGGAAATTAGTCTGTAGCTGGACACTTGAGTTTTTCTGTGGATGCTCTATTATTTCCATGCATATAACCTGTTTTTTGTGATTAAAGAGCCACTAGGATGGGGACATCTGCCACACCACACTATACATTTCAACGCACGGTGTACAACACTTTTTTTTGTGGGATCATTATGATAAGGACAACATTATTCTAATGATCGATTACCTGCACGCAATAGTCCAGGAAAATATTGTACAGGTGGGGTTGAACAATCATTGGAAGGATGTGATCAAATGCAAACATGCTATTATTTTAGACAATAGGCATGTAGGTAAACATTAGATAGCGCAAGCAACAATTTTGCGATCAACATGATTAGCATACAAACTAACTGACTGACTGAGATATTTTGTAATTGTTTGTGGCATTTATTATTGAGGCTGAGTGTTGGCTATTTTAAGTTTTAAGATTGAGGAGGGTATCCTCAGGAATTAATGATTGAACCAATGCCAAACACGTGTTGCTTAAGTGTATAAAGAATGCATGGAAAAAATAGAGCAAAAAAGGTGTTGATATTCATTCAATGTATTTGCTCACCAACTGAATGTTGGCCATGTAGATACAGCCACTAATGTCAGGCCAGGCTTATGTTGGTTAGTTAGATTGGAAATAGCAGCGCTTTATGTATGCTCAATTATTTGTAACAATACAAATGAGTAGTTATTTGCTGGCAAAAAACACGGGCATATCTTTTACGCAGTTATGAGGAATGTCGGTATTCATTAATTTAGCCATATGAACCAAAAAAAAAATACAGCGCTTGATTACTGCGTCCACAAAATGTTGAACCATTTGTCGATGCTAACAAAAGTATACATGCTATGCTCCATGAGAAAAGATACGCAAGTGAGAATAGTTATATGTGTAGGGATAATGGACAATATTATGCATTGTTTACACGCATTCACCCATAGCCACAAAATAATTGCCTGGATTACAATCAACAGGGAAAAAAACTTTGCATGGGATGGACCGATACCAAAATAATTGCACTGTCCATTAGAGTGATTAGGAAGGTAGAAAAATGTACAAATTTTCCGTGTTACAATCAATACCGCCGACCTCCTATCTCATTAAAGGGAAGCCTTGTCCGCCTTGTCTTACTTCGGTGATAATATGTTAGCACTGACTGAGGCTTTCGCCTCACTGTGCTAATTCAAAAGGATACAGCTGCTGTACGCGCCCATTGGTTTTCAACAATGATTTTGAACATTTATTTCTGTGAAAGTCACATACTGGGATAAATTGATAAGTTTTCACTTGTCGTTTACTCAAAATGCATATGCAAAATAAGCGTACAAACTTTATTTATGCAATGGTTTCAATATACAACCGTCCTTTATTGAACTATTCAACCTGATTCATTTAAAACATGCAACTATAATAAACCTTAAGATTATAGCACTAGTGTAAAATGCTGACTAACTATCAGAATATCCCTACCTTATGATACGGTCAAAATTACAGAACGACTGGAATAACATACAAATAGTAAACAGTTTGTGAGATTTATGTAGCTAGTTGCTTACTTACGAAAGGAGGATAAAATTACAAATTAAAACCAAACAGTGATACTTACAGCTTTCATACTAAAAACAGGTGTAAAGATGGCTGTAAAATACTAGAAAACCTGGTTCACCAGGACAATAACCAACCTAAAGGTACTAGTGAAATGAATGATGATATTTACACAATAATTAGAACAAGGGTAACTATGATACACAAGGGTCACAATCTCCGATTATTTTGAAGCATTTTCATTCCGCATCTTGAAATTCTTCTCCCTCCTCATGTTCTGCATCTTCATCTGTAAAACAAAGCAATGTAATAATTAGAAATAAAGATTGAAGATTTCATGACATAAAGAACAAGAATGCATGAAAAAACTAGCATAACATACCAGCAACATTTCGTTTCCTAGTGTACGCCCGTTTAGCAGTAGGAGCCGGATGATCGGATTCCCCATGCATCAAAGAATTCCTATAAGAATACAATGGTTGCCAATGCGCCCCCTGACTGGAAGGAGTAGCCGAACCCACCCTATGATCCAAAAACTGCAATACAACTCTCTTGTCCTGTTTCAGCAGCTTATTAGTGAATTCGGAGAGGATCTCAAGAAAAGCAAGATTTGGGGGAGGCCCTGTGGGATCATTAGGATTCTCCAGAGGATTCACTGAGAACAAAATGCCTTCTCTATGAAGCGCCGTGATGGCATCCCGATTTTTCACAGCATCTAATCCAAAACTGAGGGCAAACCGTTTAGCCAAGTCTTTCAAAGCGGTGAAATCATCGGTTTGGCGATCCACCATCCATCCATTAACTTTGGGCAACTCATTGTACACTCCAGTCATACTCATAAGCATTGTGAGGGCGCAATTCACTTTATTGATTTCCCTAGCTTTTCCCAGCGTGGCTTTAATAATGTCTCCATAGTCATTGTAATGCTTGACATAGAATTTGAATACATCTGCAGCTGCACTGATGGGCATTACATTGTACACAATGAGTTTACAGAATTGAGCCAGGTAATTTCTCATCTTGTGCAGTTGCTCAATACGTGCATGTTCATCTATTTCCTCATCCTTTTCATCATGGAATACGTTCATTTGCATGAAAGAGTTCAAAATATCTTTCAACTCTTGGTCAGACTCATATACAAGCGTCTCCAACCATGGTTGACTTCCAAGTTGAAAACAGAATACCAAGAGACCATCGCAAATTGACTTGTAGGCTTCCTCCTTGTATGATGGATAAGCCTGGGTGTGAATGATGAGAAGTTTCATTGCTTCCATGAAGTCATTCAACTTTCTATGCAATTTCGGAACATCATCCGTCCCCGTGACTCCATGTTCCCCTTTGTCCTGGATGTTTTTGAGATCCCAGAGCAACGCGAAATAACATGCACCCATGGCGTTGATGACAGCTTCTTCAGGGTATATTGTCAAGTTCTCACACGTAGTTTTCACAATGCGGAACAGCTTGTTCCATACATTCCACTTGTCAAAGCTGTGACACCCGTAAAACACGGCAATTTTCTTCAATCCTACATTCAGATTGTAAATCTCGTCTTCATCAGGATCCCCATCTTGGACTGAATTGTCGTAAGCTTGTAAGGATTCAGCCACTTTATGCCAAATGGATTCCAGGATACTGAGAAGAGCTACTTCTGTTCGGCTAGATTTTCGGGCATCATCACAGCATATGACTTCCAAAGTTTTGGCTGCTGTTTCCAATACTTCAGCGTCAGTATGTTGCTCAGCGATTTCTTTAATAAGTTCAAGCAATCTATCTAATGATCTTTCTTGCCGAGACGTAGTATAGATTTCCAAGTCAAAGTATTGTGGTAAACTCAACAAGTTTGTCACTTTCTCAGGATCAGCTTTGTACTTGGTAAGCAAGTGAGGAAGCACGGGAATGAAATGTTCAGTAAGTCGGACTTTGTCGTCACTAACTTGTTTCAATTCTTTGGCAGATAAGATTTTACGAGTAGGTCCACGGCCTATAGGCGGCTCACCAGTGGCACATTGGCGGACTGCACAAACCATGATTTCAATAAGGGATGTTTCTTGTTTGTCATCCAACGGTTCTTCAGCAGGTCCAGGTTCTTCTAGCAAAAGGTCGGTCATACATTCCCAATCTTTCATCATGGGATTAGACTCCACCAATGAATCAACCAAATAGGCTCCATGCTCATGCAATTCGGATTCTATAAAAAATTGGACCAAGTCCCGGATTAATGGAGTATTTGGTAGACGTTGTTTACCACGAGCCGTTCGAAGGTCATCCATTCCTTCGTCAATGACAAAAAGACGTTCGTTCAAAAAATCCCCGGCTGCTTGTGCCACAGCTCGATGTGATGAGTACACCAATTCGTAGACAAGTTCACAGTCTTTGTCGTTCAGAATTTCTCGGTGGTATCTATAAAACACAAATATGAACAGGAAAATGAGTAATTTGAGATGTTAGCGCTGAGTATATAAGCTAGAAATGTACAGAAAACTAGATAAGATATGGTTTCACTTCAATTACTTATGAATGGAAATGGCAAGCTTCACAGCCTGAACAGCGACATCATACTCTTTATCCAAAGTCATTGCTACAATCCGATCTTTGAATTTGCTTGTAAAAAGTTCCAGCTTTCCCTTCAACTCCTCAGTGTCATACAATGGATGAAGTGCTTGCAAGCATTTAAGCCTAACCTCGCCTACTTTATCATGTAAAGTCCAGCCAATGTATTTCAAATAGGAATCATCCAAAAAGTTTTGATGAAACTTCTTCATCCACTGTCCAATCTCAGTCATGCATATGGATCGGATTTCTGGAAGTGTGTCTCGGTATCGATGAACAAATACAGATTTGAACATGTACGTCAACATGTTCTTTATTTCGTCCATATTTTCTTCAAGTTCTTGTCTTTTAGCCATAAGAGCTTCCAACCTGTCTGTTGCACGTTTTCCTGATCCTTTTTGCCTTTCGGATTCATATTGCCGTTGTGTGTTATCCAAGTTGACGGATACTGTTAGAGCTACGTCTACTAAGGCAGTCATCAACTTCATGGCTGGTAAGCATATAAATACACAATCTCAAATAGTAAACAGAAGTTTCATCGGCTTACTATTCAACTAAGACAGTGAAAGTAATACGAATATTCATGCGTCGTACCTGCAAGAGATGCCGTGTGACGAAACGCTCGAACTTGAGAGTCACTCAAACCAGTAAGGAGAGAAATAACATTGTCCATTAAGTACTGATCATAAATAATGCTGTACTGGCATTGTTTTACTAAAGTTTGGATGAAGTCACAAAAATTCACACGGAACTTCTTCCATTGCTGGCCTGACATTACTAACGGATACTCGCCACTGTCCTGCAAATTGGAAAAATGCGTAATAGTTTAACAGATTTTAGTAGCAGTAGCTATACACTAATAGACACGCTTTAGAAAGCAAACCTCGTCAAATTCTTCTGTCATTTTTCGAATAATAGCAGCATGTTCCATTTTAGCCATTTCCCGAGTGATTTTTCCTTTGCAACCAGAAGCACTAATAAAAAACTGATTTAACTTCAGGAGTGTTGCATCTTTATTGCCTTTGTAGTCATCAATCCAATCATCTACGAGTTGCTGAAATTGAAACAACAAGAAGGATTTTGTATAGTAAGTAACTATACCCGACTAGTTGAGCGGTACAACAAATATATTCACGATTAATACAATAAATAATTCATACCTGTAGAGAGCATTTTCCTGACAAAATGGCTCCATAAAGAGTGTCATCATCGTCTGGAAAAACGTGCTCACGTTCCCTATCTCGTTCTACGACTGGATTAGATTTCTTGGAAGCTCTACCGCGACCTCGCTTGGCAGGGGTAGGGGCTGGAGATTCATCAGGAGACATTGATTCAATTGCAGCTGCAGTTCTACGTGTTGCTAGAAAAGTAAAATACAGACAACTCTTAGCAAATACAAAAAATCACAGAATCGTCTAATAAAATTAGCACTCACCTCTTGGGGTTCGTCCACCACGTCGTCCGCGAGTAGTCGGACCAGGCATTGGGCTCTCGGCAGAAATATCTGAGCCAGTTGCCACTGAATATGCGTTAGGGGCATAGTTAGTGTCCATTTGATTTGGACCATCGTCAAAACCACTTTGAAATGTATCTCTAGAGTTGCTACAAAAAATTTAGATCCGGTTAATAAGAATATTCCATTTTCTAGTTTTAGATTACTGAAAGTCGAAAGTAGATAAACTCACTCGCTAAAATAAGACATTTGTTGATCCTGCGGTTCTACTGGAGGACTCATAGGGTTTTCATACTCCGGTGGAGGATCATCCATCCGAATCCGTTTTCCAGCCGACCTTCGAAGCATCATCTTGATTAGTTGATTTGATAGTTTCAAGCTCCTAGAATGATTCCCAATTCCCTCAATCTAAATTCGGTTAATACAGTCCCCGAATTCGACAACTGTTGTCCACAGTCAAAAACCTCCAAATTATCAGTTTACATTCCTACATAGTAAACAAAACAAAAACCGCGGGTTAACTTTGACAAACGTACAATCAATAATCATCTCGTACACAGTAAATGCAAAATCGATTGTAATTAAACTGACCTGAATCATCCAAATGCGCCATTACTTGAACAGGAGGAATAAAAAGTGTTTAAAAAACTCCACTAACTTTAAGAATAACTGTTGTTTTCTATTTGCTTGAGAATGAATAAATGTTTCAAGAAAGTAAAATATAGTAAAACTAGTACGGGAAAATCGTCTTCCGCGGGATTCTTTGCCCTACGTCAGAGCAGAGCGTCAACCCACAATTGTCATTTTCCTAACAAAAGGTGAAAATTGATGCTACTCTCAAAATCTATGGTACTCGGCAAATTCGCTTTACAAAGCTTAACCCCTGGTCGGTTATATGGTTCACGAACTAGTGACAAAATTTATATTTACTGGCAGCCATATTTTATTTTTCGTTTTTGTAAAGTGTAGGCTTTTCTTTGTCATAGGTATAGTGTACTTGATGCAAATGTTGATGTTTTCTGACAAAAATCCAACTACATGAAACAAATTGATGAAAACAAAGAAACGCAATAGATGTCAATTTTATTATTTTCGTTGACTTAATAAAGTTAATAGACATTACATACCTGCCTAGACCTACCTATCCAAGATAACAAACTTTAGTCAGTTAGTTAGCTACAATAATAAATTAAAGACATATTTTTTACGCAATCGTTCAATTGAAAATATACTGCGTGCATATGTACTGAAAGGTGAGGAAAAACTTTTACTGTTTACAGCACAAATCGGATACATCGGAGCATAATATGTCTCACATACTTTTATTCTATATAACCTTGGTCTTAAATATTATTGTAGGCCGACAACAAACATTACTGAGCCTCGGTTGTAACTTGCATACTATTTGGTTGAGAAACTTAAAGCGAGTTTAATTTAACTCACCAACAATATTTCCCCATATTTTTGTAATTTATTATTTTCAGGCTGCTGCAGGCATTTAGCAGACTATAGCAGATTACACGGCACATTTTACTTGTTAAAATGCAAAAGTTTTCAAATCCAAATCACATGAAACACAACCTTCTGTATGATTAATCTTGAATTAAGGGAAACCAGTAGAACATTATGGAAAACTACACTTTTGATTGCTAGAAAATTGGAAAAAATATTTATATTCACTGCATGGTCAAACCAAAAAGTGAAAAAAAAATGAAAAAGCCAATGCTATATGCATACATGATAGATGAAAAAGCATGCTAAAAAGTATGCAAAGGAAAATTCTGGAGCAAATAAAACAAACAATGGGTAATTTTTTCTGGTAATCAGCAATATTATTACGTCATCTCTGAATACAATATTTTTTGTTTGCCTGGGAACACATTACGCATAGAGAGTTCACAGCTTAAGACATCATCATTTACTTAAACGTTCATACACGATAGACTGAAAAAGTGAGAATGCGGAAAGACAACTTAATACAGCTGTTCACATTATAGTTCCAAGCAGTTTAATAACTTAGCACAATAAATGCAGACTGCTGAGCCTGACTAACAAAACAGCAAAATGACGAAAGTTTACATGAATTTGAACTTGTTCACCCATTTTGGTATCATTTTGAATAAAAAACTAAAGTAATCTAAATGCATCTATTTTGGGCGCCCTTCTCAACCTATATACTGCATAAAAAGTTTCGATAACGTTCTCACTATATAACACCCATATTTTGTAGTTATTATTTTCTCATATCATAGGTATGAGGTATGTTCTTTCATGAACCACATGAAAAAAGTAAAGCTGTTTAGGTTCTCATTTCTTTCGAAATACTATATAAACTGTACATCTCTCTTCACAAGTAAGCTTGCAAAAGAGACAAAAATTGCAACAAAAAACATAATAACAAAATTGGAGAAAAATTATCAAACATTAATAATGATGATAGCACAGTGTCGCATAACAATTAAAAAACGACAAATCAGTGGACGTTCAGGATGCACATTACAAAAAAATTATGACAACAAAAAACTGAATTGTAACAATATTCGCACAATAAAGTTACCACGTTTTACAAAAGGTACTTCACGTATCATCATTTTCATTATCAATCGCTTACAACTTAAACACAGTAATACCAACCTAATTCCTACCAACTAAACTAAAGAAACAACTGCACGAATCTCTTTTCCTTCCATGCACACTAACTACATAGTTATACAATACCAAACCCTTATAGGTATCGCAATAATCCTTACCAACCGACTCGCGCTAATCATCGTATTGTTACAGTCTCACAACTTGAACCGAAACCTCTCACATGCAAAAACAAACGAGACTCTCACAACTAACAGCCATAGTCATAATAAAAAATACGCGCCCTATTCTCATCATCTCTTTAGTTAGACAGCATCAACATAATAGTAACAATAATATGGTTGTCTACCTTACAAGATCCAACAAAGTTTACACAACTACGAGGGATTTTAAACAATACGGTAGCTTATATAACTTTATCCTCATAGAGTAAAAAAACAAAGACTATCATAGATATTCCTACAGGCTACACTAACTAGGCTAATTATCATTACTCGTGCCAAGCATATCCATAAGATAATTGTCAATTGGTGTATCTGAGATGAGACGATAGAAAAAGAGATGTTCTAAGCATTTGAGACCAATAGAACGAAGAGCTGGAAGCCTCAGCAGCAACTTGGCAAAACGGCCCGCCTCATTTGGGTACGTTGTGCGTGTGTAGTCCTCCAGGGTGGAGTACACCTTGTCCCGAAGACTTTCCACTTGGGGCATGGAGGTCTGAGGAAGTCCACGGGCGTCTATTCAACACACACCAAAAATTTAGATCCTTGTATTATGCAACTCATGCACTGGATTTTTTCCTAAACTTCTCAAACTCAATACTCAATCTACCTGGATTGTACAAAATGATGGATTTGAGACATCCCAACTCAGCCTTATCCACTTTCATATCTCGCATTTTCAGGACCACTTCCGTAATTACACGATCAAAAATGGAGGATAGGCCAGCTAAATGTGCTGAGTTTCGAAAGACAGTCAGCCCGTTGGCTAACACTAGACCATCCTTCACATCCATGGATCGATGGGCAAAACCCAAAATAAGTAACTCGTTCCATCCTAAAGAGAACGATAAAAAAAATCATCATTTCAGCTTTTTCTTCCCATCTCACTCATAAAACATAATATAGTAGCAAAAAATAAACATTTCTCATGTCATAATATTTCACTCACCAGCCCGAAGGATTATAACACGATCCACAAGACTTAGTTCGTTGAAATGGGGAACATTCTTGGCCCATTCAACCAACTGGAAGAGCTGCTTGTCTGCCGCTTGACAAATATCACCCATGGCTAACGTCTCCGTCTCTTTAATAGGTCGCTCCCTCAACTCCACTCGCCGCTCAGCATCCAAAATCCTATCCAGTGGCATGTCCACTTGAGCAGACGAGGTGGACTCTACTTCACTCTCACTACGTTCCCTAGTCCTTTGGCGCTCCTCCTGACAGGAAACAAAAAAAGCTATTAGTCTCCTCATTGACACCCAAACAAACTAACTAAGTGAGCCCATCAGTTTTCTCAAATCAAAAACAAAAATGTCATAAACAATAAATCCAAGTAGTGGAAACTTCCACTCCACACACACACAAGAGAAAGGTGGACAACAAAAATCTTCAGTATCAGAAACTCACTTTAATTGATTCATTGTCATATACCTGGACAGCTTCTCGTTTCATGCCCATCGCAAGACATTTTTGGTAGCGGCAGT
>Ga0210040_10007144_pt1 | contig 13666 bp, 15 predicted proteins | sample CryGeyCG12114_NA_FD_185462 | JGI IMG/M metagenome (GOLD analysis project Ga0210040, IMG submission 185462) | Groundwater microbial communities from aquifer - Crystal Geyser CG19_WC_8/21/14_NA (SPAdes) (version 2) | ecosystem: Environmental > Aquatic > Deep subsurface > Groundwater | place: USA... | reverse complement strand
GAAACAGGTAATCGGCGCGGTAGTTGACGTGCAGTTTCAGGACACTTTGCCGGAAATTTATAATTCGCTGGAGATGAAGCGCGAGAATGGTGATATTCTGGTAATGGAAGTACAGCAACACCTGGGCGAAGACAGCGTTCGTTGCATCGCTATGGATGGTACTGAAGGTCTTGTAAGGGGAATGGCTGTTACTGATACAGGCCGGGCAATCAGTATGCCGGTAGGTGAGGGCATCAACGGCCGTTTATTCAATGTTACCGGAGACGCTATTGATGGTTTACCTCCAATAAGTAAAGTAAACGGGCGTCCTATTCACAGCAAGCCTCCTGCATTTGAAAACCTTAGTACATCTTCTGAAATTTTATATACCGGTATCAAAGTAATCGATCTTATCGAGCCTTATTCCAAAGGTGGTAAAATTGGTTTGTTTGGAGGTGCCGGAGTAGGCAAAACAGTATTGATACAGGAGTTAATTAACAATATTGCCATCGGGCATGGCGGTGTATCGGTATTTGCGGGTGTGGGTGAAAGAACCCGTGAAGGTAATGACCTGATGCGCGAAATGATCGAGGCAGGAATTATGAAATACGGCGATAAATTTAAGCACAGCATGGAAGAAGGCGGCTGGGATTTAGACGCTGTAAACCTGGAGGAATTAAAAGAGTCAAAAGCCACATTTGTATTTGGACAAATGAATGAGCCACCCGGAGTACGTGCACGTGTAGCTTTAAGTGGATTAACCATTGCAGAATATTTCCGGGATGGTGACGGACAAGGCAAAGGAAGAGACATTTTGTTTTTCGTAGACAATATCTTCCGTTTCACGCAGGCTGGTTCTGAAGTGTCAGCATTGTTAGGCCGTATGCCATCTGCGGTAGGTTACCAGCCAACACTGGCCACAGAAATGGGATTGATGCAGGAACGTATTACTTCAACAAAAAATGGTTCGATCACATCGGTACAGGCTGTATATGTACCTGCCGATGACTTAACTGATCCGGCTCCTGCAACCACATTTGCGCATCTGGATGCTACAACGGTACTTAGCCGTAAGATTGCGGATTTAGGTATTTATCCTGCGGTAGATCCATTAGATAGTACAAGTCGTATTCTTACTCCTGCTATCGTAGGGGACCAGCATTATGACTGTGCAAATCGCGTAAAGCTTATTTTGCAACGTTATAAGGAACTGCAGGATATTATCGCCATTCTTGGTTTGGATGAACTGAGCGATGAAGACAAATTAACGGTATCCAGAGCTCGTAAAGTGCAGAGGTTTTTGTCGCAGCCTTTCCATGTGGCTGAGCAGTTTACAGGTCTTAAAGGAGTATTTGTAAGTATTGAAGATACTATCCGGGCTTTCAATTCAATTATGGATGGTGAAGTTGACGAATATCCTGAAGCCGCATTTAACCTTGTAGGAACTTTGGAAGATGCTGTAGAAAAAGGTAAGAAAATGATGGAAGCTGCAAAAGCATAGCTTTCAGATTCTTTCAGAAAAAATATATATAGTTTTAAACTAAATAAAGGGCCTTACGAGGTTTGAGTATGACATTAGAAATATTAACGCCGGAAAGAAGATTGTATAGTGGTGACGTATATGGTGTGCAACTTCCTGGTATTGATGGAAAATTTGAAGTGTTAAACAGGCATGCCTCAATAGTAAGTGCTCTTGGAAAAGGTAATATTAAGGTAATTAAGGATAAGAGTACCACTTTCAACTTTTTAATTGAAAGTGGATTTATAGAGGTGCTTAATAATAAAGCTACCGTACTTGTAGAGGGAGCTACAGAACTATAATTTCAAATTTTGATTTTTTCAAAGGCTTTCAGCATTGCTGAAAGCCTTTGTTATTATAATAACTTCTTGTAAGACATTTTGTCGTGTTTTGACTTTGCTTCATGCTTTTAATGCATACATAATATATAAAGTATATGTAATTTTTTTTCCTTAATATAATTTTTTGGTATTAAGTGAAAGGTAAATCTGAGAAATTACAGTCTTAATTGCCAATTACAGTTGAAACTGAACTCCTTCTGATAAAAATTGCATTAAAGCTTTCATAAAACAGACATTTTATTCTTCTTTTGGTTTTTATTAAAACTTGCAGGCATTTCATTTGATTAATCCTTAAGGTAATTAATTTAAACAAAAGGAAATAAATATGAAAAGCAAGAATTTAATATGGTTATTTATTTTAGCAATAGCAGCAACATTTACAAGTTGCTCAAAAGATCCTTTGTCTGATCTGACCGCTGAGGAGTCAAGAATATATATAACAGATCATGACTCGACCAAAGACTTTAAAACCTTCCAAACTTTTAGTATTTCAGACTCAGTGGCAGTTGTTAATAACGGCCAGGTATCAAAACAATTAAATGAAACTGACCTGGCATTTATAAATGCCGTTAAAAGTGAGCTGCAAAACAAAGGTTATACATTGGTTGCCAAAGGTGCTAATCCTGATCTTGGTGTTAATGTAACCCGTATTTACAATACTTCAACAGGTATCATCAATTACAGCAATTATTATGATTCTTATGGCAGTTATTGGGATCCGTATGATTATGGTTATGGTTATGGCGGTTATGGATATTATAGTCCATACAGCTACGCCACTTATTCAGTTAAGGAAGGAGCCATCTCAGTAGATATGCTTGATATCAAAAATGCAGCGGCTTCTAATAAGATTGAAGTTATCTGGACCGGATTAATCAGAGGCTCAGGCATTTTTAACGCTGCTACAGCTTCTGCTCAGGTTAAAATGTTATTTGATCAATCACCTTATTTAACATCTAAATAGAGAAAAATATGAAAAACAAAATTTCAATATATCTGACTGTGTTTGCAGCATGTTTTATCAGCATGTCTGCCTCAGCTCAGAATAAGCTTAAAATGGAATTAAGCTATAATGTAAGCGCACCTTTAGGAAGTTTTAAAAATGATTATATAGGCAAGACTTCTTTTAGAGGAGGAACCGGAGAACTAACTTATACAATTAATCCAAAATTTTCTGTAGGACTAAATACAGGATATCAGAATTACTATCAGAAATACGGCAGGCAATTGTACAAGCTCGAAGGAAACCAGGTTGTATCAGCAGTGCTAACCAATTCTATGGATATAATTCCTGTACTTTTGCGCGGAACCTTTTATCCTTTGGCTGACAATGCAACAGCAAAAGTGTTGCCCTACGTTAGTGCAGGTGCAGGAGTGAACCTTGTAAACTATGGTCAGTATCTGGGTGAATTTGGGGGTACCGAATCTTCAGGTGTCTTTGCTGCTCAGGCCGGTGCAGGTATTTTAGTTCCTTTCGGACAAAGATCAAAGCAGACAGGGGTAAAACTTGGTGCAACTTATAATTATGCAAGCTATAACCATAATGAGATATCTACACTTAATAACGTAGGAATCAATGCAGGTATAGTGTTTGGACTCAGGTAAGTTTATTTTTTTAGTTAAAAGAGGCAGTTTTTGTAAGAACCCCGCCTCTTTTAATTTAATTAACTTTATTCTGATTATTTCTTTTAATAGGAATGTTAGGAGGATTTTATTTAGTCAGCTTTCCTTAGGCCAAAATCAAATCGCTTGTCTATAATTCTTTTCAAGATTCCCAGTTGGCCACAATGATACATAGTGTGCTTTATATTCCAATCAAGTGCCTCATGTTTGGTTTTTGCAATTGGATGTGGTGTCGGCGTTGGCTCTAATTTACTTTCAAGGTCATTCTCCGATAGTAACTTAATTATATCAATTGATTTTTTCTGTACAATATGCAGTTGGTTTTGGAGTTCTTTTGGATTGGTTTTTCCTACAGCATTTTTTGGAGATGCATTTGTGAAAAGTTCATCATATACTTTTAATGGAACTTTTTGAAGGATGTCCATCTGATGTCCGACAATAACCATTATAGAATGGTAATAAAAACTCATTACCAGGTGTCCAACTTGCCAACTCACATTTGTTTCAATGATTTCAGGGGTAGTATCCCATTTTTCATAGGAAATTGAATTAATTAATTTGTCTGTCCATAAATATGAGTTTTCTGTTTGTTTGGCTAATATTTCTACAGTGTTCATAAAAATTAAAAGAGTATTATAATGTAAAGCCTGCACAGGCAATTATCTAGATTTTGTTTTAACCTGCTTTTTGTTCCGTTTCATTTCTAAAAAGTAATTTTATCTTTCTTCAAACAGCAACCTGTTATCAATCCTGCAAGCACAACTGTTATTAATGAAAAGTTAAATTTATTAATCAAATTTTCCTTTAAAGCCCGATTCAGTTGTTACCATTATAAAAATAAATTACCCCTCCTAAAGGACCTACTAATCTATATGGCTTTTTGCCACAAATCCATTTTTTTCAAAAAAAACCCTTGAAATCAACTAATTAAAATTTCTCTTAGAGCCTATTACATTAGCTCAGTAAGGTAGCATTTTCTTTTTCATTTTATGCTAATGTCAATAATTTCTTCTTGCATGACCGTTAGTTGATGCCGACAGCTTGCGCCATCTCTTAATTTATCGGTTAAATAACGTCGTATAGGCATGTCTAAAAATTTAAATACCAAATAGGCTAAACTTATAAGTAAAATAACAGAAATAGGAATTACCCACCTTAAATGAGCAATGCCTGGTTTTTCTACTGCTACATAAGTTAAAAATATCCACACAAATGGGTAATGAGTCATGTAAAGCGGATAAGAAATATCACTAGAAATTTTATTGATTTTTCGATGTTTACTAGCTAAACTCGCTCCAGCGCCTAATGAGACCAATAGCGGAAGGAAAAAAATCACTAAAACAGGTTCGATTAACCAGTTCCAATGGTCGTTATAGGGAGTTAAAAATGCCATCAATAATAAAGCACTCATACCCAACAAACCTAATTTGTTTTTAATTATGCAGTTAGAGCGATAAATTAACATTCCCATTAAAAAAGAAAAAGAAATACGAGCTAAACCATCGAAGAAATTTGGACCACCCCAACCGCCGCTTAAATTACCAGAATGCGAACCTACATAACAAATACCAGCAGCTGCTACTAAAACCAGTGGAGCTAACACTCTTTTGGTAGCTTTAAATAATATAGTCGCATACACTAAATTAGCGATGTATTCCCAAAATAACGACCAAATAGGCGCGTTTAAACTAAATAGATTAAAAAATCTTTCAGGCATTACAGGGTAAGGGATTAAAAAAGCGATGTTATAAAAATAAATGCAGTGTGCTTAGAACCATATAAAGCATAAAAATTACTATAAGGGTCAACAAAAAAAGTAACTAAACCTAAAACAGAGCCTATAATAACCAAAGGGTGCAAACGAATTAGCCTTAGCTTAATAAATGATATTAGCCCCATACCAGCTATACGGTGATCGTAAGCATAAGTAATTACAAAACCGGATAAACAAAAAAAGAAATCTACTGCTAAATAACCATGCGCGATGAAATTTTTATTGTAATCAGTAATCGCAATTTCCATAAAGTGAAAAATGACTACCACTACAGCGGCTAAACCTCTTAAGCCATCTAGTATTTCGAAATGTTGCTTACTTTTTAGAAACTTAGAGTCTACAGTTCTATCGGGCATTAATTTTTTTTTTCAATGTATGTTTTGTCTTTCTCAATCCTTGGGTTCCCACAATTGAACTTTGTTTCCTTCTGCGTCAAGGATATGTACAAATTTGCCATAGTCGTAAGTTTCAATAGTGTCCACAATAGTCACACCTTCTTTTTTTAATTCATCAACAAGTGCTTCTAAATTTTCAACCCTGTAATTAATCATAAATTCCTTGGTTGAAGGTTCAAAGTATTTGGTCGTTTCAGGAAATGGAGTCCATTGTGTTTGTTCTTTCTTTGTACTGTCTGCACCTTCATACCATTCAAAAGTTGCCCCATATGGATTTGTGTTTAAACCAAGGTGTTTTTGATACCATTCTGTCACTTTTTTAGGGTCTTTGCATTTAAAGAAAATGCCACCAAGGCCAGTTACTTTTTTCATTTTTATATGTTTGTTAGATTGCGTTGTTGTAATTGTCTTAAATGCGAAACCGAAACAGAATGATGCCGTAATTGCTAAAGCTATTAATGCCGTTTTCTTCATTTTGTCTGAATTTCTGTTGTCCATAGTCTCGTCTGTTATGCTTACCGCTAACGTTTTCGGCTGGCGAAGAACTGAATTCAAATTCCTTCCGCTGAAACAGAAGCAAAATAGTAAAACAAAAGCTTATATTTTAATTCGTCAGCCAGTTTTTTGCCAAACCAATGTTGGCAGTAGTGTTTTTTGTCTGCCTGTTAGCTTACCGTCAGATTATTTCGTACTTTTATACTATTAAAATCTCTTTGTAAAATATTGATTCCATTTTTTGCAAAAGGCGGACGGCTTTTGTTGGTTCGTATTGTCTTTATGGACAAGTACGAATAGTGGTTGTATTTTCAAATTTTATAAAGAGCAAAATGAAAAAAGAAATAAAAATCGCCGTTATTGGTGGTACAGGCAAATCAGGAAAATACCTTGTAAAACAACTCATAAATCGCAGTTTTCAAATTAAAATTCTTCTTAGAAATTCTGATAATTTCCAAATCAATAGTCCACTTGTCGAAGTCGTTAATGGTGATGTAGCCAATTATAGTTCTGTCAATATATTACTTAAAGGTTGTCAGGCTGTGATTAGCACATTAGGTTTAGGTGTCCCTGCAAGTGAACCTACAATTTTTAGTCAAGCAACTACCAATGTTATTCAAGCTATGAATGAGTATAATGTCCGCCGTTATATTGTAACTACTGGGCTAAATGTTGATACTCCTTTTGATAATAAAAGTTCTAAAACTTCGTTTGCTACAGGCTGGATGAGAAATAAATATCCAATTTCTACTTCCAACAAACAGTCTGAATTTGATATTTTAACCAATAGTAATAATATTGATTGGACTTTAGTAAGGCTTCCTTTAATTGAACAAACAGACGAAAGTGGTCAAATAAATGTCAGCTTAGAAGATTGTCTTGGCGATAAAATAAGTGCAACTGATTTGGCAAATTTTCTTATCGAACAACTGTTCACCGACGCATTTGTTAGAAAATCTCCGTTCATTGCTAGTGTCTAAATTTGTCAATAATGAGTCTCAAAATGGCTCACTATTGTCCTTGTGGTGGTCTTCCTAACATTACTGCCAACGTTGAAGTGTTTATGAAGTTGTGACATTTGAAAAACATCAGTTTCAATTAACCACAAAAGCAAAATAGTGATTTATAGTCGAATGCTTAATGTCCAGCCTCAATTTTATAAACACTACTGTTGTGTGTAGTGCGATTTATTCGTTAAGCATGTTTTGAATTTCAACTTCTAAAATCGGAAGGTGTTTAATAATAATACTCCAAATTATATCATCTGATACTGTGTCGTAGCCATGAATTATTCTGTTTCTTGTATTAACAATTTTCCTTGCGTTTGAAAACTCAACTGTCGTGTTTTTGTTTAAAATCCGGTTCATAGCTTCTCCGATAATTTCAATGTTACGCTCAACAGCTCGTTTTGTACGAATGTCATTCTGATAAACAGTAAAGTCTTTTGGTCTGTCAGAAAAGAAACTTTCAATCTCGTTTATTGCATTTAAAATGTCATAAAGCCACGTTCTGATTTCAATGTCCATAAATAAGTTGTCGCTGTTTATCGACAACTTGGCGAAAATATGGATTTTTTATAGCCTTCTCTTCGAGCAGGTCAACGGGTTTTTGGAATATGTCTTCTAAAGAGAACTTAAAGTCGTAATAATTGTCAGCATATTGAGCAATGTCAATAGGTTCGAAATCTACGATTAAATCAATATCACTGTCGTTGTTGAATTTGTCAGTCAGTACAGAACCAAATACATATAGTTGCTTTACTTTATGTGTAGAACAAAGCTTATTTATGTCACTAATATGTTCTTCGATTGCTGTCATAAAGCAAATTTAGCGATTAGTAAATTAGTAAATTAAAAGAGAATATTGTTGAACTTTGAAGCTGTAAAATAGCATTACACATAACACAAATATATGCGTACTTTTAAATATATTATTAAAAAATCAGTATTGACAATCATCATCTTCTCTTTAGTTTTTTTCACACTGTTATTACTCAAACGCAACTTTTTAGTATCATTATTTAAAAATTGATAAAAATAAAATGCCGGGCAACAACCCGGCATTTCTTTATAGTTTCATGCTGTTTTTTATTTACCCAGCTTTGCTTTTAGATTGGTATCTATTGCATCTAAAAATTCTTCGGTGTATAAATAATCAGTTCCGTGCTCAACCTTTGGTTTTATGGTTATTGCAAGATCTTTGGTCATTTTACCGCTTTCAACAGTTTCAATACAAACCTGCTCTAAAGCCTGGCAGAAATCAATCAGTTCCTGATTATTATCTAATTTTCCACGAAACTCAAGGCCTCTTGTCCAGGCAAAAATAGAAGCGATCGGGTTGGTAGATGTTGGCCTGCCTTTCTGGTGCTCGCGGTAGTGGCGCGTTACTGTGCCATGTGCTGCTTCAGCTTCCATCACAGTACCATCGGGCGTAACCAAAGTAGAAGTCATTAAACCTAATGAACCAAAACCCTGTGCAACTGTATCACTTTGTACGTCTCCGTCGTAGTTTTTACAGGCCCATACAAAGTTACCGTTCCATTTTAGAGCGCTGGCAACCATGTCATCAATCAGGCGATGCTCGTAAGTAAGACCTGCAGCATCAAATTTTGCTTTAAATTCAGTTTGATAAATATTCTCAAAAATGTCTTTAAAACGTCCGTCATATTTTTTAAGAATCGTGTTTTTAGTAGACAGGTAAAGCGGCCACCCTTTCATCAGTGACTGGTTAAAACAAGCTCTTGCAAAACCCGTAATACTTTCATCGGTATTGTACATAGTTAGTGCAACACCGTCACCTTTAAAGTTGTATACTTCAAATTCCTGCACTGTTCCGTCTTCGCCTTCAAATTTTACAGTCAGTTTTCCTTTGCCTTTGGTAACGAAATCCGTTGCACGATACTGATCGCCAAATGCATGACGACCGATACAAATCGGGGCGGTCCAGTTAGGAACCAGGCGTGGCACATTGCTCATCACAATCGGCTCACGAAAAACAGTACCGTCGAGAATGTTGCGGATAGTTCCGTTAGGAGATTTCCACATTTGTTTTAAGCCAAACTCTTCAACTCTTTGCTCGTCGGGCGTAATGGTGGCACATTTAATACCAACACCATATTGTTTTATTGCATTTGCAGAATCGATAGTAACCTGGTCGTTTGTCTCGTCGCGGTATTCGATACCAAGATCGTAATATTTTATATCCAAATCGAGATATGGAAGAATAAGTTTGTCTTTAATAAATCTCCAGATAATTCTTGTCATCTCGTCACCATCCAGTTCTACCACCGGATTGGCTACTTTAATTTTTTCCGCCATAATTATATTATTTAGAATTTTTTTTAACGTTTACAAAAGTAAGGTTTGATCTTTTTATATGTAAATAAAACATTTAACCAAAAAGTGCCTTATATAAAAAAAATTGTAACGGATGAAAAACAACTACAGGTTGAACCCACACATCTTATTGACGCCGTCCATTTGCAAACTCCGCGGCCGTAGGTAAGAATCACGTTCAGGTACTATCTTGCATAAACAACTGTACTGAATAATGTGGGAAGCGTATAAGAAAGGTTTTAAAGCATATTTGCAACTCGAAAAATCGCTGAGCGATAATTCTGTTGAGGCTTACGTTCGTGACGTGGAGAAGTTGACCACTTTTTTAATGGCAACTGATCAGAAAAAAAGCCCGGCAGATATAGATCTCAAAACCTTGCAGCAATTTGTAAAATGGGTGGGCGAACTTGGAATGACAGCCACATCACAGGCAAGAACTATCTCGGGCATCAAAGGATTTTACAAATATTGTCTTATAGAAAATATTACAACAGTTGATCCTACTGCATTACTTGAAGCGCCTAAGCTAAAAAGAAGCCTGCCAGATGTGTTGAGCTTTGATGAAATCGAAAAAATTATCGGGCAAATAGACCAAAGCAAACCAGAAGGCGGGCGCAATAAAGCAATTTTAGAAACGATGTATAGTTGCGGATTGCGGGTAAGCGAGGTTGTAAACCTGCAAATAAGCTGCTTATATCTTGATGTAGGTTTTATACGCGTAACAGGTAAAGGAAACAAAGAAAGACTTGTACCAATTGGCTCAGATGCTGTAAAATACATTAAACTGTACAAAGATAATATACGTGTACACGTAACTGTAAAAAAAGGCTGTGAAGATATTTTATTTATAAATAAACATGGCAGCCAATTGTCAAGAATAATGATTTTTTACATTATTAAAGATTTAGTGAAAAAGGCGGGAATCACTAAAGTTATTTCGCCACATACATTTCGCCATTCTTTTGCAACACACCTGGTAGAAGGCGGGGCAGACCTGAGAGCCGTACAGGAAATGCTGGGCCACGAAAGCATTACTACAACAGAAATATATACACATCTCGACCGCGATTTTTTGCGCAGCACATTACAACAATTTCATCCGGCTTTTGCCCCCCGCCCTAAAGGGAGCTAAAAAACGGTTTTTCACAGTTTAAAAAAATTGTCACAAAAGATTTATTGGCAATATACTTTTTTACCACCGATATATGTTTTAACCACTTTCGTGGACAGCACCTCGTTCTCAGGAATTTTCATTAAATCTTTATCCAGAATTATAAAATCAGCTTTTTTTCCGGGTTCAATGCTTCCTGTTTCTTTTTTATTTACTTTCTAAACATAATTTTTTATACGATTTAAAAATATAAGAATTAAAAAAAAGACAGGTTTAACCGTTAATAGTGATTAAAGTAACATGGGGTTCATCTGAAAAATTTATTGATAATTTGAGTAAAAATCCGTTTTTTATCTGTTTTTTGTCCTTATCAGCTTATACATTTTTATTGCACTCATTAATAAAATAATAAATACAATTAAACCAATAAGTCCCCATAGAAAACTGAGACTTTGTTTTACGACAGCCAACATAACTATGGCAATCAGGAAAACGGTAGCCGCTTCATTCCATATACGAAGCTGCTGCGAGGTGTATTTAAAATTTTGCTGCAACTGCAGCTTAAAAATTTTATGAAGTGTGAAATGATAAATGTACAGACCTGCCACAAAGCAGAGTTTTATCAGCAGCCATCTTCCTTCCGGCGCTGATAAAACTTTGTTCCAGTTTCCGGTAAACATAACTGTAAAACCAAAAATAAGCGTAAGCACTGCAGACGGCCAGGTAATACCATACCACAGCCTTTTCATCATTATATTAAATTGTTCATGAAAAACATCCCGTATGGTTTCAGGCTTTTCATGCGCCTCGGTGTTATATATAAAAAGCCTTGGCATATAAAACATGCCGCTAAACCAGGTAACAACAAAAATAATATGTAAAGCTTTTATGTAATAGTACATTTAAAACTCATCTAAATTTTCTCATGCTTCTTTCAATACCATTTCTTTGCTGCCGGCAGCAAAATCTTTTATCCATGACACCAGCGATTGTACCCACAATGGATGTATGTTTAAACAAGGAATTACAGTAAAACTTTCACCTCCCGCATGCAAAAAACTTTCTTTGCCTGCCATTGCAATTTCTTCAAGGGTTTCAAGGCAATCACTGACAAAAGCGGGGCAAAGTATAACCAGCTTTTTCACTCCTTCTTTTGGCAATTCCTGCAGGCGCAAAGCTGTATAGGGTTTTAACCATTCTTCCTGTCCTAATCTTGACTGAAAAGAAAAGCCAACTTTATTTGCCGGAATGTTGAGATTAGCTGCTAATAATCGGGTTGTTGTCCAGCATTGGTGCCTGTAACATGTAGCGTGTGCAGGTGAAGCTACTTCGCAACAATTTTCCACTTTTAAACAATGAATCTTGGTTGGATCTGCTTTTTTCATATGTCGCTGTGGCAAACCGTGATAGCTAAACAGTACCTGGTCATATTCCTGCTGCAAATAAGGTTTTATGCTTTCTGTAAGCGCGTGAATATAATTTGGTTCATCATAAAATGGCTTTATAAAAGACAGGAAAAAAGAATATTTTTTGTTTTTATGCACTTTTTTGGCATGCTCTACCGCTGTCTCGTAAGAAGACATTGCATAATGCGGATACAGCGGAATTGCTATCACTTCCTGCAGGTCAGGCTCTCTTTGTAACAACCGGTCAAATGCGTCTTCCATCGTTGGATTGCCGTATCGCATTGCCATTTCTACCGGCTCGTCTACACCTGACTGCAGCGCCTGCTGCAATTGTCTGGTAAGTACGATAAGTGGAGAGCCTTCTTTTGTCCACACAGACTTATACGCTTCTGCAGATTTAGGGGCGCGAAACGGAGCAATAATTCCTCCCACCAGCATTAATCTGAAAATATAGGGATAATCAATGACTCTTTCATCCATTAAAAACTCCATCAGGTATTTCCTTACATCTTTTACCTCTGTTGAATCTGGTGAACCAAGATTTAATAAGACAATTCCTCTTTTGGGCATATTATAAAAGTAATTTGCAAATTTAAACGGCTCAACTGAAGAAAAGTTCAAAAATAATATTTAGCAGCAGCGAATATTATTAATAACAAGAATTGGAATTACCTGAAAAGCAAAAATTTATTTAAAGAAAGAAGAAAGTTCTTAGCTAACTATTGTTAAGCAATTTTTTAATACATTTTTACCTAAATCAATAAATAAAAAAGCATGATGCAAAAGTATCATGCTTTTTTATCAAGTCGTCTCTTTCATTAGCAATAGAACAAGCGAAACATTCTATACGGCGCTGCAATCGTTAGAGGCAGCAATCTGCCCGCCACTTGGCGGAAAACTTCAAATAGCAATAAGCAATCGTCGAATCATTATCACATGCAAGCAATCTTTATAAAGCAAAATTCGTTAGAGGCATTTGTGATAAGTCGATACAAATAAACAACCTTTTTTTGAAACTAACAAACGTTAGTTAATATTTTTTGATAATTATTATTTAAAAAACGGTTGAAGAATTTACAGGAAATATTACCCATATAATCCCCGTTTTGATTAAAATAGATTTTTTTGCCTAAAAAGGTTTGTTTCAGAAAAGGCTAAGTAAAAAAGAAGATTGTATGAATTGCCAGAGCATTAAATAACGTTGTTTATTTTCCTTCCTTTCAATTTGGCTCTTTCCCTGAGCGCTTCAGCTATTATCTTTGCCGCAAATTTTTGAAATTATGTTACAGGTTAGTTATATCCGTAATAATCGCGAAATTGTGCTTGAAAGACTTACTATAAAAAATTTTTCTGAAACATTCGTAATTGATGAGATAATTGCTTTGGATGATGAAAGAAAAAAGGCAGTTCTTGAACTGGAGCAACGGTTAGCAAAAAGAAAGGTGGCAAGTAAAGAAATTGGTCTTTTAATGAAGTCTGGGAAAAAGGAAGAAGCAGAGGCAGAAAAAGAAATTTTACAAAAATATACTAATGAAATTCCTTTTTGGGAAGCTGAAGTAAATAGACTGGAAAAGGAAATAAAAACCAAATTGTATTTAATTCCCAATCTTCCGTCACCACAGGTACCTGCAGGCAAAACTCCGGAAGATAATGTGATAGAGCGTGAAGGAGGTGTAAGAGCAACACTG
>Ga0210040_10007143_pt1 | contig 13667 bp, 9 predicted proteins | sample CryGeyCG12114_NA_FD_185462 | JGI IMG/M metagenome (GOLD analysis project Ga0210040, IMG submission 185462) | Groundwater microbial communities from aquifer - Crystal Geyser CG19_WC_8/21/14_NA (SPAdes) (version 2) | ecosystem: Environmental > Aquatic > Deep subsurface > Groundwater | place: USA... | reverse complement strand
GGCCGACCCGCCGGACATCGGCAACCAGACCCGCGCCGTCCTCGGCTCCGGCCGGCCGTGGGACGTCGCCGCGGCCGAGCACTTCGCCCGGTCCGGGCACGCGGCCGGCAACGGCTCGCTGATGCGCACGACGCCGGCCGCGATCTGGTTCTCCCGTGCCGGCACCGCCGCGACCATGGACGGCGCCCGGCAGATCTCGGCGCTGACCCACGGCGACCCGTCGGCCGGCGAGGGCTGCGCGATCTTCTCCGAGCTGATGCGGGTAGCGCTGGACGGCGGCGACCCGCTGACCGCCATCCCGTCCGCACTGACGTTGGTCGCCGACGAGCACCGCGAGCGCTGGGCGACGGTGCTGGCTCCGGCTTGGACCCCTGCGGACGCCACCGAGTCCAACGGCGCGGTGTGGCCGACGCTCGGCCAGGCGGTGTGGGCGCTGCGCAACGGACGCGATTTCGCCGAGGTACTGCGGCTGGTCATCGACCTGGGTGGCGACACGGACACGGTGGCGTGCGTCGCGGGCGGGCTGGCCGGTGCGCTGTTCGGCATGGGCGGCATCCCGAGCCGGTGGGCGTCGGCGCTGCACGGCCGCGTTCCCGGTCACGGCGACAAGGTGTGGCGGCTCGCCGACCTGCAGCAGCTGGCGGCGGCGCTGGACGGCGCGGCGCAGCAAAGCTACGACCCGGGCGTGATCCCGCGGATCGGGCCGGCGGAGGTGCTGCCCGGCATCTGGGCGGCCAACCTGGACGGCGCCCGGTACAGCGAGAAGGACTTCGTCGTCATCTCGCTGTGCCGGCTGGGCGAGCCGTTCGAGCACGAGCTGCAGCGGATGGCCTACGTCGCCGACAACGAGCACAACAGCGACCTCGACGTCGTGCTGGCCGACGTCCTCGACGACATGGCGGCGCTTCGCGCCGAGGGGCACAGGCTGCTCGTGCACTGCCACGGCGGGGCGTCGCGCACCGGCCTGGTGCTGCGCGCCTGGCTGATGCGGACCGAAGGCATGACGCCCGACGAGGCGACCGCCTACGTGGCCGCACGCTGGCCGCACCTCGGCCTGTGGAACGCCAGCTTCACCGCCGCGCTGGACCGGCTCACTGCCGAATCGCACGACAGCACAGACAAGCGATAGGACTCCCCTCGGAACCCGAATCTCTCAACCTCACGCCCGGAAGGCAGCCCATGACCTTGCAAGAGCAGCCGCACACGCCGTTGAGCACCAACGTCGAGATCGAGGATGCGGCGATCCGCTTCGTCATCGAGCAGGAACGGCTGGCGGGTCGGACGGCGCGCGACACCCGCCATCAGGGGGCCGTCGCCGACGTCGAGAGCGGCGACCGGATCATCGAGGTCAAGGCCGCCGGCACCACGTCCCGCGGCTTCAAGGTCTGCCTCGAACCGAACCAGTACGAGGCCGTGAAGGCACATCCCGACCGCTTCTGGCTCTACCTGGTCGAGAACGTGCGCCAGGGTGACCCGTCGAAGTTCCGACTTCTCCGGTTCGGTGGATTCCGGTTGACCGCCCCCATCAGCAAAACTAAGGAACGCCGGTACTTCTCGCTCCCCGTGCCGGTCGCCGTGTACGACGAAGTCGTCGCCGAGTCGGGCGCCACTGGCGGGTGATCCCTCCTCCGGCTCGCCTTACCTGAGCCAGGTGGTGGACCGCCGAGCCTGCTCGTAGATCGAGTCGACGATTGCGCCGGGCAGCGCCTGGGGCAGCGAAGCGAGCCAGCGCCGGAGCTGTCGCCGCGGCACGATAACTACGTCCGTCGGCCGCATCTTGATCTTGACGTCCTGAGCCCCCACCGGGACAACGACACCCGTCACCGCGATGGAATGGCCGACCGCCGCGGACAGCAAGCGGCTCGCCCGACTGGCTTCGTGCCTGCTGTTCCGGACGTACGGCTGCCGGGCGCCGTTGACCATGAAGGTGTCGCCACCGACCCAGAGCCGCGCGCCCGGGTGGTGTTTGGCGTTCAGCGTGAACACCCCGCCCGGACCGATCACGAGGTGGTCGATGTCCGCACCCCGTCGGCCGACCGGGATCGCGTGGAGGCAACGCCACCGCGGGTCGTTCTTTGTCAGGCGTTCGAGCTGACGACCAACCCGCCTCTCGCCGGCGGCGCCGAGCCGCCATGCGCGCTCGGTGGTGTGCACACCCATCAACCGGGCGAGCACAGATCGGACCGGCGCGGCCGCGCGGGCCTCCGCCGCTGCAGCAATGGCCGCGCTGCCTGGAACCCGTGCGGCGAGGTCGTCCCACCCCGCGTGCTGCTCGGTCATGCCAACTCCTGACCGTCGGGCTGCCGCGGCCTTAGCACGGGATCGGCGTCCATGTCTTCCCGCCCGGCGCGTAGCTACGGCACCCGGTGTAGGAGCTCGACCCGCCACCGCCGCTCGATGGCGGAGGAGGCGCTTGGGTGCGGCTGGGGGTCGAAGGAGCCGGTGGTCGGTAGGTGGATGCGGCCCGCTGTGCAGCTCGTGCCGCGGCAGCCGCTCGCTCCGCCTCGGCCTGGCGGGCGGCCTCCACAGCGGCCTGCCGTGCAGCCTCAGCCGCGGCCCGTTGCGCGGCTTCCTCGGCCGCCAATCGTGCAGCCTCTTCCGCCGCGCGGCGCGCCTGCTCGGCGAGCTGCTCCTGCCGGACGGCCCGGGCGGTCGTGTTCCGCGCAGCTGCGGACCTGAGCCGCTCCTGCACCGTGCTCACCCGGTGGCGGAGGTCGGCGACTTGGTCTGCATAGGCCGACAGCGGCAGCCCTTGCGCGTCCCCGTCCAGAAGCGCGAGAAGGGCAGTGCCGGTGGCGAGCACGGCCGCCAGCTCAGCGGCATGCGTATCGAACGCGGCGAGGTCTGCCGTGGCGGCGGGGTCCTGCACCATCGCGTCGGTCGTGAGCTCCTCAACCTGAGCCGGCAGCGTGCACTCCACCGAGGTGGCGTACAGGCCACGGCCGGCGTCCTCGGCTTCCGACTGTGCGGCCTGAACCGGTGGCAAGTACCTAACGTTGGCGCCAAAAGACACGGCGATGCCCAGGCCAGCGCGTGCGATCTCGGCGCTGAGGAACTCGTCCCCGACGAAGACGGCGGCCAGCTCGCGGTCGTATTGGTCGCGCGTCTCCTGGTCGCGCTCCAGGCGCACCTCGGTCCCGAGCGGCAGTCGCTCTTCGAGCCAAGCCGAGGCTTCCGGCCCAAGGCACTCAACCGGAGAGCTCGGGTCCACCGACTCTGGAGTGTCGATGTTGAGGAGCCGAACCCGGTGCTCCTCGCCGCCATACCGCACGTCGATGGTGTCGCCGTCGACGATTTTGGTAACCGTGGCCATCGTGGGCCGTGCTGCGCCGGCGACCGCCACACCGCCGACGACAACTGCGCTTACGACGACCGCTGTCACGGCCTTGTGCGCATTCGCGCGGGCGAGCAGTTGCTTCACGGCGACCCCAGGTTCACGTCAGATACCGGCGGCGAGAGGCTATGAGACAAGTGAGTGTCGAATTGACCGCCCGGCCCCTGCCGCCACTCACAGTGGTGAGGCCCAGGAGCGTCTGAGGCAGGTCTCTATGTGCGGCGTCATGCGAAATGGAACGGCCCCTCCCGCGTGTCACCCCACCCATGCCCACCGGAGTGCTCCGCGCGTCCGCTGAGGCGACCGACCCCGGACCGTGCGAGTCTGCGCCGTGGCTGGATCGATGGAGGCGAGATGAGCGAGATCGCGGCAGGCATCTACGAGGCGCTGCTCACCGTTGAGCTGGCCGGCTCGTTGACGAGCACACCGGCCGAGCTGGTGCAGTTGCAGCCGCTCGACCCGGCCGATTCGCACGTCGTCCTCACCCGGCACTTGGCAGCGGCAATCAGCCGTGCGCTGCAGTCCGTTCCCGGAACAGAGCAGAACAGGGTGGCGGCGCAGGTCGAGCTGGCCAATCGCATCGCGACCGCCGTCGGCGAGCTCAGCCCACCAGACGCCGTCCTGGCCGGTGACCCGATCGCCGACGCCGCCCAACAACTGCTCGCGGTGGCGACGCCCTCGCCAACCCCAGCCCCGGTTGCCTTTCCGGCGCGGCCGGAGGTGCCGTTGAGCACCAGCGCACTGCTCGTGAACGGCCGTGGCCAACCGCGCATCGGCTATGAGGTCGAGCGGGAACTGGCGTCGGCGGACAGGGTCGACCTGCTGTGCGCGTTCATCACCTGGCATGGCGTCCGGGTGCTGGAGCAGGCTCTGCAGGACCTCAAGCAGCGCGGCGTACGGCTGCGGGTCATCACCACCACCTACCTGGGCGCCACTGAACCGCGCGCCGTCGAACGACTCATCGCCGCCGGCGCCGACGTGCGCATCTCCTACGAGACCCGGACGACGCGGCTGCACGCCAAGGCCTGGCTGTTCCACCGCCGGTCCGGCTTCTCCACCGGCTATGTCGGGTCGTCGAACCTGTCCCGGGCAGCGCTGGTCGACGGCCTTGAGTGGAACGTCCGCCTGTCGTCCGTGGAGCAGGCTCACTTGCTGCAGACCTTCTCCGAGACGTTCGACTCCTACTGGCACGACCCGGCATTCGAGCCCTACGACGCCGAGCGCTTCACCGCCGCCATCGCGATTGAGCGAGGTGTGCGCACCGACGCCACCACCGAGATCACCTCACTCGATGTCCGGCCGTTCGGTTACCAGCAGGAGATCCTCGACGCGCTGGACGCCGAGCGGCTGGTGCACGACCGCTGGCAAAACCTCGTGGTGATGGCGACCGGCACCGGGAAGACCGTGGTGTCGGCGCTGGACTACCGGCGACTGCGCGCCCAGGGGCACGCCGAGACGGTGCTCTTCGTCGCGCACCGCAAAGAGATCCTGACCCAGAGCCGGTCGACCTTCCGCCAGGTGCTGCGCCGCGGTGACTTCGGGGAACTGCTGGTCGACGGCGCCAAGCCCGAGCGCTGGCAGCACGTGTTCGCCTCCGTGCAGTCGCTGGCCCAGCTCAATCTCGATGAGCTGCGGCCGGACCTGTTCGATCTGGTCGTGGTCGACGAGTTCCACCACGCCGAGGCGGCGACCTACCGGCGGCTGCTCGATCACCTGCGACCGAAGGTGCTGGTCGGGCTGACCGCGACGCCGGAGCGGGCGGACGGCCGGGACGTGATCACCCGCTTCGGCGGCCGGGCCGCGGTGGAGCTGCGACTGTGGGAGGCGCTGGAGCAAGGGTTGCTCGCACCGTTTCAGTACTTCGGCAAGCACGACGACGTCCCGCTGGACACGGTGCGTTGGCGGCGGGGCTCGGGCTACGACACCGCTGAGCTGACCAACCTCTACACCGGCAGCGATGCGCGGGTGCGGCTGATCCTGCAGGCCGTGGTCGACACGATCGCGGAGCCGACCCGCATGCGTGCGCTGGGCTTCTGCGTGAGCATCGACCACGCCGTCTTCATGGCTGCCCGGTTCGCCGCCGCCGGCATCCCGAGCCGCGCGGTGACCTCACGGGACAGCGCCGACGCCCGAGCTGCAGCGCTCACCGCGCTACGGAACGGCGAGGTGAACGTGCTGTTCACCGTCGACCTGTTCAACGAGGGCTTCGACCTGCCGGAGATCGACACGGTGCTGTTCCTCCGCCCGACGGAGAGCGCCACCGTGTTCCTGCAGCAGCTGGGCCGCGGCCTGCGGCTGGCCGAGGGCAAACCGTGCCTGACGGTGCTGGACTTCATCGGCAGCCAGCACCGGAACTTCCGCTTCGACCTGCGCTTCCGCGCGCTGACCGGCACCTCGCGCCGCGGACTGGAGCGGGAGATCGACCTGGGTTTCCCGACCCTGCCGGCCGGCTGCTCGATCCAGCTGGACCGGGTGGCGCAGCAGGTGGTGCTGAACAACGTGCGCCAGTCGTTACGACTGCCGTGGCCACAACTGGCGAGCGAACTCGCCAGCGCCCCGGACGCCGACCTGCCCACCTTCCTGGCCGAGACCGGTCTGGACGTTGAAGACCTCTACCGCGGTGGCAACCGGAGCTGGCTGGATCTAGAGCGTGCGGCCGGCGTGGCCAAGGCCGCACCCGGGCCGGACGACGCCCAGCTGCGCGGCGCATTCGCGCGGATGCTGCACCTGGACGACGTCGAGCGACTCAACCGGCTAGACGCTCTACTGACCTCCGGGTCGACCGGCAGCAGCGACCGAGACCGACGACTGGCCGCGATGCTGCACTTCACGCTCTGGGGATCGCGCACGGCGTTCTCATCGGTCGAGGAGTCGCTGGCTCGACTGCTCGCCGACCGGGCCCGGACTGACGAACTGACAGAGCTGGTCGGCGTGCTGCGAAAGCGGATCCACCGCGTGGCTCCCGCGCTGGACGCCGGACCGCGCCCGCTGCACGTGCATGCGCGGTACAGCCGAGAGGAGGCGTTGGCGGCGTTCGGGATGACCGACCTGGCCGGCACCTTCGGGTCAGGCGTGCGCTGGGTGCCGGACGAACGTGCGGACCTGTTCTTCGTGACGCTGACCAAGAGCGAGGGGCACTTCTCCCCCACCACGATGTACGCCGACTCGGCCATCACCCCGACGCTTTTCCAGTGGGAGTCGCAGAACACGACGACCGACGCATCACCGGTCGGCCAGCGCTACGTGCACCACCGCGAGCGCGGCAGCTCAGTACACCTGTTCGTGCGGGAGTCGAAGACAGCCGACGGCTCCCTCGGAGTCCCGCCGTACCTGTACGCCGGGCCGATGACCTACCAGTCGCACGCCGGCAACCGACCGATGCGCATCCTCTGGCGACTCGACCACGCGCTGCCCGGCGACGTCTTCCACTCAGCCAAAGTGGCGTGACCGAGCAGCGACGACTCCCAGGGAGACCGCATGGGAGTCGTCTCCTGCCGATCCCTACTCCAGGGCGTCAGCCGGCCCAGAAGCGTTCTCCAGAGCCAGCGCGACCGCCTCGAACTCGGCCAGTGCAGCAGTGAGGTCGTCGACGATCTCCCGGGCGATGACCTCGGGAGCCGGCAGGTTGTCCAGGTCGTCGAGCGAGGCGTCCTTGAGCCAGGTGATGTCAAGGTTTGCCTTGTCGCGGGCGATGAGCTCGTCGTAGCTGAACGACCGGAAGCGTTCGCTCTCCACCCGCTCAGACCTGTTGCTGGGCCGATAGCTCTCGACGAAGTCGTCTAGGTGGTGCCGGCGGAGCGGGTTCTGCTTGAGCGTGAAGTGCTCGTTCGTGCGCAGGTCGTAGACCCACAACCGCTCGGTCCACGGGTGGTCGGCGGCCGGCCGCTTGTCGAAGAAGAGCACGTTCGCCTTCACGCCCTGGGCGTAGAAGATCCCGGTGGGCAGGCGCAGCAAGGTGTGGACGTCGTAGTCGCCCAGCAGCTTGCGGCGGATCGCTTCTCCGGCACCGCCTTCGAACAGGACGTTGTCGGGGAGGACGACGGCGGCCCGCCCGGACATCTTCATGATCGTGGCGATGTGCTGCAGGAAGTTGAGCTGCTTGTTCGCCGTGGTGACGACGAAGTCCTGCCGCTCGATCTCCCGGTCTTCCCGAGCCTCCCGACCGTCAGCACCGACCATCGTCAACGAGGACTTGCGGCCGAACGGCGGGTTGGACAGGACGACGGAGTACCGGCGGCCTGGGTCGGCGAGCAGCGCGTCTTTGACCTCGATCTGACTGTCGCCGGAGGGACGGCCGATGCCGTGCAAGATCAGGTTCATGGCGGCCAGCCGCGCGGTGCCATCGACCAGCTCGACTCCGTGCGCGAAGCCGTCCCGAAGGTGGTCACGCTCTTCAGGCGTCAGATCTTCAGCGTGCCGAGCCGCGTACTCGTGTGCGACGAGCAAGAAGCCTCCGGTGCCAGCAGCGGGGTCGATGACCGTGTCCCGCGCGGTGGGCTGCAAGCAATCGACCATGGCCTGGATGAGCGGGCGCGGGGTGAAGTACTGCCCGGCGCCGGACTTGACGTCCTCAGCGCCCCTGGCCAGCAGCGACTCGTAGGCGTCGCCCTTGATGTCGGTGCCGGACGCGGACCAGTTCTCCTTGTCGATCAGGTCGACGACGAGCCGCTTGAGCTTTGCCGGGTCCTGGATGCGGTTCTGCGCCTTGCGGAAGATGACGCCGAGCACGCCGGGCTGCCGAGCGAGGTCCTGCAGCATGCGCCGGTAGACGTCTTCCAGCTCGTCGCCGTCGGCGTCCAGGAGCCGCTGCCAGGAGCAGTTGGCCGGGACGATCTTCTCCGGCCTGAGGGCTCGGGTCTCGCGCTCGTGCGCCATCTTCAGGAAGAGCAGGTAGGTGAGCTGCTCGGTGTACTCGATGGTCGACACGCCGTCGTCCCGGAGCACGTTGCAGTAGCTCCAGAGCTTGTCGACCAACCGCCGTGCTTCGGTCACATATGCCTCCTCGAAAGCGGATACGGGGGTCAAGCCGGTCGGCGGCGTCCGTTGGCACTGTCGCTGCCTTCTGGTGAACAAGGCACAGCGCCACGGCCAACGCCGAGCCGGCGTCGTTCAGCTCGGTAGATCGGGGTGGATGAGCTGAAGGGGATGGTCAACGGCGACCTTGCTGAAGTCAGAGACGTTGCCGGTCGCCAGCGGGAGGCGCGGCTGGGCCGTCAGAGCTGCGGCAGCGATCCACAGGTCGTTGGCCCCGCCCTTCTGCATGTGCCCGGAGTACTTGACGTGCAGGGGCGCCCAGGTCTCAGCCATGCGACCCGACTGGGGCAGGACGACGAAGGTGGACCGGATTCCGGTGGCCCACTCCTCGCGGCGCGCGTCCCCCCATCGCTTCACGTGCGCGAAGGCGAGAAGCTCCCCGACGTTGACGAACGACAGGGCCAGCAGGTGGCCGCGCAGCAGAGCCGCCCAGGGTTGTGCCTTGGCCGGGTCTGTCAGCAACCAGCTCGCGACGTCCGTGTCCACGAGGACCGGCCCCGAGGGCACGTCCGCGGGGTTCATCCGTTGAACTCGGCCAGGGCCTCGGCGATCTCCCGCCGCTCCTGGTCGGTGGCTTCGAACAGCGGTCGGTCGAAGGTGGCCACGCCTAACCCTTGAGCGCGCGCCAATTCGTCGACCGACTGCGGCGCCCAGAAGGCGTCGGTGTCGAACGGAAGCGGAAGGGGTGTGCTGATCGCTCGCAGCTGTACGCGCTTGGCCGCGTCGGTGACGGGGTCGTACGTCACCTCTCCTTGGAACTCGGCCTGGCTTCGGAGGGCTTCGTGGACATCGCCATCGAGCTCCGGCGGAAACGTCACGACAACCGTCTCGTTCGACGCGGTCCGCAAGCGCGCGGTGTGGCGGTCGAAGTCGGCTTCACGGAGTGAACCAACGAGGACGTCGGGCTGCCGCTGGAGCAGTGGGCCGTCTGCCAGGCGACGGAAGTAACCGCGCGCCGCCGAGTCCAGACGAAGAGTCTGGTTGCTCCGCCCGCTGGACAGGACCAGCTCGTCGTACCGCTCACCGATGGCCAGGCCGTCACCGAGATCGGCGAGCGCACGAGCGATGCCGCCATCGACCTGGTCGAGCGACCGGCCGCCAGCGGTGACGAGACGATCGAACGCCGAGCCGGCGAGGTCGTCCAGCTCCAAGTCGAGCGCCCCGTCCTCGTTCTCCACCAAGACGGGCAGGGACAGGACGGCGACCACGCTGCCTGGCTCTACCTTCCGGAACACCAATCGGGAGGCGGCCTCCACGGCGGACCGGTGGCGGCCGGTTCCGGTGCGGCGGGGTTGGCCGAGCGCGGCGTAGGACGCGGCCGCAACAGCGGACTCCAGCCCGAGGATCAGACGCGCCACGTCGTGAGCGCGGATGAGCCCGAGTTCGGCTTCGCCGCCGCGCAGCGTCGCGCGGATCTCCTCGCCGGCCATGCGTCAAATCTGCCACAGACCAGAGACGAGATGGTCGCGAGCGGAAGGGTCCGCGGTCACCGTCTCGTCACAGCGCTTCGAAGAAGTCCTCGTCGAGCTGGTGCAGGGTCACGGTGGTCTCCGGCTGGACGCCGACGCCGTGCCTGAGCATGAGCTCGGCGAGCCGCGGACCGTCGATGAGCTCGATGCGGGCGTTGACCCGGTCGGCCTCCGTTCGAGCGCCGGAGGAGAAGCTGCTGGTGGTGATGAAGACCCCACGATCACCTTGGGCGCCCATCAGTGCACCGACAAAGCCCTGGATGGCCGGGCGCTGCACCGACTGGTCGGGCGCGTACCGCTTCGCTTGCAGGTAGATGCGATCGAGGCCGAGCGGGTCCTGGCTGATGATGCCGTCGATGCCGGCATCACCACTGCGCCCCGAGTGCTCAACCATGCCGGACCGGCCGTAGCCCATCTGCTCCAGCAGCCGGACGACGAGGCGCTCAAACTCGGTCGGCGAGAGCGCCAGTGCTCGTTTCAACAGCTCGCCCCCGACGGCTGCCCGGTTTTCGGTCACTGCCTGCGCGAGGAGATCCTGCGGCGACGAGGCATCAGCCTCTGGTTCAGCGCCCAACAGGCTGGCTCCAGCGGCGTCGCGGGCAGTACTGCGGGAACGAAACTCGCGGTAGGAGTCGAACCCTCGAAGCACGCTCATGTCGACACGATCAGTGTGCGCGGCCAGAACGTCCCGGCCCGCAGCCGTGATGGTGACCTGACCGCGAGCCGGCCGGTCGACCAGACCCGCCTGAAACAGGTGGCTGATCGACCAGTTGACGCGGTTGTCCATCCGGCGCTGTTTGCCACTGGGCAGCATGGCGGCGCGCTCTTCCTCGGGAAGATCAAAGCGATCGCTCATCGCGCCAACTAGGTCGCGAGTCCGACGAACCGACCCGTCACTCAGCTCATCGAGCAACGGCCGCATCAGCGTCTGGAAGTCGGGGATCACGAGGACGCCACCGCGAGCTCCTCAACGCGCTCCATATCGCTCGCGCGCCCAGTCAGCCGCCCCGAAAATGCCGCATCCAGCAGCGTGCGTCGGAGCCCCGCCGAGCGCCGCTCGGCGGCGTACAACGCCTCGGCGAGGCGCGCTGATCCATCCACGACGCTCTCGATCTGGGCCCGCACGCCGGCTTGCAACTCGCGCGGGGGGACGGGCACCGGCATCAAGCGAATCTTGCTCAGGCTGATCGAGGCGAGGTTGACGCTCTGCCGGCCGTTCCGCTCACACCACGCGCCACCGATGGTGTTGCCCGCCCAGGAGAGCAGGTAGGGATCCATGACGCCCCCGCGGATCCGCGCCCGGAACACATGATTCTGGTGGATGCAGTTGTCCAGCTGCCCTTCCCAAACCCAGCCGCGACCGAGCTTGTCGCGGTCGCCGCCTTCGTTGAGCAGCACGTCACCGGGCAGCAGAGTAAGCGCTTCGGCCTTTACTCGGGATACCCGGATGGTCGACACGGAGCGAAGGTCGAGACGGGCGCGCTGGACGTTGGCGACCCGGAGGTAAGGAACCTCGACCGCATCGCCAGCAGCCTGCTTCTTGGCGTCCTTGGTCACACCACCAGTGACATCGGCGAGGTCACCCAGCCGCGCCCAGCGCCAACCGCTGGGCAGATCAGGCAGGACGCCGTCGTCTACGCCGGCCGCCTCAAGATGACCAAACCGCTGCCCGTCCACCTCACTTCCGGTGAGGGCGCTGCGGATTACTCCGTCCTGCAGCATCCGCAGTCGCCGCCGCCCGGCAGAGATTCCGGCGTCTGCGGCGTCGAGGCGAGAGAGATGGTCGTCCAGAATCTCCACCATGAGCCGCTGCGCTCCAAGGGAGGGCAAGGGGATAGGTAGAGCGCGGATGGTCTTCAGCCCGAGGCGCAGTCTTCCGACACCGTGCATCTGCTCAGCGGCCCACCCCTTCAGGTCAGAACTCCGCATCGCATACAGCACCCACCGTGGATCGACGTCGGCCGCCAGTCGGACACGGATGCAGTCCGCCTTGACGATGGCCGGACCGAGGTTGGCGGGGGCCAGGCAGGCCCGGGGCGGATCGTCCCCCAGGGAAGCGATGAGGAGATCACCGGCGCGGACCTCGTGCTTGCGGAGACTCTCGAAGTGCTCCCATGGGATGAAGGCGTCGGCCTCTTTGAAGATCCCGTCCCCGATGTTCTGCAGCCGCACCACCCGGGCGCCTTCGGCGGAGTAATGCGCGCTGGTGAGCTTGGACCCAAAAGGCCCGTCGGTGATGGCACCCGGCTCGTCGGCCTTGAGGTCGTCGAGCGGAACCACCTGCCAACCGGGAGGCAACTCCTTCACGCGGTGAGCTCACGGTTCAGGTCAGCGAGGTAGACCGCCGCCCGGTCGCCCAGGTCGCGGATCAAGCCGTCAACACCGCCGTGCTCGGTGAAGGGCACGTTGTCCAGGTCGTCCTCCGTAATCCCGGCCGACGCGGCGATCACGTCGGCCATCCGGTCCAGCCACCAACGCTGCCGCTCGGTGAACTCCGCGCCGGCTTGCGCCTGCTGTGTCAGCCACATCTTGTAGCGCTCGCCCACCTTTGCGGCGAACGGCTCCAGTCGCTGATCGGCTCCCAGGGTGAAGCGTACGAGCGATACCAGGTCGGTCACCGTGTGGCGGTCAGCGTGGCTGACCAGGTCGACTTCGACTGCCTCGTAGGCACGCCAGATGAGGTCTGGCGTCCAGTTGTACGGCGGCCGCTTGATCCGTTCCGCCAGCTCGCGGAGCTCGGCGAAAGTCACCCGCTGCCCGGCCGACGTCGAGAACAACAGCTCCAGCGCGGTGATCTCGCTGCGGTGCTCGTCGAGGTACTCCCGCCACGAGGTCACCACTGACCGGGCCCGGTCCGTGTCCACGACTCCGTGGGCGTCGAGCAGCACGTCGACGCTCACCTCGTCGATCAGCTGGTCGTGCCGCCGGCGCAATTCCACGATCCGCTCCCGCAGCAGCGGGCGGGACGCCAGTCCGCGTACCGCGTCGTCCACGAGCCCCTGCGTGGCTGCCGCCGGATCGTCCGGTTGGGCGGCGACCGCCTTGGCCTGCTCGTCTGGATCGACGGCCGCCACCAGTGCCTGCACCACCGACCGCATCGAGCCGCCGGCCAGCTCGTCAAGCTCGCCCCTCTCGGCCGGCGTCAGGTCCAGCTCTAGCTTCGCCAGCCGCGAGGCGAGCGTCGCCGTCTCGTCCTCGGTCAGGGTGAGCGCACCCGCCTTGTCCAGCAGCCGTTCCAGCGACACCGAGCGCTTGCGCTCCAGCGGCGTTGCGTCGATGTGGTCGTGCTCGGTGACCCCGACCGCGTCGACCAGCACGAACCGGTCCTTGCTGGCCGCATCCGGGGTGACCAGCTGGAAGTCGGTCTGCGAGATGGTGCGCGACCCCCGCCCCTTCATCTGCTCGAAGTAGGCAGCCGATCGGACGTCTCGCATGAAGAAGACGCACTCCAGCGGCCGGACGTCGGTGCCGGTGGCGATCATGTCGACGGTCACCGCGACGCGCAGCGTGGGCGACGTGCGGAACTTCTTCAGGTCGCCCTTCGGGTCCCGACCGTTGTAGGTGATTTTGGCGGCGAAGTCGTTCCCGGCGCCGAACACCTCGCGGATCGTCGTCACGACCTCTTCGGCGTGGTTGTCGTCCTTGCAGAAGATGAGGGCCTTGGGCACCGTCGACCGACCGGGGAAGATCTCAGTGAACAGCCGGTCCCGGAACGTCTCCAGCACCAGCCTGATCTGGCTCTTCGACGTCACTGCGCGGTCCAACTGGCCAGGGGTGTAGCTGACGTCGTCGTCCAACGCCTCGTACCGCTGCACCCGGGTGCGGCGGTC
>Ga0210040_10007142_pt1 | contig 13669 bp, 3 predicted proteins | sample CryGeyCG12114_NA_FD_185462 | JGI IMG/M metagenome (GOLD analysis project Ga0210040, IMG submission 185462) | Groundwater microbial communities from aquifer - Crystal Geyser CG19_WC_8/21/14_NA (SPAdes) (version 2) | ecosystem: Environmental > Aquatic > Deep subsurface > Groundwater | place: USA... | reverse complement strand
TATAGGAGGAAGAGTAGGATTAATTTGTACGATTGTAGCAATACCAATGCAATGTTTACATTTCACATAGTATTCGTATTGGATATTGTTCACGTAGCAAGCATTTGCTAAATAACAACCAAAAATTCAAGCAGCGGTCCTGAAATTCGCACGAATTTTTTAGTCACTGATTAAAACTGAGCGCACGGATGATCCCTGATGCCATAGGAAATTAATGAACTAAGGATACATAAGCCAGTTAATGATGCTGTCAAAAAAGTGTGATTTACTAAACGTAACCACACGCTCCAAAGGATTTGTCATGATTTTGTGTGCCAGAAGCCACTAACGTGTAGTTTAGTTAGTTAGTTTGTCTGGCTGCCATGTTTTCCTATGCACACTTTGTCCCAAAACATGAAAGGTGGCATTTATCAAGTGTACAAGAGTAAAAATGAGTGCGTGCAAAAAATTTAAATCCACATAGCAGAGTTCAAAGAAGCAAGACTAATAGGTAATTTTTTTGCAGACCTCATGGATCAAAAGTTTATAGTCTTAAGTTTCATACTTATGGAAGGTCATATACATATACACAGGCTAGCTGACTGAAAGTATGGGTGAACTAATTGAAGATTTATGGTGATGCGTCAGGTATATTGCAAAAGGAGCCGGTAGTAAATCCTTGGGACTTTTTCGATCGTTTCGCATGACTTCCTTCAATGGACTCTGTCTCATCTGCACTTGAAGTGGAAAACAAGATTTGCACAAAGATTTATTTGGGGTGACATGTGCCAAAGGATTTTTATTATTTATCGGGTGCACCAAATGTTTTGCTCAGATTGGAATGCAAGCTACAGTTTTTTAAATCTGGGAATCAATTTGAGATATCAAACCGATGTTTGGTTGTATAGTAATTGATTTAAAGAGCTTGGGATCGTTTTGTATTGGTACCGTGACTATTCATATGCACACATGTGAGCCTTATCCATTTTTTAACGCATAGAAGACTGATTAGATTTTATCTAATCATACTGTAGTGTACTGTGAATAAGAAAAGCATCGGAGGCAATTGAACTAATGGAAAAAACATAGCCTATAAATATTTATTATTTACAATAATATTGGTTGCTTTTATTCAGGCTTCTCATTTTGAGCCTCTATGAGCCTGTATATCTACTTCCATGATCAGCTCTAGCTTTAAGTTTTGTTTAATGTTCGCTCTCAATTTTCATAAAAACCCAGTGACAGTTTGCTTAGAAAATGGAAATTAGTTTGCAAATGGCTTTGTAATGCAATGTTTTAATTTAAAGTATCTGTGAAGATTTTTTCCGTGCAGCATGAAAATCCAATTTGTTTTCCTTATGCGACTTGCCTCTGGTCTCCTTGCACGTAAATTCACAATTCGTTTACTTCAAGTCACTTTGCCGCAGAGCATACTCCATATTGTTTGTTTGTCTGTTCACCTTAAAGTCAATGCAAACTGACGTTTTGTGCTACCACAGTATTGCTAGATAATCAAAACAGATCATATACTCATAATGCTTTAAAGTTAGTTTAGTTAGTATCTCGTCTGAAAACAAATGCCTGTTGAGCTAACTAACTACCAACTGACTAAGTTTGGCTACACGGGAAAAAAACTTCACATAGTCATCCAATATATGAAAGAGTCCCTAAAAATAATTTTTAGTTTCATCGTGTAAAATGCCTGTTTGTTAGCACTCTTATTTCTACCATGATACCCACATTTCTTTCTGGTTAATGTGGCGTCTCAGCCCATGTAAAACGCTGTTGTAGGAGCGACGGAGTCTCAACCAAATAATTTATAGTTTACACACCCATTGATCAGGCGGAAACAGCTGGGGTAGCTAGCGAGAAAAAAACCCGCCCACAATCTGAACCACCCAAAATTATTCCCTACATTTTAGCATACACTACCGTAGTGCAAAAATATTCGTTCAGGTGCAAATTGCAAGACTACTTAAAACCAGCTTTACCTGAACTAGATTTCGTCCAGAAAAAAGTTATTAAAAATTCAATCCTTCAGTTAACCACATTTTTGCCAAATAAAATTATGCATCCGACATGAAAATCTCTGACCTTTCGTTCGGATTGAAAGGGAGCAAAATTTGAATCTTACGGTATGCTTCAGATTGTGATAAAAACATACGCGATTTAATATTAAACACACGATATGGTTTTCTAAAAGCTAATGGGAATGTAAAAATGGTAGGATGCGGAGCTGACTGTTGTCATCATACACTGCTGCTCAAATGCAAGTCAACAAGATTTTGTGGAGAAAAAAATCTTTACCTACTTACCCATTTCTAATAGTATAACAAGATCTCATCTTATGATTAGAGTGATGATGCTATCTGTAAATGCAGAGTGTTGTTAACCATGGAAAATGCTTCCTCCTCTTGTTTTTTTTTCTAACCGACCGACCATGCATACATTTTTTTGTGGATTCAGGAACGGTTTATTTTTAATTTTTATTTAGGACTGTGGAATCCTTTGGCCCATTCCATTCACAGTCTCGCTTCCTCATAAAACCACTGTTGCTTTCATCATCTTAATATAGAGTGGCTATTTTTTCCTTGACGCCATATTGGTTTCAAAATAAATTAAAGTTTAAAGGATCCAATGTTACGTGTGATCAAAAGTTGATTGATAAAGTTAATTGTTCCAGGGTTAAGTGATTTAGGAGTGCAGTTTCAGATATGGCCAGTGATATTACTATTGAAGGAGAGGGCTCCAAAACTGGATACATTAGTAAGTGAAATGTTGGATCAATTAATATTCGTGACTATATTTTGAATTTTGCTACACGAGTATATATCCAGGATGATGGGTGATCGATGCAATGCCTTTCCAAAATCATTCCCTTATTGAATAAAATTTTCCATTGGATACTCGGTAGTTAGTTAGTAAAGTGCGACTTGAGAGAACTCTATCAATTTAAGCTGTGTTACGTGTTTTATAAAACACTTTGTAGACTTGATTCACCTTATACAATTAAATTGGCATAATAAGATTTTTAATCTTCGATTAATACGTAAATTTATTACCCAAAATAGTGAGAAAATCATTGTTTTGTGAAAAAATCTAGAAATTTACATGCTTAAGCGAAAATCCCTGATTCAGCATACCACTATCAATTGAAGCTCATATATCTTTTGCATACAAATGCTTGCTCTTTTTTCGATATATTTTTACCGTCACACACTCCACCCTAATAATAAATCCATTCTATAGCTTCAGGATCCCATTATATTCCACATGCTGAACAGTGAACAGACAAATCATTTTATGTATAAACATGGTCTCTCTGTGCCCCAGATTTTACAAACTCATTCAGAGCCAACCTGGGGTCTCTGAATCCCAGCCTCCTGTCCATAGATGTGACAGGTCCAGCCACACCTCGCTGTGTCATGTCCACCCGCAGGGATGGCGTGGCTGAATGTAAATACACGACAGACACTGAAGGGATCTACAAATTCGTGGTCACTTTTGACGATGAAGAAGTCCCCGGGAGTCCATTCGAGGTGAAAGTCGAAGGAGAAATGATAGTTGACACAACCAAGGTGAAAGTTTCAGGCGCTGGTCTCAAAGCTGGCAAAAATAGACAACTCAATGAAGTCATTGTGGATCCAAGAGGCTCTGGCATAACATGTATGTAAATAACATACAATTAGTAAATAATACTAGGATCCATACACTAACTAACTAAGATAAACAACGTTTATTTGTCAATGACAAACGCCAAAAAACAGCCCAAAAGAGCTCCACACGATCTCCTGTACTCCTTGTCAATATTTATTCGTAACCTATCTTCTGATAACATAACTGAAACTCATAAATTCAAAACTTGAACCAAAGGAAATAAAATTGAACGCCGCACAAATCAAGCAAAAAATTTAATTGAAAGAATATTTCCAGTGAGTCAGCTTCATGTACTGACGATTTTTGTGAGTGGCGTTTAACTGCTAGATTTGAAAACCAAATGGTTTCCTCAAAATTCGGCTATTTTGCTTTTGACGTTTACCTCTACCATCTTGCCTTCAGTATTACACAGCATTTTGTTATCAATAATGCGTTTTTTTTTGTGATTTAATTGTTAGTACCACTACAAGTGTCAATGGAAGGGAGTAGCAAGCCTGAGATCACATTCAAGACAAATGCAAACGGAACGACTTCAATTAATTATAAGCCTTTTACCACCGGATTGTACAAACTGACAATGAAGTATGGGGAGTTTGATGTGCCTGGTAGTCCATTTGAAATCCGTGTCAAGTATTAAAATGAAGATTTGGCGTGAAAAAACGAGGCGCGTCGTTCATCACTATTGTTGTGGTACCTTCCCTTTGAAGATGGAAAAATCCCTGTTGAAAGTATATCTATTCCTTTTCTACAGTTCGTCATATAAGTTTAACCTTGAGTGAAATATTAATTAAGAGTAGTTCCCATTCAATGCAAACGAGTGAGGGAAAAACTTTTAGTTTTCTATCGGTAATTCGTATACTTAGCCACGATTCGAGTGTAACCAAAGTTTTCAGACGAGAACTAACTAACTAATGATGAAATTAGTATGCAAGTTATTGAATCGGAATTTTAGATGGTACGAATGGTCTGAAAGTTACAGTGTCCTGTATATAACTGATGTAGTGAAATAACACTAATTTCGTTGTAAAAAACGCACAACGATGCCTATATTTTGTTGCAGTGCGTATGATCCTTACTTAATGTGTATATTTTCCCGGATAGAGTTGTATAGTTTAATTAAAATTGATAATACTGTATTTACAATGTACCAATTTCTTCAGTACTGATTTCCCCGAATAAAATATTTCACTGCCCTTGTACTCTACTGGATAGCTTAATACTACATTTAAACTACCAACTAACTAACTATACAAGTCATTTCCTAAATTGTAGTTACAATACGTGACATTTCTCAAAAAATGTGAGCAGAAACAACCCATTATTTATTAGGTGACAACATTGATGATTTTCCACACACACGTGCCCAATATTTTGCATAGTTTCGCATACCCAGAAGAATAAATCTCGTCATTTTATCATCTCATGTAAAACGACTGGCACACATAGAAATTTAGCAATGAATTTTCTCATGGGAGGAATTCCCTAAAAATAGAAACCTATAACTCATGCATGTAAGGTTCACCACAAAGATCTCAACAGTAGTATTCCAGTAGTTAGTTAGTGATACTAACTATATGTGATCTAGTTAGTTGGCCGTACCGTATACCAAATCATTCATTCATCAGTCCTCCATTGGGAAAAATATAAATATGTAGGCAACGATAATATTGACTTGGACCCGGATATGACGTACTGATTGATATAATGAGTTGCCCAGTAGTTATAATGAACGTGCTGCTGGCTTTATGCGCATTTAGAAGATAGTGTGACGAATCCTTACTTTTCACAGCGGTAATAAAGTAGACTGTTGTGGTGTGGTTTTCGTATAAATCATTGGAAGATTTTCCAGTGTGTTTACAGGGAGTTGAAAAGGCACTAAAAGCAAAATATGTTTTAAAAATACCAAGTAACTTTCATTGGCATGCACAGAAAGGTGTGCTGTGTTTTAACATTTCAAAAAATGGATTTTTCGTCATAAGACTATCATGAAATTATCACTTTTTTGCAAGGAAATATAACTGAAAGCTAGTCACTCACACGAAATAGTGAAGATGCCCAGATTTTTTATCCTTTTCAACTTTATAGAACATTTAGCACTAGGGCCAACTTTGTTTTGACTTGAAAGAGCAGGCTAGCATACTCGCGTATAGGGATTTTTTATCTGGCATGCATGGCATGAGCTCAGTCACGCCTCATTAATAAAGTCATGTACTCCCATTTCCTTAATTGCTTTGACATAAACACATAGCATTTTTGCACACAGCATTCCAACATTCATGGCTTAACCAAATGCGTTAATGATTGAGGCGGTAAAACAACAGTTTTGAAACTAAAAAGATCCATCGTTCACGATCTAAAATCATACAGCAGCTTAGTATATTTTTCATCCACAAACCTGTGTACAAATTCATAGTAGTATGTAACAAAATAACATATGTATACAAAATTAGAAACGATAACAATAAACAGAAAGAAGTAATGAAATATTATTAAAAATATTACAAAAAATTTCCAAAGTGGTAATTACTGTATTCTTAATAGAGCAAAGAGCCTTTGAAGTCCCTAATTACTTGACTGCATTGTTTATTACTACACATTCCATTGTGTAAAAGTAATAATTTCAACTACCGGTTTTAGTAACCAAACTATCCGGAATCTCATCATCAACTATTGATATTAGATCGTCATTGGGATTCGAAGCCTTAACTCTTACAATGCGTTTTTTGGAACCACCATTATGAATCATATTCCCCCTTCCTTTTTTTCTCCGTCTTCTTTTCCTTTTTGTATTTAAACCGTCTAAATTTGCCCCCAAAGCTATCCCATTTCGTTTTTTGAACCCATGAAATCGACTTGCACCTTGGTCCCATGTGATATCCACTTCATCCGGATCGGAATTGATATCATAGACTTTTAACGAGGGCAAAATATGTGACCCTCCTGAATTTGCTGCATTAGTCGAAGCTACTTGCTCTGGTTGGTTCAAATTGTTTTGATTGCCCTGGAAAATAGGATTCTGGATCTCATTTTGCCCATGAGGAATCCGATTTAAGGAATTGCTAACTGTCGGCTCAGCATTCTTCTGTACTCTTACACCTGTGGTGGACGATTGTATAGCGTTGACTGGGAATTCCAAATTTTCATTACTGAATGCGGAAATCACTGGTGGGGGTACTCTATCATGTTTTGGTAAAATTGACGAACCCGTGCTGCCCACATTATAATTCTGTTCTGCTCCACTAGGTGTACTAGTTAATGTAATAGCAGTTGTATTCAGTTTGGAAGTGAATGAGCGATCTCCTTTTGGATTCCAGTTTGGTTTAGCATTGACAGTCAAATCCACTTTTGTTACATCAATAGTGCCATATGATTTGTCTGTCGTGTCTCCTCCGATGAATTTGTCATAGTTTTCGGGCATATTTCTACCATGATCGTTATCTTCTATGCTATTCGGAGCTTCTAAGGACACAGATAGATTGGGGAAGTCGGGAGATACGTAAGATTGGTTAGTTTGAGTAGTAGGGGCTACGTAGTTATCACTGGGCTCATTATAGAAAGTTTTGTGTTCATTATTAGCTGTACTTTGGGGATTTTCTAGTCCCTTATTGGAAACTGGGACCCCATAGTTAGTTGATGGGGTTGGGTTTCTAATGTAGTCTGGGTTTTCATCTTCAGGGGACACCTCATCATCATTCTCATATGAATCGTCCAGGATTCCTAATTGTGCCAGCTCTTTTTGAGCCTTTTCATCAAGTCCTTCAATCCCACCGGGGAGAATGTTTAAAAAGCCTTTGACGAATTCTTTGAAAGCTGGAGAGTTTACTATGCTGTTGAAGTTTGGATCTTCTTTTACGGAATCGGGGTTAGGTTGGCTTTGATGCTGCTGATGGTTTTGGTTTATCAAGTTGTTGTTTCTGTAATCCGCTTCAAAATGAGTATTATCGTTGAAATTTTGATTCTGGGGGGTTGGAGTAGTCCCGAAGTGTTCGTTATGGCTTTCTGTTTGAGGTGCTAAAGTGCTTCCATAATAATGATTATTGTTTTGATCCTGGGTTCCGGAATTGCTGTTGAAGGTTTGGTAATTGTTTTGATTCGGAGGTGCTGGAGTTACTTCATAATTATGATTTATGTGCTGGTTCAAGGGTTTTGGCGTCGTTCCGTAGTTGTGGTTGCTATTTTGATTCTGGGGTGATGAAGTGCTGCCATAATTGTAATTGTCATTTTGGTTCTGGGGCGATGAAGTGCTGCCATAATTGTAATTGCTGTTTTGGTTCTGGGGTGATGAAGTGCTGCCATAATTATAATGATTGTTGTTTTGCTTCTGGGGAGATGAAGTGCTGCCATAATTGTAATTGCTATTTTGATTCTGGGGTGATTGAGTGCTGCCGCTGCCATAATTGTAATTGTTGTTTTGGTTCTGGGTATTGGATGTGCTTCCATGATAATGATTGGTGTTTTGATTTTGAGGTGTTGATTTATTTCCATAATTGTTCTGTTTTTGAGGTTTTGAATGACTATTTGTGTAATCTGACGTACTTCCATAATTTCCATACGCATTTGGAGGAGCTGCTGTGCTTCCAATATTATTGTTCGGAGGAGTTGCAGTATTTATGTGATTATAATTGAACGGATTTTGGGAATTTGAAGTGATGATTTGCTGGTGATCAGTATTTAATACATTGGAGCCTTGGTCCCAAGAATTCAATGTGTTTTTATTATTTTTGTATTGTTGAGGTGCAGAAGTGAAAGCAGTGTTAAACAATTGAGGTTCTATCGTGCTACTAGGGTTTCCGGAAAACGTTTGTGGTGCCAAGGTGGTCTTAAAATTTGAATTCAAATTTTGTAATCTAGAGGTCTGCACATTGTTATAGTTATGGGGTGCTTGAGTACTAACAAAGTTTGAATCATAGTTTGGAGGAATTAATGTCGTACTGCTGACAGTTCTGTAATTCTGAGGTGCATTGGTAGTACGGATAGTTCTAGGTACTGGTGTAGTACTACTCTGGCTATACACGTTATAATTTTTCGGTGCTGAAGTGCTGACCGAATTACTTGTCTGCACACTACGACTGATATATGAATAACTTTGTCCTGTTGGATGAGCAGATTTGAGCAGTAAGTTTTTACTGTTTTTACGTGTTTTATCAGCTGTGTATAAAGCTCCCCGTCGACCAGTTAGAGCTGAATTTTCAAAACTTCTTCGATTTGCTTTCAAACTAGAGCGCAAAACTCTTTCACTGCTTTCTTCATCGCTATCATGTGAAAATCCTGTGATAGATCGTTCAGTTTCTTCCGGGAATATATTGGCAATGTTTGATGAGTTGGTTTTTGCTTCATCTAATACGGGAGTCACTGTTGTAGTCATTCCTTTAACTGGGTCGGGTTGATTTTCCCCATAAATTTTTATATCCACTTGTGGCTTCACTGTGGGCTCTTTTCTTCTATGCATTTCTCCTAACATTGATATCATTTCCATGTTGTCAACTGGGTCTATTACAGTTGGAAATACAGGGATTTGGGCGATACCAGGTGGCGTTATAGTCGACATTTGAGAAAACAATGGACTATTTATTGGTGGATGGTTTTTAATTCCTCCGACAGAGTTGGATGGACTTACAATTTCCACTTGGGATGTGAAAAATCCACCTTGATTAACCCCAATGTTTCCATTCAAGTTGTTTTGCGGTGGACCATTTCGTTCATCTTGAAAATTGTTGTTATTTGGGCCGAAATTATTATTATTATTGTTGAAATTAGGCCGATTTTGGTTGTTGTTGAAATGGGGATTGTTAAATCTGTTGTCATTTGAATTTAATTCTAGATTATTGAGCGGAGGAAAATTTTTATTACCATTGAAGTTATTATTTCCTCCAAAAGGTGGCGCCGATGGTCCCATTGAAGACCATCCGCCATGATTCTTATTTTGGTGATGATTGTTATTACTATTGAATGAATTTTGGGATCTGCCGTCGTGGTCATTCGGTGGTCTGGGTGGTCGCCCATTGGGTTCTGAAAAATGCCCTCTTCCATTATTGTTAAAACTGTTTGGCCTATTCCGATTACCATTATTGTGACCCCATCCATTTGATTGGTGATTCCCGTCATTGTTTCCCCGCGGTCTATTGTTCCAAGGCTCGATATCCTTTGGTCCATCATTGTTTTTCCCCCAACCGTTGTTATTGTTAGAGTGATTGTGATTATTTCCATCATTATAGTCGTTATTGTGATTGTTAGAAGGCCGATTTCCCCATCCCCCATTGTTATTATTATTTGGTTTTTTGGACCATGGAGGTGGTCCAGAATTATCAGGCCCATTTGACCAATTATTGTTATTTTCACCACCATGTTCCTCAGACTTCTCATCATAATCACTGTCATCTCCCCCAATACTGGCCATATGACCCAACGCAGAGGCAGCAGACGCCATTGCAGCCAATAGCATGGTGGGACTAGCTTGTGGTTCACTTGTTGTCACATGCCATTTATGAAACGGGTTTTTGGGTTTCACAGTAGTCACAAAATTGCTTCTCATATTTGGCTTCCATTTATTTTCCACTTGGGTTTTGATATCAGTATACTTACTAGGATCAATGATGGACAACGCGGGCCGAGATTTGATTACCATAGGACTGGCAGTGGCAGTCGTCATCGAGATTCCTTTGTTTGAATATGCGGCGCCAACTTGATTCAATGATTGCTCTTTGTTCTGATTGGTTGAATTTTCTTTGTTTGTCAACCCATCTTTAGTAGTGTGTGTATGTGCTTTGTCCTTTTTCGCCTTAACCGTTGAATCATTTTTACTTCGTTTGGTTTCTGGTTTCACAGTCACTGTACTAGTTACTCGAGTGATGGTACTGTAGGTAACGTTTGGTTTGTCCAATAGTTCTTTTCGTCGATGTTTGAATACCGGGGCCGTAGAATGTGTGAATTCATCGGGAAACGGTAGTTTCCTTGGCGTGCCGTTAGTTCGATATGAATTCCCGTTGACGGTTTCAAGTGTTACACTTTGAGAATTCGAAGATTCTGCCATCATTCGGGGAGTGGGAGTAGTGTGCTGTACTAACGGAACAGCATTTGTCCAGTAAATGCTACTACTAGATGCTGATTTCATTTTGTAAGGATTGGGATTCACCACTTTATTTACCTGGTCGGCCGTCGTGTTTTCAAAAGAATATTCATTCATCATTTTGCTCATAGTGTCTTTCACACTGTAATAAATATCGGGAATTTTCACCGTAGCTGGTGATCGATCCTTGATCCACGATTGGTACAGTTGAGTTCGGTTGGTATTATTGTTTGATTCGAAGAATGGGTAGTTAAAAATTGGGGGTTTTGTCACAGTTTGTCGATTAGTGTAAAAACTAGGAAATTTATGACTTTCCGAAAGTTGTGGATCTGGACTTTTGTTGTTATCGGAGTCGGCTGGGAATACGTAGTGAACATTATTATTATTGGATGATTTGTAGGGATTCAATTCTCGAATCGCGTTGGGTTTGGGTTCTCTTTGTTCATCGATTCTTGATTCAGCCGTCATTTGCATTCCTTGTCCTGTTCCATTCAATGAAGTCTGGTTCAAAAATCCGTAAGCTTGCAACAAAGCCGGTGGTGCCGGCACAAACGATTGAGAACCTGTAGATGCTGCCGTATCGAATGAACTCATGGCTTGCTCTTGCGCTTCAAAAGTGTTTATCCCTTGTGTCAACAAATCGTGTACCATGGAGTCTGGAGAATCATCTGAATACGATGTGATTGAGTTATCCACTTGCTGCACTTCTGTTGGACTGGATTCCTCACTTAATAACATGGTAGTAGGTGGTCGTTCCAAAACAGACTCGGTGGGTATAGTAGTGCTAATAATCTCAAATGAAGAAGTCGGTACGCGAGGATTTATTGGGTAAGTCATATTGTTATTGGAATACTCGGAATATAAATCATTTTCTTCATAGTCTTGTGGTAGGGATCCTTTCGTGTATTGGAATGTAATGGGTACAACATTGTTATTGAATTGGTGGGAAGGTTTTAACAATGTAGAATGCTCCCGTGTAGCTAAGGAGTGATGATCGCTTTTAAAATCGAAAGCATTTGGATGTAGTGGGATAGGAATTGTTGGTTTTTTCCATCCACTACCACCTTGACTTCCGTATCGAGTTCCTTTGTATTTGTGATTGTCATTGTATCCAGCACCATCATATAAAACGTGTTTTTTATTTGAGTGTTGATTATAAGCGTAGGGACGGTTGTGGGATTCTTTGAGTAAACTTGGTGATCCTAATGCTACCATGTTTTCAGCTGTCAGCCACACTTCATTGATCATGTCTGCCGCTTTTTCAGCTATCATCATCACGGCTGCTTGCGTTTGACCGCTTACTATGGTAGGCATTATGCTAGCGTCCACAACACGCAAGTTTTTAACTCCTACTACTTGCAATTTAGAATTGACCACGGCATGTTTACTTGTGTGAGGATTTCCCATTGGACAGGTTCCGGCTCCATCGTTCATGCTCAGAGTGTATCTTCTCACTGAAATATTAGAATGCATAGGTTTTGGTAAAAAGCTATGAGTAGAATACTAAATAACTAACTAAAGAGGATTCGAAAGTATAGTGTGTCAATCAATCATCATCAATCATTTTGTGCTAAAAAATATTAAAATACAATTTAAAAAAATTGATTTTTGATTTTCCAAACCTTAAAACTCAGTCAGTCAGTCATAAATGTGCCATACATCAAGCTGTAGGAATTAATTTTAGAGTTGATTAGGAAGCTAGCAATAAATTTAGTAATAGATGTTTACCGTAACATTCCCAATACTCATCACTGCGAAAAGCCATGTGCTCGCAACCAGGAAACTTTTTATGAGTGAACCTAGCCCTGAGATCCTGAAAGGCAGTCGTATTCTCCACCATGTGTAGAGCAGTTTTGATGCCTTCCATCATCACATGGAGATCATGGTCATCTTCCAAATAGCGTGGGTCAATAGAAGGAGCAGCATAAGGATCCCGTTTCTCTAAGGACACACTGCCTCTTGCAAATGGTCTGGCCGCAGCGACGGCAATGAAAAATGAGTCCTTGCCTACCGCATGTGCATAGTACTTGCTCATAATTTCCGGACTTAAATTGAAAGCATGGGAAATGTCTCGGGGAAAAGACTGATGAGCTCCCATGCTTGAGCACAGCAACATAATATCGGGCCAGTTCCAATTTCCGGCAGATTTAGCCGACTTTGAGGATATCATCCCAGCTGCTTGAAATAATGATGAGGAGAGCGGTCCACTTCCATCAATTTTATAGTCATAAATCCGTTGGAATGTTAAATCTCGGTCTAGAAGGTTGGATCGTGGTGGGTCCACGAAAAACGGACCCAAGTAGGTAAAAAGATGATCTTGTAAGTTTGAACCCACGGGCAAATCCGAGATTACATGGATTCCCATATCTTTGAGATGATTTCGAGGCCCTATTCCTGACAGCATTAGTAATTTCGGGGATTGCACTGTGCCAGCTGATAAGATCACCTCTTTAGTTGCGTATGCTGATCTTTTTAATCCTATTGAAAAAACTCATTATTTTTAACGTGATTCTTCAGAATTAGGTTACAAAAGAAATGTTATACATTACCATGTCGGTCGTATTCTACGCCAAATGCGGACTTGTCAAAATCTCGAATCAGAATCTGGAATCGGGAAAAAAAATAGGTAGAGAAATTAGAAATTGAAAGGATGAGTGCGAGTTAGTTTTTCTTCTCATGGTACAACAAACAAAATCATTCACCATATACTACATAAATTGCTATATGACCTTCATTCAGTTTATACATAGAAATGCATTCTTTGTTTATTTACAGAATGAAAGTAAAACTCATGTGTGGGGAGCAATTTGTAGAGAATAAGAGTGAAATATGTATATAAATAAGGTAGTTAAAAAACTGCTGCTGGTTATGAATGCCGTACACTGACGTTATGAAACGGAAGTTGAATTCAATTGTTTCGCACGAATTAAACTGCAAGTACAGAGTACACACATTATACTGACTATA
>Ga0210040_10007141_pt1 | contig 13674 bp, 5 predicted proteins | sample CryGeyCG12114_NA_FD_185462 | JGI IMG/M metagenome (GOLD analysis project Ga0210040, IMG submission 185462) | Groundwater microbial communities from aquifer - Crystal Geyser CG19_WC_8/21/14_NA (SPAdes) (version 2) | ecosystem: Environmental > Aquatic > Deep subsurface > Groundwater | place: USA... | reverse complement strand
CAGCAATTCAATTGTCAAAGGCCCATACCCATAATGTACACAAATTAAAAATTAAATCAGTTTGAACGACTTGCACACCGCTAATCGCCAAAGACCCATAATGTACAAAAATTAAATTACATTGAACGACTTGCACACCACTATACAATTGTAGAAATCATAGCGCACAATTTTGTATTCATTATAATGGGAATATGAAAAACTTTAATTAAATGAGCAAAAATTAACTAAATGCTAAAAGCGGCCTTTCAACGATGCATTCTTCATCAATAAATATATGTTGAAAATTTCAAGCGAATCCGTTCAGTAGTTTCGCCAAAACCGTGAACACAAAATTTCATTTTGTAAGCACCGTTGCGTTTTCAGATAGGTCACGTGACCCAAAAATAAAACATTTTTTTAAAAATCAGTGACGCATTTCTGTGTTTTGAAATTTTTTATACAGAGAAGACTCGAGCAGCTTAACATACTCAAAAATTTTGAGGTTGTTTTGTGCAATACTTTTCGTGTAAAAAAATAATATTTATTTCTTGACTTTTTGAGACCCCGTTTGACGTACATTTTTATGAGGGGTCTCACGCCCTCTAATAAATCATAAAGAGCTTATGGCGCATCATTTAAGTTATATTGGCCATTGGCCGTCAACAAATTTCACCGGGCCATTGTAAGGAAGCAGCATGAAGCATATTGAATTTGGTTGTCCGAATATCGTCGATTGCACAATATTCTATTACATAATTCACTTTTAGGTTATAACACAAGTGTGAATTCAGTGGCGACGGAATAAAATTATTTCAACAGCTCATAAAGTTGCCATTACGGCTCAGCTATTGTCACTAGCTGGCATAAAATTGAAATTCCAACATTTTTAAAATCGCAACTACTTCATCCAATCGTTAATGAGTCTAAACAAACTGCAAGCATAATATTACATTTCCCCCTTACAATGTCTACCATTTTGTGTATCCATATGCCTCCAACTAGTAATACTAGCAAACACTTATGTTTTCCTAACTGACTGAGGTAATGAAAATCAATAAACTTTCGTGCGTCCAACAATGTAGCTTTCCACAGTGAACTCCTTTAATTAGAAATCAGGAACCACTCAATTCCTCCTTATTGCTATTGTGTTTGGAGGGATGCAAATAATTGGATAATTGTTGCCAAGCTCAATGGAATGCATAAGGAATGAAGAGAGAGAGAGAGTGGGTGAGTGAAAAGACTCAAAGGACGTGAAATAGATTCGAATACAATCTTTTCAGCCGGCTTGGTCTGTGATTGGGATGGAGTGAATCGGAGCGTTCTGTGAATAGACGATGTCTCTTCTAATCAGATACAAGATTTGGTGGCACAATGGGTATCGAAGCGAAAACATGTAAAGTGACGTCTTGTCGTCAGCCATTCTTGGCTTTGACAAACTTCTCCATTGAAGTTCCTATCTTCTTTTTAATGAAATGAGAATGTTACTTTCTAACTGCACTATCTCACCAACATGGTCCCGTCTATCTCCGTCCAGAGCAGACAACAAAACTCTTGAGCCACAAAAGTTTAGTTGCACCAAGTTTTGCCATTATTTAATTCGAAATAGTATCGAAGAAATTAAATGTCATAGAATGCTCACCCAGTACAAATATATGTATAACTTTTCATGAGTCAATTTTCAAGCAGGCTTCCGTACGCGACCACGACTCAGTAGTTACAAATTAAATTAAAGAAGGTGATGTTTATGCACGAATATAAATGAAGTGAGTATCATAATATAAGCATCTATAGTATCCAATTTTTGTTTTTGGAACACAAATGGACTAAAAAGAAAAGGGGAACAGAACATCAAAATACCAAGTGCCACATGGGGATTTCGGTACACAATTCGTCACGGTGAAAAACTTGTTGTGTTGTGCAAAACGTTGAGCTTATGATTTATTGATAAAGTTTACAATTTTAAGTAAACATCATTACAAAGGAACGAAACACAATCCTTTTTATTTCTCAATCTTGTTCCAAAAGAAAACTTGATTTGAGTCTGCTCATAAAAACAGGAGTGAGCACACCACCATATTCGGCACATTTATAGAACACATTATTTAACCCAAAATCCTATGATTTTCTCACAATAAAACTATACTCTTAAAGTTTGCACACGAAGAAAAAAGTTAGTCTTGGAACAAGTTTATTCTTGTATTTCAGTTCAACTCACTCACTAGTAAGGGCAATATTCATTTTTACAGTGAGGGCTCAGGAGTAGCGTCTGCTTGCTTTCCCTGGTATTGAGATTCAACATTGTACCTTTCATATGGGAGCAAACATGCATGCATGCATCTTACTTTCCCAGCGTACATAACATGAGGGCACGAAGGGAAAAAAAAGACAGCTTATCACTTTACATTAAAAGTTTCAAAGAATTGATTTGAAGAAGCTGAGAAGAACTTGAGAAAACAGAGCTTTGAAGGAAATTTAATATCTTCTAACAAGCATTCGCACTAAAAACTGGATGACTTTTTCAACTTTACTTTAATTTACGAGAGGATCCACTGTTTCGTCTGAATATTAACATGGTAGTGTGCTTGATTTTACAAACTAACTGAACATAAGCTACCGAACGGGAATCCAATCACGACTTTATAAGCTTTCCGCTCTTTTCAAAATAAGTGGAAACCAAAGTTCTGTGATTCACCGTCTGCCATTTTTGGTATGGCAGGAGGCTTCAAGTTAAGTTGATACAAGCTTTCAAAGCCTTTTCAGACTGACTCAGTAGATAAGCAATGCAATTCCTGTGTAAGTGTTTCAAACATCATATTTTCCTTTCACCACTTTTACTTGTGGGCTTTACAACTTTCCTTAAGCCCAATGCTCCATTTATTTTTGAGAATTTTTTTAAACTTTTCTTTTACATGTATTCCAACTTAAAAATACTTCTATATTGTTTGTTTATGCGTTAAAAATTTTTATTTGTAAGTTTTTATTTACGTACCAGGATAGTTTGAAGAAAAAAATGGGCATGTGAATATTTATGTACATTACGTAGTAAAAGTACAGGTAAACTCTAACAAAAACAGCATTTTGGGTTTTCACCCTGGATATCGTTCAAGATTATTTGAAGTAATTTAAAGTTATGCAATCCACGAAGTAATAGTAGGACTGGAGGAAATTAATAAGATTTTACTAATCTAACATTTTATGAATTGCATCAGTGAATGCTGGTGAGCTCTTTGAACCTGTTGACTCTCTTTGTGGGCTACAAATGCAATAAAAATTCGTCTTTGATGTGCAGCAAAGATTAAAGCTCATGCCATAATTTTAACTATACATAATTCTTTGAAGACATGGTCCAAATCTTTCCTACTAGTAAACATTGCTGTAATAAGTCAAGTTTCAGTTAGTTAGATGTAGAATAGCACAACAATAACAATCCATATGCATTATTTGCTATACCAGTTAGTATTTTGAGTCCGTCAATACGATTGGTTTTTGGAGCACATGGAAATAGTACAAATAGAACCTTCACACATCATATGAATGAAAACGTACAAAATATTTTATTCAACAAAGGATCCCATAAAAAAAATTCCAGGATGTGTTATACCAAATCATGAGATGAGAGCATGTAAATCTGGTGAGCATCAGCTATGGAATACCTGTGTAAATACAACATAAGAGAATCCAATCTTGAGGGCGCCATAGGATTGAAAAAATCTAGGACGCACAGTTTTGGTAATGTTTGTTGACTAGTGCGCAGAATTTATGCAAGGGGAACCCCACAATATTAAAAAAATCTCCAGAAATTCCCGTGACTAGAGAACCACCAATGCCCTGAATTCCATACGCTCCAGCTTTGTCTCTGCAAGAAAGGAAAAATATCTCTTTTTATTTATCATCATCTTAACCATTTATTGATTCCTGGTCCTAGCATGTTTTATATCTCTCAGTCAGTCAGTCAGCATCTTACAGCATAATAGCAGATATGTATAACGTATGACTCGAACATATAGTCTTCAAGACATTACACAGGATTTGAAAATATTTCTTACAAACTGGATTAATTAGCCAACTTGGCAAATCAAAGAATGCTACGTCTGCTTTCTTCTCGTGGTAGGACGTAAAATTATTGCATTTAGTTTGCAGCATCATCAAATTCATGTGAATCTTATAGAATACATTTATTCCCATGTAGAATCCATCCCCTATCCTTCCTATCACTTAATGAATGGAATGACTTCAATGAATTGAGGTGGAATAATATAAACTTTTCCAAGAATGTGAATTTGTGGCCGCCATTTTAGCCACTACTTGTAAATTACTCAACGTCAGACTGAGAATCAAACTATTTATTTACGTTGTTTGAATGATCATTTGTGCCTATAAGACAAAAGCTATCAGACCTTGAGTACATATTCACGCGTTTGAAAGCGGCAAGTCAAGTTTTTCAAGAGATTGATTGCATCCAGTCAAGTGACACGAACCGATATGCAAAGTCAGAAACATTTTGATCAAAAACGTAAAGAAATTGAACGACTTGAATGCAATCTGTGAAACCCGAAAAAGCATTAATTGTCATGGCGTGCACTCAAGGGGAAGAACAAATGACTGACTTTACCTCATTTCTTACGTGTTCAGATGTGAACACTCGAATAAATTCAACAGAAATATACATTATGACCATATGACCCATGATGTCTTTTGTTCCTTATTTCCCCGTGTAACCTGACTAGCTAAAAGAATGGTAGTTCATACGAGACACATTCATTAGAGACATCAGTCGACATGAGTAACTGTTAAATTAAGTAACTACCAACGGTCATTTAAGTAACTGACGCTTACATAGTGAATTTACATGTTTGATACATGGCTAATCATGAAATCATTCCTGTATTCCATGCATCCAAATTCCGTTGAATGGAATATAGCTTCCATTCAACCTGTATTTTTGAGTTGCATAATAATGATGTTTCTTTGATGTTGTGCTTGAACCAATTGCCCCGAACCACTAACAACGTTGAAGGATGGCACAACAAAATGCACATTAATTATAGCCGGATATGACCATCATAACTTCTGGAAGTTTGCGAAAACCATCCAAAATGAACAAGATAAGGCCCAGAGAACCATGCAACAGATTGTAGCATAGCAAGTGAAATACCCCCATCAAGAACACAAGGATATGTAAGCCACAACAAAAGGCCTCTCACTCTTGTTCCAAAATACACCCAAGGATCTTACGATTCGATGGATTTCATTTATGGATGTCATCACTGAAAGTCGACTTTGGGAGATAAAGAAGACATCCAAAATGATTCCGAAATCAATGCAACTCAATCTCTTCAGCGAAAAAACAAACAAAAAATTACTCAAAAGTGAACATGACTCACTAAATTAACTGATAATTTCGATGAAATCCATGTAAAAAATAAAGCTATCTAAAGGAATGCTCCAGTGCAACTTTATGTGACTGTTACTCCACGACTTTGTCTCTAATAACCGGTTGTCTCTTATGATTTTATAATCACTAAAACAGGAAGACTGAACGCAGGTAAAACTCATCCACTTTCAATTAACTGTTTGGAATTAAATATAAGTCCATACAATACTATATGTGTTTTATTTCATGACCCCTCCCACTGACAGCATTTCAGTCCGTCAATTCAGCTATGTGGGCTTGCCATAAACTTGGCTTATCAAAATTACTTTTCCACAGTGTCATTAATACCACTCTACTCACTCACGCACTACCAATTCTGCTTACGTTACTTACTTCCAGCATTTAAGGGACCACACAAACTGGCCACCACGCTTTCGTTAGCCCTCAATACTGCAGGAATGGAAAAGTTTACGATGAGCATTATGCTCAGGTTTAGGAAGCAGAAAAAAATGGGTCCATTTTAGGGCTGGCAGCCGTGGGATCAAAACGTGACTATTGAGTAGATTCCAGGGAGAGTGAGTGAGTCTAATGTTTGATTTACGGGCAGAGAATAGAACGCATAAAATATAACGATAATCAAAGCTTAGGACAATGAGAAAGTTCCATGTGAGAGTGTGTGGGTACGATAGACGCGGGTCCTCCTGACTGACTCTCTCACACAGCAAGCAGTCAGACAGATGGGTTAGAACGGATATATAGATAGAGAGACCCGGAGGAGAGCGAGAGAGAGAGAAAGCAATAGAAAGAGCATGTTCATGGCAATTTCAACATTCACTTATGATTAGGGCAAGTAAGCTGAGAGACCAGAGAAAAGAGAGTTGAAGCACATTTCTTACAATAACGTTAAAGAACGATTCGATTCTCTTTATGGGATCAGAGAGCCTACCACTGTAATCCATACTGAATGCTTTGAAGATCAAATATGGATGTCAGACGTTCACTTTTTCAACTGTCATGAACGTAAACTTTGTGAAGGTAAACACATTAGATGAGAGGAAGAGGAAACAATACAAAGGAACTCACAAAGGCTCCCCAGTTTTGATGTACGCTGAAATTATGTCTGCGGATAAGGCTGCCATATGAACTTGAGTTACTTGGCTAAATTTATCAATTTTTGCAGGCCCATCAGGGCCTGGATTCCAGAAGAGAGTGACACCGGTGTACACTTCATGTGTTTTCCCACTTAGTCTGCAAAAATACAGGATTTCTTTTATTAGCAACTGTTAAACACCAGTATCATGAGGACGGTGTGATGTAGTATTATTGCATTATGTTGCACACAGGGAGAAATATTCTGGAATTCTTACTTCTTACTCTAAAATATTCGTGCATCTGTCACAGCACTTTAGTCGCACGCATATTCCTAGTGCAAGCATATAGAATAGGTGAATTGAAACGGTAAAGTTTAAGATCGATTTTGTATTCCCAGCACTGCTGACTGACCGAATACATGCACAGGTTTCATACTAACTACACGGGCAAATTCCTTCTCAACCCGTGTGTGTGATTAGATAATGTATGATGGGAGACTTTTCATTTCGTCCTAATCTTATTTGGTACACACATAATGGTGACGATGGAAGCCTATTTGTACCAACAAATCTGAGCCACACTGATTATCATAGTTGGTCGGTAATCTGTGTGCTCAGAATACATAGAGGTACATACACCATATAGATCAGGTCAGAGGTTCACTCACTCTGTCAACGTTTCGAAAGCAACTTTGGACGTGCCCGGCTTTCCAAAAATTTTCCCATTCAACGAAACCACAGTGTCAGCACCAATGATAAGCTCCAGCTCAGTACCAGTCTCAAGACCGAGTCTGTGGGCCACCTCTTTCGTCTTTTCATAGGCAGTTTCAATGACGAAATCCTCTACTGATGAGAACTCATTGGGATTTAAATTCTCTTCAAATTTGGAAGGAATGATTTCCGGAGTAAGCCCCTGCAAATTAAATTCAACTCGCTATAATAAATACATGGGCTACAGCTCCTCCTGGTTTATTCATATCAAAGCATCATACTATCATCATCTCTCATTGCAAACTTGTATGCCTTTTCTGATATTACAATAATCCCATTCTACTAAGGAGGATTTTGCAATGCATCTTAAGCTTGTAGCTCTTCTACAAATCACCAGCCATTCTCCTTATTACTAACTTTTATCTTTTTTTCGTTTTAAGTATGGCTATACCGTTTGTTAAACCCTGCGTCTAACAGCATATACAATAACGGTAAATAGTATTATACTTCCATAAATCATTATTTGAGCCTTATCGTCTTTGTACTGCACTTGCTAATTAATAGTTGCCTACTTGGAAGCCACTGGAAAATAAACACTACACTTGGCTTTCTTCAGACAGGAAATTTCCGAGATGGTACGCTGATACTTGCTGATGAAATATCAAGTATTCTGTAATCCAAAATGCGGGAATCTACCTAATTATAACAATGCGATAAATAAACAATACGTGTTTACGTGTCAAGTTAAACGCACAGATGAAATCATCGTTTGGTGATAACACCAAACAATCAATATATTAAGTAAGAAACTATAACTAGCTGTAAGTTATGTAGAGTGAGAACAAATAATACATATATATACTTCATATAAACTCTTGGAGCTGGAACTTATGGTGCGAGCAAACAAGTTTGAACAAAGTGCCAGCTAGGACGGAAGTAGGAGCATAAGTACACCTGAAGTTGGTTCAGCTCTCACTCCTTTCTCTGTCATTTGTGAGATGCATGATAAAGAATGGGTGAAATTAGAACTCAAAGCTTATCTGATCGTTCACTAGACGCAATAATAATTTCCCATAACTTGTTTGCTACACACTACCAAACTAACAACTAACTACGGTGGCCTATGGCAGTTCATGGAAGGCAGAATCCTAATTGACACATCCCAAAGTTTCCTTTCTTTATCTCCCTTCCTGTTTTCTCTTTGGAAGTCAAACCAGTGGGCTTGACACTTGACACATTGAACGCCATTTTGTGGGTCATGTATTCATGGCTAGTGAGTCTACATAGTCTACAAGATTATGTTGTGACTTTCAAGGACCATTCTAAGCAGAGTTACAGAGTAAGGAATAAAGCATTAGTAAGGAACAATGGTGTGCGCTTTCTCTTTCTTCTAAAATCCCATTTGGTGATAGCAGCTTTCTTTCGCCAGCCCTTTTGTACAAGTGGTGAAGTTCCGTTAATGAAATCTGTCGCCCTGATAGTATCGTCAGGTTGGTCGTAAATGAGTTTTTTTATGCCAAAGTGTCTATTCATGGCATAAAGGGGAAACCACAGGAAAAAATAAACTAATTTATTATTTCAACATTCATGTTGCATGCACACTTTGCTCGTAGCGTGCAAAGCTCAGAGTTGCGTAGGCCATACCCGTTCCTCACTCAAGTCAGAGAGAGAATGTAAAATACTGTAAAGTAAGAGCAAAAAAGTTGCAAACAAAAGTTAGAAGAATGCTTCATTTTGAAAGCGAGTAGGCTTCACCTGTTTTTACAAGCAACATATAAGTACCGATTCATTCTTCATGTGATACGAAGATAAATTAAAAATTAGTTTTACAATGACAAAGACATAACGCAAAAAATGGTAGAGAAAATGAAGCTCAAAATATTAAATAGTACCAGTAGTATTTCTATTTCCTATAGGATATCTATTCACGCAGAATGGAATTACTGTGTGGGGCAGTAAATTATTTTTTAACAGCTAGTTGGTGAGACAAATTAGTGTAAATTACAAACATGGTCTGTTTTTAACACACAATTTGAATACATTAAAGGCGGCCAATTATGCACACATTACGATGATTATTGATTCGGGATGAGCATTTTGATTTGATCACACTTACAATAGTTTCAAAAATGTTTTTACGCCTCGGAGATCCACTTGCAAGTATAATCCTTTTTGAAGAGAGATGTTCCATCCATTGTTGCAACATTTTCTGGCGGACTGAAAGCAAATATAAAGTTTTACGATAACATATCCATTTATGGCTGTGTGGGTTAACAACATTTAGGTTCTTATTATATATTAATGGCAAAATTTCCAATCGTCACACTAACCCTAACTTTTTAAAATAAATTTACCATAGCAATAAAATGTGAAAATGTATTTTAAATCAAAGTTAGGACGATCTAACCCTAATTAGCAAATCCTCGGTTTAAAATGAATTTTCACATTTGATTTCTACGGAATTTTTTTAAAAGTTAGGGTTAGTGTAAGAAACGATTGGGAATATTACCATAAGATTCTGTGATTTAGGTATCTGTCTACCCAAATTGAAGCGAAATCAGGCAATGTACGCAAAATGAAAAAGTAGTTTTCCCAAAGTTTTAGTGTATGGATATGGAACTAATATATTTTCCCAATTTGTATTTGGAATTCGCACTACAAGTTGAGGGCATTTTTCCTTTTTTTATGCATTAGATTAGTATATGAATTATATTTCCCCTTTGCATGACTGCATAGATTAATTAACCTTTTAGCACATCGTGATGGCCTGATGGTTTTAAGCTCTGCTCGCATGGTTTATAATGAACAGTTAGCGTCTCTTACTTGCAGTATGTTTCCACAAATAAATCTTTTACCAACAAGATTAAAAGCCATTTTGAATCCAAGCTCAGACTAAAAATTAATCCCACGGTGTGTCATCAAAAGCAAGAATGTGGTCTTATATGCTTTAGCTAACAGTTTACTACCGCATTAATTTTAAAAAGTTACAGGAAAAAAGGATGGTTGGTAAAAAAAATTATAGATATAATTATATTAAGAGAATTAGAAAAATAGCCTTTTATGTCTGTGGGTTTAGGATTCAGATGCTTCAAAAACTATTTTTTCCTTCTCTCCATCCTACTCAAGTGAAAACCTTTTTCGTATTTCAATCATTGAAATAAAGCTTTCCTTCCTATATACAAACTACAAAATGACACGATAGTTAATATGAGGAACCTTGGAATCGAAGAAAACTTATTAACTTCATTTTTTTTAATTTATTGCATTATTATGACATTCCAGTTCAAAACTTTATCTGAAGCTTAATCAACATCAACATATTTTTTATCATCAACAAGAGAAATCTTCAGAGTCACCCGCATTTGACTTGCAAGCCATCTACACTACCCGCTAAAAACTATATTTAATAGTTCCATAATACTGTATACAACTATTTTTAGTCAGATAGATTTTCAGTTATCTAAATAAGTCATTCAACTGTGAGCTTATTTTCATACACAAAACTGACTACTATATGTGCTATCGATATTTTGGCGTCGTATGAGAAGATTCCCGACAAATCTGTTCCAAACACGTATTTACATTTTTTACACGTATGCCATGATAGCTACGATGACACAGCAGTAATGCGAAAAAGTTGCATGGACATGGATTTCATTAAACACACGGAGGATTTAATGCTAATACAACTGTTATTTTATTTAAATGCACTGTGAGTTAGCACTACTGTTAAAGTCGTTAAAAGTATTAGAGAGCAGTGGTCACGTACGCACCAGTGAATGATGATTTGATGAATACAGGAACAGCTGATGCCGGTTCAAAATGAGAAACTCACGAGTGTATGGAATCCTATGTGGATAAATGGCTTAGTGACCAGAGGTAAATACGAGGGCTTCCCAAGATTTGGAGATCAAGATAACAGCACGAATTATAAAAAGTTAAATGTGCTTTAAAACAACTTGTATTCTTCAGAGGATATTGATTGTGCAGTTGTGTAGAATATAGTTAGGATAAAAGGAGTGTACTTTTCGAAGGGCTATTTTCCGTGAGAATCAGGGGTAGGTTAAGCTGCCCCACTGCGCTCGAGCTTGCTCGAGCATGGTTAAGTTGCCCCATTCCATTTTTCCAAAGGTTAAGCTGCAGCACTCGAGAAATGTATACGTACATACACAACAGCCAAGCATACAATGCATACACAAAAACACTAAAAAATAGCCGAAAATAGCCAAAAGTGACTAAAAGCCAAAAATAGCCAAAATAGCCAAAATAGCCGAAAACAGCCAAAATAGCCCAAAATAGCTAAAATAGCTCAAATCATCGAAAATAGCCAAAATAGCTCAAATCATCGAAAATAGCCAAAATAGCCCAAATCACCGAAAATAGCAAAAATAGCAAAAATAGCCAAAATAGCTCAAATCATCGAAAATAGCCAAAATGGCCCAAATCACCGAAAATAGCAAAAATAGCCAAAATAGCCCAAATCACCGAAAATAGCCAAAATAGCCCAAAATATCCAAAATAGCTCAAATCACCGAAAATATCCAAAATAGCTCAAATCACCGAAAATAGCCAAAATAGCTCAAATCACCGAAAATAGCCAAAATAGCCCAAAATAGCTCAAATCACCGAAAATAGCCAAAATAGCTCAAATCACCGAAAATAGCCAAAATAGCTCAAATCACCGAAAATAGCCAAAATAGCCCAAAATAGCTCAAATCACCGAAAATAGCCAAAATAGCCCAAATCACCGAAAATAGCCAAAATAGCCAAATTAGCCTAAAATAGCTAAAATAGCCGAGACTGTCCAAAAATGACCAAATGTGCCCTAACGTGACCAATGACCGAAAGTGACAAAAAATGGCAAATAGCTGGAAATGGCTATTTCCGATGATTTGGGCTATTTTCAATGATTAGGGATATTTTGGGCCATTTTGGCTATTTTGGGCTATTTTGGCTATTTTCTGTGATTTGGGCTATTTTGGCTATTTCCGATGATTTGGGCTATTTTCAATGATTAGGGATATTTTTGGTGATTTTGGCTATTTTCGGTGATTTGGGCTATTTTCGGTGATTTGGGCTATTTTGGCTATTTTCGATGATTTGAGCTATTTTGGCTATTTTTGGTAATTTTGGCTATTTTCGATGATTTGAGCTATTTTGGCTATTTTTGCTATTTTCGGTGATTTGGGCTATTTTGGCTATTTTCGATGATTTGAGCTATTTTGGCTATTTTAGCTATTTTAGGCTAATTTGGCTATTTTGGCTATTTTCGGTGATTTGGGCTATTTTGGCTATTTTCGGTGAGTTGGGCTATTTTGGCTATTTTCGATGAATTGAGCTATTTTGGCTATTTTCTGTGATTTGGGCTATTTTGGCTATTTTCGGTGATTCGAGCTATTTTGGCTATTTTCGGTGATTTGATCTATTTTGGCTATTTTGGCTATTTTCGGTGAGTTGGGCTATTTTGGCTATTTTGGAGGATTTGAGTTATTTTGGCTATTTTCTGTGATTTGGGCTATTTTGGCTGTTTTGGCTATTTTGGCTATTTTCGGTGAGTTGGGCTATTTTGGCTATTTTTGGTGATTTGAGTTTTGGACATTTTCGGGGAGTTGCGCTATTTTGGCTATTTTCGGTGATTCGAGCTATTTTGGCTATTTTCGGTGATTTGAGCTATTTTGGATATTTTGGCTATTTTGGCTATTTTCGGAGAGTTGGGCTAATTTGGCTATTTTGGAGGATTTGGGCTATTATAGCTATTTTCGATGATTTGAGCTATTTTGGCTATTTTCTGTGATTTGGGCTATTTTGGCTATTTTCGGTGATACGAGCTATTTTGGCTATTTTCTGTGATATAGGCTATTTTGGCTATTTTCGGTGATTCGAGCTATTTTGACTATTTTGGCTATTTTCGATGATTTGAGCCATTTTGGGCTATTTTGGCCATTTTCGATGCTTTGAGCTATTTTGGGCTCTGTTGGCTATTTTCGATGATTTGGGCTATTTTGGCTATTTTCGATGATTTGAGCTATTTTGGCTATTTTCGGTGATTCGAGCTATTTTGACTATTTTGGGTGATTTTGGATATTTTGGCTATTTTGGCTATTTTCGGTGAGTTGGGCTATTTTGGCTATTTTGAAGGATTTGGGCTATTTTGGCTATTTTCGATGATTTGAGCCATTTTGGGCTATTTTGGCCATTTTCGATGCTTTGAGCTATTTTGGGCTCTGTTGGCTATTTTCGATGATTTGAGCTATTTTGGACTATTTTGGCTATTTTCGGTGATTTGAGCTGTTTTGGCTATTTTGGGCTATTTTGCTTTTTTCGGTGATTTGAGCTATTGTGGCTATTTTCTGTGATTTGGGCTATTTTGGCTATTTTCGATGATTTGAGCTATTTTGGCTATTTTCGATGATTTGAGCTATTTTGGCTATTTTTGCTATTTTCGGTGATTTGGGCTATTTTGGCTATTTTCGATGATTTGAGCTATTTTGGCTATTTTCGATGATTTGAGCTATT
>Ga0210040_10007140_pt1 | contig 13674 bp, 2 predicted proteins | sample CryGeyCG12114_NA_FD_185462 | JGI IMG/M metagenome (GOLD analysis project Ga0210040, IMG submission 185462) | Groundwater microbial communities from aquifer - Crystal Geyser CG19_WC_8/21/14_NA (SPAdes) (version 2) | ecosystem: Environmental > Aquatic > Deep subsurface > Groundwater | place: USA... | reverse complement strand
CCTAAATAACTATTACTATAAAGGCCTTTTATAATACTTAGTATAATAGGCTAGCTATCCTAAAGGACTTAATAACTTATTATAAGAACTATATATAAACCTTACTAGCTCTTCTAAAATAGTATATAACTACTATAAATAATACTCTAATAAGCTTACTATATATAAAAAGTTTAATATACTAGTAAGTAGGTAGTTACTACTTATACTAATATTTAAAGTAACTTTACTATCTTTAGCTAATAGTTACGTAGTAAGTACTTATATCTTACCTTAAACTACTAAGAAGAATACTTTTACTAACTATCTTAATACGCTAAGATAGCTCTAAGGACCTCTATAATATATATTAATACTTATAATAATAAATAGATTTAATAGTAACACTAAAAGTAGCTATAGGAGTAACTAAGGAGTAATAATACTATAATTTAGCCTTTAGAGAGTTATATACTATTACTCTTTATAAGCTTAGCTATAAGTCTACTAATAGCTATAGCCTAATATAAAGTTACTTTTTATACTTACTAAAGTATAAATAATAATATAACCTCTATTAGGAGTAAACGATTAACTAATTAAGCTCTAGTATACTAATAGAGGGTATAAAAAAGTAAAGTTACGAATATAGTAACTATATATAGATCTCTCTTATCTCCTTTATCTCTCTTTTATCTTTCCTTTATTACTATTTAAGAGTAATAGAACTACTCTACTTAGAAAGGGGAGTAGTGTAATAGATCTAGCTGATTTTAATATTCCTTAAAGTCTATGCTAGTTCCTATACTAGCGTAATACTAGTAACTAGTAGCTTAGCGCTATAAATATTACCTCTATAGAAGCCTCTATACCTCTACACTCTATATCTTACTTATAGAATAATCTATCTTAACTATCTAATCTCTTATATAACCTATACAGCTCCTTTATATAGAGATTTACTAAAGAGAGCTTTTCTATTATACTTTATTTATAGATAGTACTATATATAGTATAAGTCTTACTTAAACTTATTTATAACTTATTTTAAATATATTTCTATAGCTTAAGCTTAGTATAAAAAGTAACTTTATCTACTATATCTAAAAGATCTACTCTAAGTATAGGCTAGTCTTTACTATAACTAGAAAATCTTCTATAAAGTATAAGCTCTATAGCCTTAACTTTATCTAAAAGATAATAGAAGTTTACTACTTACTTTTTTTCTTAATAAGTAAAGAAGTACCTAAATAAGTTTTAAATATATTAGAAATATATTTAGAACTATTAAAGCTAAAAGAGACTTTACTACTACTATTAATACTTAAGAAAAACTCTCTTTTTTAAAAGAGTATTCTTATAATATACTCTTCTCTTCTTATAAGCTACTAACTAATACTCTTTTCTCTATAATTATAAGAAATAGAAGAGTAAGTTAAGAATATATTATAAACATATTTTTTTTCTTTACTACTACTTATACTTATACTTTCTAAAAAAAACTCTAGAGTTACTATAGTACTTTACTTAAGGTATAAAGTAAGTAACTTTAGAGTTAGATATATAAAAAAAGAGCTAAATTTTACTAAGTATATATAGTATTTAAAAGTAAAGAGTATATCTACCTTTTACTCTTAATACTAAAACTAAAAGCTAAAAAGTAAGCTCTTAAACTTATTTATAACTTATTTCTAACTTATTTTAAGACTATAAGTTTTAAAGTTAGTATATATTATACTAGTACTTTAAATTTTAAGTATATATTAATTCTAATTACTACTTTCTTTATATTAGTATATAGGAGAAAGATATAGTAAGATTTATAAGTAGTTTATAATATAGAATTATTATAAAGTTAAGTTCTTATTTAGAGTCTATTATAGAAATATATTCTAAATGTATTATAAATATATTCTATAGATATTACTACTAAGTAGCTCTTTTACTACTTAGATCTCTTATTAGTTAATATTCTTATAGTACTACTTACTTTTAACTCTATTACTAAATATTAGGACTAGCTAGACTTAGTCTAAAAGGGCTTAAGGTTAGATAATAGAACTTTACTATATATACTAAAGGAATAAATCCTATAAGAGAGTAGTAATTTATCTTTCTTATATATATAAGAGGAATATATAATTTATTTACCTCTTAATTACTTCTTATACCTTTTCTATAATACTTACTTTATATATTTTTAATATTTAAATTACTTAACTCTTAAAGATTTTAGAAAAGTATAATTATTATTATAATAGATATATAATATAATATAAGAAGGATCTATAAAGTAAAGGATAAATCTAAGTTACTAGTATTTCTCTTTCTACTTAAAGACTTAACTTATATAACTTTAGGGCTATAAGGCCTATTATATAATATTATACTTATTAATAAGTAAGAAGAAGTTAAAGAAGAAAAACCTAATAAAGACAAAGATAATAAGTGCTAATCTAGGCTACTAAAGCTTAATCTATACTAATAAATACTAATTATTAACTTAGTAAGGGATAAACTTATAAAAGTATACTTATAGCTTAAAAATATCTATAATTAGAAAGAATTATAATAATTTAAAGAAATAAAAGCCTACTATAAAGTAAGAGACTTTAATATAATTAAGATTATATTAAGAAGATTAGTACTAACTATACTAGTAGTTATTACTCTTTTAGTATCTTTACTATACCCTTAACCTCTATATTAGTTTATAAAATATAACTATATAGAGTATAATTAATAGGAGCGTAACTATAAAAGCTATTTTATATAATTACTTATTTACTTTATTATAGAGTAATAGAAAGTAGATTTTAAAGTAATATATATTTTAGAACTACTTAAGACGCTTTAAAGAGCTTATTATTTAGTTAAAGAGTAAGCTTTACTTATATAAATTTTAACTTAAGTAGAATTAAAGTAAGTTATACTTAATTCTTTAAGTATACTATAAGAGTAATATAAACTTACTTATAAATAGATTAAGAACTATAAATAATATACTAAGTAGTTACTAATAGAGCTATTAGACTATCTATAACTACTTTAAGAAGAGCTAAGATTATCTATCTTATTTAAGCTATAAGTTATTAAATATATAGTAGCTTTATATTCTAATATCTAAAAAGATATTAAATAACTTCTTATAATAATAAAAATAATAATTCTAATAATTAAAGAATAAGTAAATATTATCTATTAATAGTTAAGTATAACTTATAACTAAAAAGATTAAAGATTAAAAGAAAAGCTTTAATAATAAAGATTAAAGTCTAGTAAGAATAAAGAGATAAAAAAACTTCTAAAAAAGGCTAAGAAAGCTAAAAAAGTATAAGCTAGCTTAAATAAGCTAAAGAAAACTAATACTACTATACTTAAAGAACTAATTATTTACTATAAGTATAAAGAACTTAAATATAAAGCGTTTAGCTATAAAAAGCTAAAAAAGACTAGAATAGACTTAAAAGAAGATAAGTTAAGAAAAAAGAAAAAGTAAAAGAACTAGACTTTTACTTTTTTACTTATATTACTTTAATAGTAGAGTATAAGAATTTATATATACTTTATAAAGCTATTTATCTAAAGCTATTAAAATTATTAATAACTATAATTACTATAAAGTTATCTTCTATAAAAGTAGAGGCTTTAATTAATAAAGAGTTATAACTAAACTTTATATTAGTACTACTTACTAAAAAGTAAAAGTTAATAGTAAAGCTCTTACTAGAGCTATTAGTAGAAAAAGTAAATAAGTTAGTAATTTTAGTATATAGTACTATAATAGTAGATATTATTATTACTAATAGATATAGGCGCGTATAGATATACTATACTCTATTTATTATTATAGACCTTAATAAGTACTAGATATATTTTAGTCTACTATAGATTAATACTTATAATCTTAAACTAAACTATATAAGCTAGTATATTCTTTTTAAAAGAGTAAAAGATATAGATAAAAGTACTTTCTAATAAGTTAGTATTAAAGATACTAAGACGTTTAACTAAAGTATATATAAGCTAAATATAAATATTTATATATACTTAATAAGCTTTATAAGCTAATTTAGGCTACTATAAGCTACTTTAAGCTAAATCTTATTATAATATATAAAATTTATAGATATAGGCTTAGAAGATAGTATAAAAGAGTTATCTAAATACTCTTTATATAATCTACTTATTTAATTATAAGATAGTATATAACTACTTTACTAGCTATTATATAATCTTTTAGTAATAGAGCTAGAAGTACTTAAGAAGTACTTAAAAGACTATATAATATAAAAGTAAATATAATAGTTAAAGTTACTAGTAAAGGCCTTAATACTCTTTATAAAGAAGAAGAATAGTAGCTTAAAGCTTTATATAAACTATTATAAGTTAAATAAGATTACTATTAAGAATTATTATTTATTACTCTTAATTTCTAAGTTACTAAAATAATTAGTATAAGTAAAGTTCTATATAAAACTTAATATATATAAAGTATATTATTAAATTAGAATTAAAGAGAGAAATAAGTAGAAGACTGCTTTTTAAATAAAGTATAGTTATTTTAAGTATATAGTAATACTATTTAGATTAATAAATATACTTACTTAATTTTAAGCTTATATTAATAAAGCTTTAGTAGAGCTAGTTAATATTAGCTATATTATCTATTTAGATAATATCTTTATCTTCTTTAATATAAAAAAGGAGTATATAATCTATATAAAAGAGGTACTATAGTAATTATAAGATACTAGACTTTTTTTAAAGCTTTTAAAGTATAAATAGTATATATAACGTATAGAGTACTTTAGTTATATTATTATACTTAAAAGTATTAGTATTAATAAAGACTATATTAAGATAATTACTAAATAGCTAATACTATATATAGTATATAATATATAGGTATTTATTAGCTTTATAAACTACTATTACTAATTTATTACTAGCTTCTTTAAATTAGTACTATCTTTAACTAAATTAACTTAAAAAGGCGTAAATATAGCTAAGAGTAGCTATACTTAAAAGAAAAAGAAAAGCTAGCTAATATAACTTAAAGTAAAAAAAGAAAAATCTTTTTAAGTTTTAAAAAATATATTCTTTTAAGTTTTAATACTTTCTTATTTTAAGAAAAGTAAAAAAACTAGAGTAAAAGTAGATATCTTTAGTAGTATAATTTCTAGTATTTTAAGCTAATTAGTACTAAAAGAAGCTAAAAAGCCTTAGTAAAGACTAATTAACTTCTATTTATATAAATTAATCTAAGCTAAGTATAATTATAATATATATAACTAAGAGCTACTTATAATTATTAAGAGCTTAAAATATTAGTACTATTACTTTAAAAGAATCTACTTTAAGATCTTTATAAATTACTAAAACTTAAAATAGTTTATAAAAATAAAGACTCTAAACTACTAGTAAGTTAAGTTTTACCTAACTTTTATAAAGTATAACTTTATCTTAAACTATTAACTAGAGATTTCTAACTTAGTAGATAAGCTTTTAAAAAAGCTAGACTATATTATAAAAGCTTAAAAGCTAATATAGAAGTATAATTAAACTTTTATATAATTTATAAAAAATCTTTTAATAAAAAAAAGTAAAGAAAGTACTACTCTAATTAGTATAGTAATTATAAAAGTAAAAGTAAAAAAGAAAGCTCTAATATAGATAAAAGAAGCTTTAAGAGATTTCTAATAAGTAAAGTATATTCTTCTAAAAGAGCTATTACTTATAAAAAACTAAATTAAAAAAGATAAACTTTTAAAGACTTTATTAGATAAAGAAGAGTATAAGATACTAAAAAATAAGCTAATCTATACTAATATAAGCTAAAGTAAACTATTTTAGCTTATAATACTTAAAGAAAAAGCGTATATACTTAAAGAGTACTATTATAGTCTACTTATAGAATATTTTAGTGTAAAAAAGACTTTAGAAAAAATATTATACTAATATATATAAAAAGAGATAGTAAAAGATATTACTAATTATTATAATAATTATTTATACTATAAAAAGTTAACTATAGTAAAATATAAGTTATATAAGCTACTTATACTTTTACTACTACTAACTAGAGCTTAAAAGAAAGTAATATTTAACTTTATTATAGAACTACTTCTAAGTAAGATATCTAAAGTAGTCTATAATATAATAATAGTAGTTATATACTAATTTATAAAGATATTATACTATATTTTAGCTAAAGTAAATTAAAATAAAACTAATCTAGCTTAGGCTTAGATATAAGAAGTTATTTACCTCTATAGTATTTTTATAAAGATTATCTTAAATTATAAGCTATTAATATATATAAAGTACTAAGAGTTCTTTAACTACTATTTAAATATAAAATATATTTTTACTTTTATATACTACTTAGAGATAGATAGCTAGACTAAAAAGTAAAACTAGATACTTAAATAATATCTATAATACTTTTATACTCTAAAATAAGATAATTAAACGCTATAGATCTTACTAGTAGAATTTATATATAATAATAGCATTTATACTACTACTATAACTACTTTTTTTTAAGTATATTATAGATTAGACCTATATAGTATAGATTAGCTTAATTAAGTACTAAGTAAAAGAGAGTTACTTTTAAAGCTAAGAGTTATAGTAAAAGTTATTTTACTTTAAGTAAAATATAAAAAAAAGATTATACTTATAAATAAGTATTAGAAGAAATATACTAATAAAAAGAGACTCTCTATACTTTTTAAAAATAGTAATAAAGTTTTTTTTTTAAACTAATATATTTAATTTACTTAGCTAAAGAAGAAGCTAAATTAGAAATATATTAGACTAGAGACTATAATAAGCTAAATTAGCCTATTAGTATTTAAAGTAAATATACTAAGACTAAATAATATCTACTTAGTCTTCTATATATTACTATTAGAGCTATATACTTAAAAAGAGTTAATACTATATCTAAATATTTTAATTATTAATATATTATAAGAATATAGAGATAATATATATAAAGTAGATAAGATCTTTAATAAAAAGAGAAATAAAAATAATTAATAAAAGTATTTTATAAAGTAGAAAGATTACTTAAAAGAAAAAAACTTTTAAGAACTAAGTATTTTTATTTCTACTAATACTTTATAAGAGTTTTAAAAAAAGAAAAAGATACTAGTAAAGTAAAAGAAAGTACTAGTAGAGGCTTTAAAGTATTAAAGTTAACTTCTAAAAAATAAAAAAAATAATACTAAACTATTTTAAAAAGTATAAAACTTATTACTTTTACTTTACTTTTTTTTTTACTAAGTTTTAGAAAGTATTTAATAGTATAAGTTATATTTTCTACTTAGTAGATAGAAGAGACTAATTTAGACTATATTAAGCTAAAATAAGCTAATATATACTAATTTATAATAATATTAACTAAGATAAAATACTTTAGTATAACGTAATATAGAGTTAACTAAAGTATATATACTTATCTTAAAAAAAAAAAAAGAGATATTTTAAGTTTAAATATAAATAAAATTATAATAGAAGATAGTATATAAGTATATATAGAAGTATAGTAGTTTATTTAAAACTTAACTTAGTTAAAGCTACTATAAAAAGTACTAAATAAGCTATAAAAGCTTTTTATATAGTAAGTATAAGTATAGAATACTAGTAAAAATTAAAGTAACTTAGTCTATACTAAAGATCTCTATCTTAATCTTATTAAAGCCTATTTTTTTACTTTAGAAAATATCTTAAGACTTTTTACTTTTACTTTTTTTTAACTTAATTTTTTTTAAAGTACTATCTAAGCTAACTTTTTATTAATATAAATTACTATAATACTTAGTAAATATAGCCTTTCTAGATATACTAAAGCTTTTATACTACTTATAAGTATTAGTAAATACTTAAGTAGCTTTATTAGTAATAAAGTAGTCTTAATTATATATAGTAAGTATAGATAGTATAGTAAAGCTTAAGAAGTTACTAATATAGCTTATTATACTATACTTAGTCTTTTTCTAGTTATTATTAGCTAATCTATACTAATTTAGCTTAATTAGTACTACTTATAGTCTTAGAAGGTATTTTTTCTATATTAGAGTTTAAAAAGTCTTTAACTATATTAAGAGTATACTTCTTCTTACTAGCTAACTAAACTTAGCTAATAATAATATAATTATAGTACTTAAGAGAAATACTAAACTAAAGATTACTAGTTAATATAAAAGTACTACTATAGCTAGTAAAATACTTTATATATAAAGTAAGTAGACTAGAGATAGTATAGAAAAACTATTTAGTAAACTTAATAAGTATAGTATAGTCTTAAGTATACTTTATAAATATCTTCTTAACTACTTTAGAGGCTTTAAGCTTATTAAGATAAGTAGAAGATATAAAGTATACTTTAAACTTAGTAAATATCTTAATAGTATAAAAGAGATCTTTAAAAGTATAATAAAATACTTTATAACTAGTAAAAAGCTATAAATATTAATATAGCTTAAAATATACTAATATCTACTAGATACTTATACTAAAGTAATTTTAACTAATCTTAAAGTAGTATTTATACTTTATATACTAAGTAGTAATACTATTAAGTTTAGTAGTAGTAAAAGTAGTTTAAATAATCTTATTAGTATTTACTATACTAATTTTAAGAATATAGTAACTTAAAAAGCTAGTAAAGTTTAGCTAGCTAGTAAAAAATATATTAAAGTATTATATATAAAAGAATACTATCTACTTACTATACTTAACTAAATCTTTTTTTTTATTATCTAAAATAGTATATACTATAATAAAGTAGACTTAAAGAGGTTATAAAGTATTAAAGTATAATAAGTATTAGTATATTAAAGCTTATAGGCGTTATAAAAGTCTACTTATAAAAGTTAGTCTTATATTACTTTAATAATAGCTAATTTAGCTTAGCTTTTACTAATTTATACTAATTTATAATAAAAAGTACTAAAGCTAAAAAGAAATAAAATAGCTAACTTACTAGTAAAATTAAAAGTAAAGTATAAGAGTAATTATTTAAAATAAACTAGAGTCTCTTAATATACTAAGGCTATACTAGCTACTTATAAGCTTAGTAGTAAATAGTAAAATAAAAGTAAAAGAAGAAGTAAGAGAGAAATTTCTTAGCTACTAGCTTAAGATAAAAGTAAATCTAGCTCTAAGATTATAAGATACTAATACTTACTTAAAATTATATAAAATAGCGTAACTTAGGCTAAAATAAGTATAATAATATTAAAGTCTACTATATTCTTATAAAGACTATATATAAATATTATAGTAGATAATAATATATAGTAGTTAAGTTAACTACTCTTAAAAAGAAGAATATTATTAAAACTAGCTAGACTTAGCCTAAAAGAGCTTAAAGTTAGATAATAAAACTCTACTATATATACTAAAAGAATAAATTCTATAAGAAAGTAGTAATTTATCTCTTTTATATATATAAAGAGAATATATAATCTATTTACTTCTTAATTACTTCTTATACCTTCTTTATAATACTTACTCTATATATTCCTAATACTAAAGCTATTAATATTAAAGTTAAACTAATAATTTTAGAATATATTAGTAATATATTTAGAATATATTCTAGAAATATAGATTTACTAGTAATACTAGTACTATAATAAGTAATATAAGTATTATAAAGAATAATATAACTAAAAGCCTTTAAGAACTAGAATATCTTTATAAGATTTAACTAGAAAATATATTAGAATATATTTATAATACGTTTAAAATATATTCTACTTATATTACTATTAGAGAAGTAGAAAGGCTTAATAGTAAGTAAGCTTTAGTTAACTACTTAGTAGAGGTAGTACTACTACTTATAAGTAGTATTAGTAGTATTATACTAGTACTTATACTCTTCTTTTATATCTTAGTAGAATTCTAGAATATATTAGAAATACATTTAAAATAAGTTCTAAAAAAATATATAAATAAAGTTCTTAATAATAGAGTAGTAGATATAGCCTTTTAAGTTTTTATAAAGTGTAATTATATTATAGCTATAGTATAAAATATACTTATATAGATTACTCTTTATAGTAAACTTTTACTACTTTAATTAAAATATATTTAAAATAAGTTCTAAATATATTCTTATACTATAAATACTTATACTTACTAGTATATAGTAAAAGATCTTACTAATCTCTACTATAGAGTAGTTTTTATTATTAAGTATAAAGGGCTAGTAGTCTAGTAGTAAAGTATTACGCTTAATATAGAAGTTATATATAAGCTAGAATATATTAAGAATATATTCTAAATATATTATATAAAGTACTTATATTTATAAAGAGAGTCTTAAAAACTATATTAGTAGTATTATATATATATAGTTATAAGTATAAGTTATAGTATAGAAATAAGTTTAGAACTTATTTTAAATATATTCTCTACTAATCTTACTTAATTTTTCTTACTTCTACCTCTCTAATTTAGTATAGCTAACCCTACTTTTCCTATAGCTACATAGCATAAGTCCTCTACTAAAAGTCCTCTCTACGCGATTATCACGGGACAACCAACCCCCAGTCGATTTCCCCTGGCTGATGGTGGCCTCTGAGAACCTCATGCTCGTCGTTACCCGCGACAGCTGCCAGTCATAGCCTGCCCCGGCGAATAAATCCTATCATCGGCCATCGCTGCAGCCTGTGAAGATCCGCCTTCATCCCGAATTCTACCAGAAGCAGAGCCGGATGGCATGAATCATGCTCGGCTCTCGATAAGTCGGTCGCAGACTCTTCCAAAACGCTTCCATCATGGGATCTGGGTCGTCGGCTTCCCAGGCATCAACAAGGCTACCCCAGAAACAATCGCCTACGTCAATCCGTAGATCTAGAGAGCCTTCGCATAATGATGCTTGTGGTGATAGGCTCGGTAATGCGCGTTGTAAAGCTCTCCACAGTTGAAGCTATCAGCCTGCAGAGGTCAACGTCTGGACGCCAAGGTGAATCTGGGGAGAGCCTGACGCGGACGGAGTGCGGGCTATAAAACGCCCTCTTATGATAGCAAGTCCGAAATGAGAGAATAATGGCACCGCAAACGGGCTACGTGCCTAGCCTAGCCTGCGCGGCACTCCGAGTGGCGGCACCGGCGCCGGCGCAACAGAGTTGTGCTATGTAAGAAGAAGTCGTTCTTCTTTTTTCAACGGTACCCCTCGCTCCGTTCATTCAACGGGATGTTTAGCGATCATGATTTGCCAGCGAAGGATGCTCGGTTCGCTGCCTCCTAGTGGGACTCAGTCGAGTCAATAGCGCGGAGCCACTCGCGCCTCGAGATCTTGAGGCCGTTGGTCGACCGATCTCAACCGTCACTAAGTATGAACGGTGCTGCTGTATGTAGGTAGAGCGGATCGCTCCGCATTCTAACGGTTAGTGTCCTTCCTTTTTTGCTCCACAACGCATCCTGACAGCTTGGCCCTCCTTCCTTGCAGGAACTGACCTCGACGACAAACGCCCCGTACTTCCAACTGAGGATAATCTGCATGGACGACCCAGCGATTCTACGTTCTGCGCATCCATGGTATACCAGTGAATCTTTCTGGAATGAATAGGAGCATGTATAATCGAAATGATGTGGGGAGAGTGAGTGGAAGATATGCCAGCTTGGAGTTATGCAAGTTACTTCTACGCTCCACAACAAAGGATAATCAATGTGCTTGGACAATCATTTGCTAAGCGTACCAGTCAGATGCATGGCGCGAATCTGATCGCTACGCCTGATTAGGAACGGGTGGTAGACTCCGCAATGACACGCGGCTCGAGAATAGACCTCTCAGTCCTTCTGTAGTGAGATTCCTGAGTGACTAGCTGGTACTTGCGAACCAGGCTGCAGACGACGCGAACGAAGGCACGCCACCGAACGCGCCACCAAACTGTCTTCGATGCACAAAGAAGCGACGTTGAGACTTGCAAGGACTAGAGATCGGCCTCGAATCCTGTCAGCCATGGCATCCCTGAGTTTTGAGAAGCAGCTGCATTCCAAGGGCTCAGAAGGATTCGGGGCTGTGCATTTGCATGCGCAGTAGTTCATTGCAAAATCTGACCAATTGCAATTTTGGAATATTCATTATTGACCTAGCCGTACTATCGCCGGCTACAGCTCGGTTCATGTGGGGTTTGTAGTTGTTGTGGTTGCTGCACTTGGTGAACCAAATTGAACCAGCAAACCAATACAAGTAATTCGACCCGAGTCAATGGGCTCCGAGGACGGCTTCAGGGACGGCAATGCCTTGAACGGATGTTGGGAGACTACCGTCCCAGGTAAGCCTCTCGGAGTCTGGTTTCGCGCAGTTGGCTTTGATCAATGGCACATTTGACAACTACGTTCGATAAGCTCTTGGGTGGAGTCGGGCATGCGGTGCAACGAGCTTGGACTGTGGGCCCAGAGGGCTTCCACTACGTTCATCACGGGTCTTGCTCCGGATGTGGAGAGACATCGAGCTCCTGAGCTTGTGAAATCATTCATTTCACGTACCACGACAGTCGCCTCATGCAGCGGCATCTGTTCGATTGCGCTTTTTGGCCGGCGAGTCTAAAGTGCCGTCAAGGAAGGCTGCACTATCCCTGCACTTTGATCCAATGTCGAACCAGACGACGAATCTGACCTGCAAAAGCTTTACCGATCACGGGCTGGGCCGCAAGACGTCAGCTGACTGTGTAGACGCGAGAATCTCGCCTTCCGTTATAGAGAAAGGAAGAAAATGTTCTCACAGTGACGAATTTGCACCGCATCAGCTCATGATGATGGCAAACAGCTGCAACCCAACGACATTTGGTGACATTGTAGGTTGATGTGGAGAGTAATCTCGCTATCCCGAGGAGGGAATCAAGGTTAGCCACGGCTCCCCAGGCCTCGCTGAATTTCTTGAGATTGCTCGTGCAGCAGTGAATGCGGTAACGTGCATTGGCGATGTATTCCTGGTGGAACATGGTGAGAAGCCGTACATAGACCGGGCTTGCATCAGAGCATGCTGTGTGCAACCTGGTCTGAGCAAGCCGACTTGATTGTCCTTATTTTCGGATGCACTAATGAACGCCTACGGTTCGGTGGGATAGTTCGGCGTCCACAGTGGGCATGAGGCGAACACGAGATGACAACCCATGCCACCAGGGAAGCTCGCCTCTCTGGGAGCTGCGAGAGTTGTCGATACTCTCAGCTGATCTAGGGTGAGAGGAAGTCTCGGGGTTCTTGAGTGGTGATAGAGTGGGAGGAACCCATGGCGGAGTAAGGTCATGTGGACTGCTGTGCTCGTCCACAAGTGAAGTCACCTTACCTGAACGTTGAGCGGACATGCAGTTGTGCTCATGGGGATGTCAACCGAGCAGCAACGACACGAGACGCCAACTATGCCTGTTGCTGGCTACGATATCTTCACCCCACACCTGTGGGAAACTACGCACAGCACCTTGGTTTTTTCAACGTATTGCGAACCTGCTCTTGTCGTCCTATGTCTTCTCGAGAGGATCAGGTTTGTTCCCGATCTTCTCGAGTATGGCCACAAGCGATTCGCATCGCTAAGGTATACGCCCCTGTGCTGTTCGCAAGATGATCCCGTGAGACTGACAGGTGAAGACCGGCGGGGCCTGATCGAAAAAGTCGACCTCGGTAGTGTCTTGAGTCTGACGAACTGTCAAAGCTCGCAGACATACGGCTCCT
>Ga0210040_10007139_pt1 | contig 13678 bp, 10 predicted proteins | sample CryGeyCG12114_NA_FD_185462 | JGI IMG/M metagenome (GOLD analysis project Ga0210040, IMG submission 185462) | Groundwater microbial communities from aquifer - Crystal Geyser CG19_WC_8/21/14_NA (SPAdes) (version 2) | ecosystem: Environmental > Aquatic > Deep subsurface > Groundwater | place: USA... | reverse complement strand
CACCACGTTCTCGCACGCGTGCGGCAGCTGCGGGAGCGTCCGGGCCCGCGCACCGGTGGCCAGCACGATCCCGTGGGCCTCGAGCAGCCGGCCGTCCGACGTCCGCACGCCCCGCCCGGGCTCGAGGGACGCGGCCGACCCGACGAGCCACTCGGCGCCCAGGTCCTCCTGCGGCGCGTCGAGATCCAGGTCGGCCGGCCCGGCCCGTCCCGCCAGGTAGTCCTTCGACAGCGGTGGGCGGTCGTACGGACGCCCCGGCTCGGCGCCCAGCACCCGCACCGTCCTCGTGAACCCGACCTCCCGCGCCGCGCGGACGGCGGACAGGCCGGCGAGGCCGTTCCCGATGACGAGCAGCGACCTCATCGACCATCCTTCGAGTTGAAGATCGCGCAATTCTCGTGCGTCATGTGAGACGCGTCAACGCACGACCCGCGTGTGCCTCACCACGGTGTCCCGCCGGGACGCCGGGTCAGGCCGGGAGCCAGGCAGCGACCTTGTCCGGGTTGGCCGCCTGTGCAGAGGTTGTCACAGACGCACCGCTGGTGCTCGATGTGCAACACCACTTCCGATCGCCGCCTCTCCCTTTGTGACATTCCCGAACCGAATGGCTCGTGACCCTTGACAGCGCGGATCAGCTCTCGCCAGCCTGTCTCACATCGTGTTGTCGGCTGTGCGGCATGCGAGACACCACGAGATCTCGGGAGCAGAGATGACAGACCTCAAGCCCAGCACCAGCCGAGCCGACCAAGGCGACCTCGGTCCGACGGTCGGCAGCCGGGTGGCCGACGGTCCGACGGCGAGCGCCCAGACGGCCGTCAGTCCCGTCGAGGAGACGAGGGACCTGACCGCGGACGACCGCTCGCTGCTGGAGCGGATCCGTTCGCACCTGCCCGACAACTTCAAGGCCGAGGCCGAGGCCGAGGGCAAGGGGGTCGACTGGGTCGTCTTCGGCATCGTCGCGCTGCTCGCGCTGGGCTTCGTGCTCTGGGGCTTCCTCGGCACCGACAGCCTGGCCTCCGCCTCCACCACGGCGCTGGGCACGCTGATCGGGGCGACCGGGTGGGCCTTCGTGCTGACCGCGTCGCTGTTCGTGGTCTTCGTGCTCTGGCTCGCGCTGGGCAAGTTCGGCAGCATCCCGCTGGGCCAGGACGGCGAGAAGCCCGCCTTCAAGACCTGGTCCTGGGTCTCGATGATGTTCGCGGCCGGCATGGGGATCGGCCTGATGTTCTACGGGGTGGCCGAGCCCCTCTACCACTACGTCTCCCCGCCCCCGGGCACCGTCGACGGCCAGACCCCCGCGGCGATCCAGACCGCCATGGCCACGTCGCTCTTCCACTGGACGCTGCACCCGTGGGCCATGTACGCGGTCGTCGGCCTGGCGATGGCGTACGGCACCTACCGGATGGGGCGGCGCCAGCTGCTCAGCGACATCTTCACCCCGCTCTTCGGTCGCAAGGTGGTCGAGGGCGCGGGCGGCAAGGTGATCAACATCCTGGCGATCTTCGCGACCCTCTTCGGCTCGGCGGCCTCGCTCGGCCTCGGCGCGATCCAGATCGGCGGCGGCCTGCAGGCGAACGGCGTGATCTCGTCCCCGAGCCGCGGCGTCTACGTCTTGATCATCGGGATCCTGACGGTCTGCTTCGTGGCCTCGGCCGTGTCCGGCATCGAGCGCGGCATCCAGTGGCTGTCCAACACGAACATGGTGCTCGCGATCCTGCTGGCGCTGCTCGTCTTCGTGGTCGGCCCCACCGTCTTCATCCTGAACATGATCCCGTCGGCCCTGGGCGACTACATCCGCGACCTGCCGGACATGTCCGCCCGTACGGGTGCGGTCGGCGACGCCGCGACCACCGAGTGGCTGGCGAGCTGGACGATCTTCTACTGGGCCTGGTGGGTCAGCTGGACCCCCTTCGTCGGGATGTTCATCGCCCGCATCAGCCGCGGTCGGACCATCCGCCAGTTCGTCACCGGCGTGCTGCTGGTGCCCAGCGTCGTGTCGCTGCTGTGGTTCGCGATCTTCGGCGGGGCGGCCATCGGCCTGCAGGAGCAGGCGACCGCGGCCGGCGGCTCCACGTCGATGGTGACCACGGTCGACGGCGCCCCGAGCGTCTCCTTCGACGGCGCGCTCTACAACCTCGTCGACACCCTCGGGATGCCGTCGGTGCTGACCACGGTCGCGATCGTCCTGGTGATGGTGCTGGTCGGGATCTTCTTCGTCACCGGCGCCGACTCGGCCTCGATCATCATGGGGTCGATCTCGTCGTACGGCGTCGAGGAGCCCCGCAAGCCCCTGATCGTCTTCTGGGGCGTCCTGATGGGCTGCGTCGCCGCCGTGATGCTGGTGGCCGGCGGGGACGACCCGACGGAGGCGCTGTCCGGCCTGCAGCGGATCACGATCATCTCGGCCGTGCCGTTCGTCCTCGTGATGGTGCTCATGTGCGTCGCCCTGACCAAGGACCTCTACCGCGACCCCATCACCCTGCGCAAGCGCCTCACCGAGTCGGTGGTCGAGCGCTCGGTCCGGGTGGCGGTCGACCGGCACCAGGGCGAGACCTTCGACATCGTGACGCACCCGAACGACACGACACCCGAGCAGGTGTCGGCCACGCCCGGGCAGTACGCGCGGGTGCGGGCGACGACGCCGGAGTAGACCGGGTGGCTAGATTCGCGCGGTGACGACACGCGGCCGGGTCGCGGTCCTCGGCCTCGGACCGGCGGGCCGGGCGACGGCGAGCCGGCTGGCGGCCGCCGGCGTCGACGTCGTGGTCGTCGACCCGTCGCCCGACCGGGTGTGGACACCGACGTACGCGGCGTGGGAGGACGAGCTGCCCGGGTGGCTGCCGTCCGGCGTCGTCGCGACCCGCACGGAGCAGCCGCGGGCGTGGGCGGGCGTCGAGCACCGGCTCCAGCGCACGTACGTCGTGCTCGACACCGCCGGGCTCCAGCAGGCCCTCGACCTGACCGGCGTCCTCGTGCTCCGCGGCTCGGTCGTCGACGCGGACGCCCACCGGGTCACCCTCGCCGACGGCCGGTCGGTCGAGGCCGACCTCGTGCTCGACGCCCGCGGCACCCGGGTGAGCCCCGACCGGGCGGCGCAGACCGCGTACGGGCTCGTCGTGCCGGCGGAACGTGCGGCCGCGGCCGGGGGGCCGTGGTTCATGGACTGGCGCCGCGACCACGGGGCCGGGTCGGACGCGGTCCCGTCGTTCCTCTACGCCGTCCCGCTCAGCGCGGAGCACACGCTGCTGGAGGAGACCTGCCTGGTCGGCCGGCCCGCGCTCGGGCTCGACGAGCTGCGCCGGCGGCTGGAGCGCCGCCTCGCGGCCCGCGGTGTCGAGCTGGACGGCGAGGAACCGGTCGAACGGGTCCGGTTCAGCGTCGAGGCCGAGCCCGGACCCGGGCCGACGCGCCGCGGGCCCACCGACCGCCCGGTGGCGCTCGGGGCGCGCGCCGGGGTCATGCACCCGGCCACCGGCTACAGCGTCGCCGTCTCCCTGCGGCTCGCCGAGGACGTCGCGCACGCGGTGGCCGCGGGCGAGGACGTCTGGGACGTCCTCTGGCCGGCGCCCGCCCGACGGGTGCAGCGTCTGCGCGACATGGGGCTGACCACCCTGCTGCGCCTGCCCCCGGCCGGCGCGGAGCAGTTCTTCGCCGCGTTCTTCGCCCTGCCGGCCGCGCGGCAACGGGCGTACCTGTCGGAGCGGGCCGACCCGGCCGGGACGCTCGCCGCGATGGCCCGGATGGCGCGGACGCTGCCGCCCGGGCTGACCGCCGTCGCCGTGGGTTCGGCCCTGCCACGATGGCTCCGACGAGGTGGACGAGGCGGACGAGAAGGAGTCTGAGATGGAGCTGGACCTGAGCGGTCGCGTGGTGGTCGTCACCGGCGCGGCCCGCGGCATCGGACGGGTGATCGCGGAGACGTTCGTCCGCGAACGTTCCGTGGTCGTCGGCATCGACCTGTCCGCCGACGGTCTGGGCTGGCTCGACGAGGCGCGCACCGCCGCTGGCCTCCGAGGCGCGTCGATGGCCTGCGACGTCACCGACGGCGCCTGGACGCGGCGGCTGGTGACCGACGTGGTGGAGCGGTTCGGGCGCGTGGACGTGCTGGTGAACAACGCCGGCGTGCTCGCCGACGGGACGGTCGAGCAGCTCTCCGACGACGACTGGGACCGCACCTTCGACGTCAACGTGGGCGGCGTGTTCAAGATGTGCCGGGCCGTCATCCCCGCGATGAAGGCCCAGCGTTCCGGCCGCATCATCAACGCCGCGTCCTTCGCGGCGATCGTGCCCAGCGTCGGCTCGGCGTCGTACGCGGCGTCGAAGTCGGCCGTGGTGCAGCTGACCCGCACGCTCGCCGGTGAGGTGGGTCCGTGGGGCATCACCGCCAACGCGTACGCGCCGGGGATGATCCCGACGGCGATCAACGGGTTCGCCGAGATGCCCGCCGCGGCTCAGGACCGGCTGCTGAACACCTTGAGCCTGCGCCGGTGGGGCGACGCCCAGGAGGTCGCCGACGTCGTCTGCTTCCTGGCCAGCGACGCGGCGCGCTACGTGACCGGCACGCTGCTCGACGTGAGCGGCGGCAAGCTCGCCACCCAGTTCCCGCAGCGGGCGTACGAGCTCGCCGACTCCGCTGCCGACGCTGCCGTCGCCGCGGAGCAGGGCCCGCAGGCGTGACCGCGCGGGTCCTGTGGGTGACCGGGGCGGGCAGCGGCATGGGCCGGTCCAGCGCGGTCGCCGCCGGGCGCACCGGCCGTCGGGTGGCCCTCAGCGGGCGCCGCGAGGACGCTCTCGCCGAGACCGCCCGGCTGGTCGTCGAGGCCGGCGGTGAGGCGCTCGTCGTGCCGCTCGAGGTCACCGACGCGGAGGCCGTGGCGCAGGCCCGGGAGCAGGTCGCCGATCGCTGGGGACGCGTCGACGACCTCGTCCTCGCCGCCGGGCTGAACAACCCGCGGCGGGCCTGGGCGGACCAGACGGTGGCCGGCTTCGCCGAGGTGGTGGCGACGAACCTCACCGGCGTGGTGACGGTCGTCGACGCGGCGCTGCCCGACCTGCGGGCCGGCGGCGGGCAGGTGGTCGTGGTGTCGTCGTTCTCGGGCTGGCGCTTCTCCCCCGGGGCCGGCGTCGCCTACTCCTCGAGCAAGACCGCGCTGACCGCGGTGTGCCAGACGCTCAACGCGCAGGAGGCCGGGCACGGCGTACGGGCCTGCCACCTCTGCCCCGGCGACGTCGACACCGACTTCCTCCGGCTGCGGCCGAACGTCCCGGACGCCGAGGCGCGGGCCGTGATGCTCACCCCGGACGACGTCGCCCGGGCCGTGCTCTTCGTCCTCGACTCCCCCGCCCACGTCCGCATCGACGAGCTGGTGATCAGCCCGGTCTCCCAGGCCTAGCGGGCCGGGGGCGCGCCGCTAGGTTGCTGCCCGTGACCCCGCTGTCCTGGCTGTCCTGGCTGCGCCGGCGCGACCCTGGTCTGCGCGCGCTGCGTCGGGCGGCGCGGGTGGCGATCGTCATGCCGCTGCTGTTCGCGTTCGGGTCGCAGGTGGTGCGCAACGCCGACGTCGCGACGTTCGCGGCCTTCGGGTCGTTCGCGCTGCTGCTCCTGGTCGACGTCAACGGCTCGCGCGCCGAACGGGTGCAGGGCATCGCCTGGCTGGCCGTGGTGGGGGCGGTCTTCGTCGGCCTCGCCACGGTCGTCTCGCGTCAGCCCGTGCTGGCGGCGCTGACGATGGCCGTGGTCGGGTTCGCGGTGCTGTTCGTCGGGGTCGTCAGCTCCGAGCTGGCCGGTGCGTCCACCGCCCTGCTGCTGGCGTTCGTCCTGCCCGTGGCGACCCCGGCGCCGATCGAGGCGATCCCCCACCGCGTCGCCGGCTGGCTCCTGGCTGCGGCCGTCGCGGCCTTCGCGGTCGGGTTCTGGTGGCCGGCGCCGCCCCGCAGCCCGCTGCGGGGTCCCGCCGCCCTCACCTGTCGGCTGGCCGCCGAGCGTCTGGGCGCCGACCGGAGGGTCGCGGTCGGCGAGCTCACCCGCGAAGGCCGTGACGAGGTGTCGGAGCGGCTCACCACCGCCTACGCGACGTTGCGCGACGCCTTCTACGCCACCCCCAACCGCCCGACCGATCTCGGGACGGCGTCACGGATCCTGGTCCGGCTGGTCGACGAGCTGGGCTGGCTGCTGACGGTGCTCCAGCAGGCGCCGGCACTGGTGCGCGAGCAGCGCACCGACGCCCACGTCCTGGTGGTGAAGACGGCGGCGGCCCAGGCGCTGACGGCGGCCGCCGACGCGCTCGACGCCATGAGCCACGGGTCGGTCCGCGCCGAGCACGGCGCCGGAGAGGCGCGGCTGCGAGACGTGCTGACCGCCCTCCGCGCCGCCGTCGACGCCCTCGAGAGCAGTGCCGAGGAGCTGCCCCTGGGCGGGCGCGACCGGAGGCGCGACCTCGACGCCGGGCTGGTCGACGCGGGGCTGGTCGACGCGCTGGAGCCGACGTTCCGGGCGCAGGAGATCGCCTTCGCGGTCATGGAGGTCGTCCGCAACGTCGAGCGCGCGCTGCAGGCCGAACGACGCCCGTGGGTGCGCCGGCTCCTCGGCCGCGACCCGGGAGGGGCCGGTGGCGCGTACGCGACCGCGGTCGACCGTGCGAGGACGCACCTCGACCGGCACTCGGTGTGGCTGCACAACAGCCTCCGCGGCGGTGTGGCGCTCGGTGCGGCCGTCGCGGTCGCCGACGTGTCCGGGGTGCAGCACTCGTTCTGGGTGGTGCTCGGCACGCTGTCGGTGCTGCGCTCCAACGCGCTGAGCACCGGTCAGACCGTCCTGCGCGGGATCCTCGGGACCGTGGCCGGCATCGTCGTCGGCGGCGTGCTCGTCACCCTCGTCGGGACCGACCAGACCGTGCTCTGGGTCCTGCTGCCGATCTCGATCCTCGTCGCGGGCCTCGCCCCGGCCGCGATCTCCTTCGCCGCGGGGCAGGCCGCGTTCACGCTGACCCTGACGATCTTCTTCAACATCATCGCCCCGGTCGGCTACCGCATCGGCCTCGTACGCATCGAGGACATCGCCCTCGGCTGTGCGGTGAGCCTCGTCTTCGGGTTGCTCTTCTGGCCGCGCGGCGCGGCGTCGGCGCTGGGCCGGGCGCTCGCCGAGGCGTACGGGAGCACGGGCGTCTACCTGGCCCGGGCCGTGCGCTACGGCGTGCACCGGTGCGAGCGCGGGGTGCCGTCGCTGCCGCGGCCGGCGTCGGAGTCCACGCAGGCCGCTGCCGCGTCGCGCCGCCTCGACGACGCGTTCCGGGAGTACCTCGCCGAACGCGGCCGCAAGCAGTCCGACCTCGCCACCGTGACGGCGCTCGTCACCGGCGTCGTCGCCCCGCGGCTGGCCGCCGACGCCGTCCTCGCGCTGTGGGAGCGGGAGGACGGGTCGCTCGGCGGCGACCGTTCCGCGGCGGGTCGCGAGCTCGGGCACGACGCCGAGGTCGTGGCCGACTGGTACGCCCGTCTGGGTGCGGCGCTCGCCGGGACGGCGTCACCGCCCGACGCCGCCACCCGTGACGCCGCGGCCGAGGAGCGGCTCGTCGACGCGGTGCGGCGCGACCTCGACGGCCAGGCGAACATGACGAGCCCGACGGCGGTCCGGATGATCTGGACGGGCGACCACCTCGACGCGCTCCGGCGTCTGCAGCCCACGCTGCTCGGGCCCGCCACGGATCTCGTCGCTGCGCGGTGAGGGTCGCCGCTCGCCCTAGGGTGAGCGCGTGACCGAGCAGGCCGGGCCCGCACAACCCCAGCGTTCTCCGCTGGACTGGGCCGATCCACTTCCCGACAGCGAGGTCGAGCGGGCCCTCGTCGTGGCCGCGCACCCCGACGACGCCGACTTCGGCTCCGCCGGGACGCTGGCCGGCTGGGTCGACGCCGGGATCGAGGTGACCCTGCTGCTGTGCACCCGGGGCGAGCAGGGCGGCTTCGACGACACCCCCCGGGCCGAGATGCCGCTGATCCGCGAGCGCGAGCAGCAGGCCGCGTCGGCCGCGCTGGGCGTGACCGACGTCCGCTTCCTCGACGGCCACAGCGACGGCTGGCTGGAGCCGACCTGGGAGCTGCAGCACCAGATCGTGCGGGTGCTCCGCCAGGTCCGGCCCCAGCGGGTGCTGTGCCAGTCGCCGCAGCGCATGCTGCAGCGCCTGCAGGCGTCGCACCCCGACCACCTGGCTGCGGGCGAGGCGACGGTGCGCGCGGTGTACCCGGCGTCGGAGAACCGGTTCGCCTGGCCCGAGCTGCTCGACGAGGGCCTCGAGCCGTGGAAGGTCGTCGAGCTCTGGCTGATGGCCCACCCGGACAGCCCGCACGTCGTCGACATCACCGACCGCTTCGACCGCAAGGTCGCCGCGCTGCAGGCGCACGCGTCCCAGACGGCCCACCTCGGCGACGAGCTGGAGCAGATGCTGCGTGGCTGGAACTCCGGCAACGCGGAGCGCGCCGGCCTCGCCCCGGGCCGGCTGGCCGAGACGTTCGCGGTGTCGCGCATCAACTGAGGCTCCGCATCGCCTGACCCGCGCCCTGGCGAACCTTTCGCACCGGCGACTCGTTGTCGGGGTCAACAGTGGAGCGAGGGACCAGATGCTGCGTTCGACCAGGCGAGGGACCGAGCTCCTGCCGGGCCTCGCGGTGCTGCTCGCGCTCGCGGGCTGCACGCCGGACGTCGAGCCGCGGCGCGACGCGGCCGCCAGCTCCAGCCCGTCGACCGTCCCCGCACCCACACCCGCGCCCTCGGCAGGACCCGCGAACCCGGCGCCCAGGTCCGGTCGGACGCTGACGCTGGCGTTCGCCGGCGACGTGCACTTCGAGGGCGGCGTGGCCGCGCTGCTCGAGGACGCCGAGGCGGACCTCGGGCCGATGGCCGCCGCCCTCCGCTCCGCCGACGTGGCGGTGGTCAACCTCGAGAGCGCGCTGACCACGGGTGGCGCGCCGGCGGCGAAGGAGCTCGAGGACGCCGACCACCGCTACTGGTTCCGCAGCCCGCCCTCGGCGCTGTCGTTCCTGGACCGGTCCGGGGTCGACGTGGTGTCGATGGCCAACAACCACGGTGCCGACTACGGCGCCGCCGGGCTGCGCGACAGCCTGGCCGCCGCGAGGGACGCCGGGGTCGACGTGATCGGCATCGGGGACGGCCGTGAGCAGGCCCTGCGCGCCTCCCGGACCACCGTCGGCGGCACCCGGGTCGCGGTGCTGGCCGCCGACGCCTCGACGCTGGAGAGCGACGCGTCGATCTGGGCCGTCGGGCGCGACGGCGTGGGTGTCGCACGCGCCGGCGCGCGCCTGGTGTCGGCGGTGGAGAAGGCAGCGGAGGCGAACGACGTGGTCGCCGTGTACGTGCACTGGGGACGGGAGAACGAGGGCTGCCCGACCGCCGGCCAGCTCGACCTCGCCGCGGACCTGGCCGCGGCCGGGGCCGACGTCGTGGTCGGCGCCCACGCGCACCAGGCGCAGGGGTCGGGGCTGCTCGGCGACACGTACGTCAGCTACGGGCTCGGCAACTTCCTCTGGTACCACGGCAACCAGGCCGACACGGGGGTGCTGAGGCTCGAGCTCCGCGACGGCGCGGTCGTCGGCGACGAGTGGGTGCCCGGCACCATCCCCGCGGAGGGCGGCCAGCCGCAGCCGCTGACCGGGCGCGCCCGGACCACGGCGGTCGAGGAGTGGCAGGACCTGCGCGGCTGCACGAACCTCGGTCCCGTGCCGAGCGTGCCCCAGGCGACCGACGGCGCCGCGGCCACGCTGCCCGCGTACGCCTCGTCGGTCGGCAGGCTGCCCGCGGCGCTGCGCGAGCGGATGGGCGAGAACAGCCACTCCTCCTCCCGGTGCCCCGTCGAGCTCGCCGACCTGCGGCTGCTGCACCTGTCCTACGTCGGCTACGACGGACGCGCGCACGCCGGGCAGCTCGTCGTCCACGAGGACCACGCCCGCGACCTCGGGCGCGTGTTCGCCGAGCTGTACCGCGAACGCTTCCCGATCCGGCGCATGCAGCTCGTCGACGACTACGGCGGCGACGACGACCGCTCGATGGCCGCCAACAACACCTCGGCCTACAACTGCCGCACGGTCGCCGGCCAGAGCACGTTCTCCGCGCACGCGTCGGGCGCCGCCGTCGACCTCAACCCGGTGGAGAACCCGTACGTCAGCTCCGGCGGCGTGGCCCCCGACGCCGGTCGCCGCTACGTCGAGGTCGACCGCTCGACCGGGGCCGACGTCCCCCGCGGGGTGATCGTCGCCGACGACGTCGTCGTCCGCGCCTTCGCACGCATCGGCTGGAGCTGGGGCGGGGTGTGGGACGATCCCGACTTCCAGCACTTCTACGCGGCCTGAGCCGGGCGGTCCTCAACCTGAGGCCGCCGCCCGGGCGGACGTCGGCCCCGAGAAGGCCCGTCCACCCCGGCTAGCGTCGCCGGATGGCAGGCAAGCACCCGAAGGACTGGGCCCAGAAGTACACCGACCCCGACCTGCGCGCGAGGCTCAAGGACGAGGTCCAGGCCGACGACAAGGGCGGCAAGCCGGGGCAGTGGAGCGCGCGCAAGTCCCAGCTGCTCAAGGCCGCGTACGAGCGCGAGGGCGGCGGCTACCTGGGCGAGAAGGACGAGTCCCAGCAGCACCTGTCGCAGTGGACCCAGGAGGACTGGCAGACGTCTGACGGCAGCGCCGACGCCCGCACCGGGTCCTCCGACGAGCGCGGCGGAGCCTCGAGGCGCTACCTGCCGAAGGCCGCGTGGGACGAGCTGTCGGAGGCGGAGAAGCAGGAGACCGACGCCGCCAAGGCCGAGGGCAGCCGGCACGGCGACCAGTTCGTCGCCAACCCCGAGGCGGCGAAGGAGGCCGGCAGGCACGTGCGCGAGCACGACGGCCCAGGGATCGACGGCTACGCCCAGCTGGACGCGAAGGCGGCCGTCAAGGCGGTGGGACAGCTGGACGACGCGGACCGGCTCGACGCCGTGGAGGCGTACGAGCGGGCGCACGCCCAGCGCAAGACCGTGCTGGAGCGGCTGAGCCGGGTGCGCGACCGCTTGCGCTGACTCCCCTCCGCCCGGAATTTCGAAGTGGAAGTCTTCGTTGACGAACTTCGAGATTCGGGACCGGGAGGTGGGACGTGCGCGGCAGTCGGTGGGTCATCGGCGCCTCGGCGGTGGGGATGCTGGGCTGGGGCACGGTGCTGCCCTACCAGTACGCGTACGCGTCGGCGACCCGCGGCTGGGGTGGCGCGGTGGCAGCGGTCGCGGCCAGCCTGTTCTCCGTCGCCGCTCTCGTGGCCGGACCGGTCGGCGGACGTCTTGCCGACCGCTTCGCGCCGGGCGCGGTGGGCGTCCTCGCGCGCCTCGCGGCCGCGGTGGCCGCCGGCCTGCTGGTGCTGGCCGACACGCCCGCCGCGTACGTCGTGGCCATGACGGCGTTCGGCTTCGCGCTGGCCGCGGGCGGGCCGGCCCAGTCCGTGCTGCTGCTCCGGACGAGCGCCAGCTCGGACCGGCGCACCACGTTCGCCTGGCTCGCGGCCGGGCAGGCGCTCGGCATGGGCCTCGGCGCCTTCGCCGCGGGCTACCTGGTCGACCTCGACCGCCCGGACGGGCTGGACGTGAGCTTCGTCGCCGCGGCCGCCGGCTTCGGGGTCTCGGCGGCGATGACCGCCGCCGTCCCGCGTTCGCCGTCGGGTCCGGGCGTCGGTTCCCCCGCGGTCGGTGCCGTCCCGGGGCGGTCGACCGAGGCGCTGCGGCTGGTCCTCCGGTCACCGGCCCTGCGCTGGACGGGCGTGCTGACCATCGCGCTCGCCCTCGCGTTCTACGCCCAGTTCGACACCGGCCTGCCCGCGTACGCGCTGACGATCCTGCACCTCCCCGCGCAGACGGTGGGGCTCGCGGCCGCCGTCAACTGCCTGGTCCTGATCGTGCTCCAGCTGGCGGTCGTCCGCTGGACGGCCCACCGTCCGGCCGCACCCCTGCTGATGGCGGTCGGGGCGATCTGGCTCGCCTGCTGGGTGGGTCTGGGCGCCGTCGCGTCCGTCCCGCAGCTCGCAGCGGTCGTGCTCGTCACGACCTTCGGGGTCTTCGCGCTCGGCGAGACGATGTACGGCCCGGTGCTCAACCCGCTCGTGGCCAGCCTCGCGCCGAAGGGTCACGTGGGCTCCACGCTCGGCCTCTTCACCGGCCTGCAGACCGGCGTCTCCGCCCTCGGTCCGCTGATCGCCGGCGTCGCGCTGAGCGGAGGTCACGGCCGCGGCTTCGTGGCGCTGCACGTGCTCATCAGCGCGGTCGCGGTGGGCGCCGCGTGGCGGCTGTGGCGCCACCTGGGGACCGCGCGCCCGGCGGGACGCCACCTCGTCGCTGCGGCGGACGAGGCCTCGCAGCCGGCGGTGCGGGAGGCCGCCTGAACCAGGTGGCGGGGCGGGCTCGGCCTACGGCCGGATCCTCGCCGCGTGCGGGACTGGCCGCACGTCCTGCCCCGACCCCGGGTCGTCGAGGTCGCCGATCGCCGTGCGCAGCCGGAGCAGCACCCGGGTGAGGCGCCGCGACACCGCCATCTGGTTCGTCGCGAGGACGACCGCGATCTGAGCCTGGCTGAGCTCGTCGAGGAACCGCAGCTCGAGCAGGTGCCGCTCGTCGTCCGACAGGATGCGCAGAGCCCGTCCCAGCAGGACACGGGTCTCGACCGCGTCCCACTCGGGCGGCTGCTCGAGGACCCAGCCGTCGCCGACGAGGGAGTCGATGCTGGTCGCGCGCAGACCCTGGGCCGCCAGCTCCGCGGCCCGGACCGCGCCCGGTTCCCAGCCCAGGTGCTCGGCGGCCTCCGTGGTGCTGGGCGTCCGGCCCAGGTCCTGGGTCAGGGCGGGCATCACCTTGCGCAGCCTGTTCGCCGACTCCTGCAGCGGGCGCGGCGGGCGGACGGACCAGCCGAGGTCGCGCAGATGGGTGCGCAGCAGCCCGGTCACGGTCGCCCACGCGAAGCTGGCGTAGGTGCCCTGGCCCGGGTCGAACCGGTCGAACGCCTCGACCAGCCCGATCCGGGCCACCTGGACCAGGTCGTCGAGCTCGTTCGGAGGACCGTAGCGACGCGCGACGGCGGCGGCCAGCCACAGGTGCAGGGTCACCACCTCGTCGCGGATCGCCGTGCGTTCGGCAGGCGTCGCGGACGCGAGGCCGCTGATGAGGTCGCGGGTGCGCTGCCGGGTCTCGCTCCGGTCCTGCCGCTGCAGGTCGCCCAGGGTGTCGCTCTGGTCGACCGACAGCACGCTGGACGGGTTCACCTGACCAGGAAAGCGGGCTCCGGGGTGGTCCACCACACCCGAAGGAGCGTAGGAGCGTCGGTTCGACCTCATCCCTTCCTGGCCGCGGCTTTCGCCTGCTTCTTGACCGCCCGGACCTTCTGCAGCGACTCGGCGTCCACCACGTCCGCGACCGACCGGAACTCGCCGTCGTTCCCGTACACGCCCGCAGCCTCGCGCCAGCCGACCGGCTGCACACCCCACCGCTTGCCGAGCAGCGCGACCATGATCGACGCCTTCTGGTCGCCGAACCCGGGCAGCGCACCGATCGACTGCTTGAGCGCCGCCCCGTCGGGGACGTCCTCCCACAGGTGCACCGCGTCGCCGTCGTGCTCCTCGACGAGCCGCCGGGCGACCTCGTGCACCCGCTTGCCCATGGAC
>Ga0210040_10007136_pt1 | contig 13682 bp, 11 predicted proteins | sample CryGeyCG12114_NA_FD_185462 | JGI IMG/M metagenome (GOLD analysis project Ga0210040, IMG submission 185462) | Groundwater microbial communities from aquifer - Crystal Geyser CG19_WC_8/21/14_NA (SPAdes) (version 2) | ecosystem: Environmental > Aquatic > Deep subsurface > Groundwater | place: USA... | reverse complement strand
CAGAATGCAACAGTAGTTATTTATGCAAGCAGAATTTTTATCTATTCCTGATATGAAATACTAGTTTTGCAGAATAGTGTACAATTTGCTATATCTTTATAAGAGCATTTCAGTTTTAGGAAACAGGACACATTTATTTTTGAAAACACTTCCTCCGCTATGCTTTTCTTCTGATTTCGTTGAAATAACTGCAGTAAATATGTAATAAATGGAACTGAATCCTTGTTAATACGGTTATCAGTATATTTTTTGCAAGTTTATAGTAAAAAATCTAATTTTAGTTTTACTTGGAAAGATCAAAATGTTTGCTTTGGTTTGAATTCCTTTAACGGAAATGAAACTAAAAAAGAATTACGCCCAAAGCACAATAGGTCGTGTATTACGCACAACATCCAATATATATCAAAACCTAATTGACGGCCAACTATCAAAACTAATTTATATTGATTGAGTCTGCTGATTAAATATTTTAGTTTACATCTCTACTCTCTATGAATCTACGTTTGTTGGCATTAATTGCAATATTGTTTTTAAAAGTATATGAAATTCAATGATCAAAAATTTTTCACGGGGCTGGGCGATTTACATTTACTTTATGTAAACTTGACTTGATGCGTCTTAATTCTTGTGACTTAAACGGTTGGTTATTTTCTATATAATGCTCGCACTTGCAATTCAAAATTTCATGAGATAGTGTAAATACAGATACGACCCATCAAGTCCTAATTAGTGCAGCTACATCATGAACTTTCCTTGGAATCCTCATCTAGCGAACCTTTTATTATAATTAAATAATTGCACTGTCTAACTAAGCAATGAAAATGTCTCTCTTGTACCCACAAGTTTATAATAAGCAATGCCTGGCTCTGGCTAAGTGACTTTGAACTGAATTTAAGAATTATTCATATTCGTCATTTTTCCCAAACATGCGTGGAAAAAACGAGTTTGCGAATTATTGTACTTATGGCATTGCTTTTGATACTATATACTGATTTCACTCGGACAGAGAATTAATAAACTCCATACTACTTTTGATAGAAGCCTGGATTGACGGAAGAGGAAGAACGAGAGGCTTTTACTAATGGAAAATATAACATGCTAGATACATAATGGAGAATATACATTGTCTTTTCTACTTGCATAATATTTATTCATGGTGTTTTACACGAGTTTTATTATACTGTCTTGTGAGACGGGAAGCGAATTCTAATAGGGTGATAGAGCTGTATAGATGAGATGAGAAAAGAAACTACTTTCTCGTATCAAATTGGAAAAAACTGAGCTCATGTGTTTATATGCTTCCAGTGTTATATCGTGTACGGTTAATGTTCGAAGGCAATGTCAATAAATGGGAGCCGTAAATGGCTTATAAAATTACCAAACATTTTCGGGCTTCTATAGTTTTCCGTACAGAAATTCAACATTGTTTTCCACCAGTCCCGATAGAAGAAACAGAACCGTTACAAAAGATGAATACCCTTAAACTATATTTTACAGTGCGATCCAAGAAAGGTTGCTGTACAAAAGGCAAGAAAAAATCATCTATTACAAATCAGGTCACGTTTTAATTTTTCATTCCTTCCACTCACACTCAGGCACAGTCTACAGTAGCGCAATGTGAAAGGAAAATGATAACATCTAGCTACAAGAACTAATGGGATCAGTTTCTAACACTATAGATCTGCAAGTTACATGCATAGTATCCATTGTCACTCTCCTGTGAGAAAGGCAAATTTACTTTGATGAGACAATCAACACGTAGTAAGTGTAATAGTAATAGCTGTTTAATATACGGCCTTATTTCCTCCATCACATGCTTTTCTAATTTACCAAGCAGTTTAGCACATGTTACATTGTATGAAGAGCAACCTTTTCATAAAATTAAACTTTTCAGGAAAACACTTTTCTTCTCTCAGGAAATAAAATGGAGAAAGTTCATTAGATTTTATGAGAGGCTACGAAACGTGTGTACCCGTCTTAAAAGCCAGTGTTCCAATTCCAAGACGCATCACGTTATGCCATCTATGTGGAAAAATTATCGAGTTTTGATTGAAACTGAAATACAGTCGGGAACAGAAACACACGAATTTTTTATTCATAGTGAGGCTGAAACTGTGTTAACAAACTAAAAGTACATTAAAAAGTGCATTAATTATTTAGGAGAATTAAAAATCACACAATATTAATTATTCTGTACATCGTCAAAAATATCATGAATTTATTCATATATCAGTAAGTAGATAGACAACATAAGCTCCATAAAATATAAGTATAAAGCTTATCAGGCACAACCAAGAGAAAATTAAACAAAATATCAGTCTATAATCTAAAAATGAGTACATAATTGTTGAATTGAGACTCTTTAAATGCTTTATTTGATTTTATTATGCAATATTTCGGTCGGACTGATTGGATACATCTAAAAGCCAACTTCTAAGGGGGGAAAATTGCTAGTTTGTTCGATTCTAAAAAAAGTGACTACAACGTAGTTTTGTTCAAGCTAAGCGAGAGTTAACTCTGGCAGTTTCTTCGTCTTTTTTACAGTATTTCGCTCACTCATTTGTACTTTCCAAATCTGGCGGTTATACGGTGAGCCTAAATATGCAAACTCTCCAGTATCATCAAATGTAATTTGACTGATATGATGTACCTGCATCAGACATGAAAGAAATTTTTTTACAATTTCACAACAAAACTCCAACAAATATTTTCTTATAGCGCTAAATAATTACGTGGCCATGAATTGCTTGCAGACTGGACACTATTTTTCCTTCCTGATTAAGTTCGACAATAATGGCATGTTTTGGTAGCATGTTTGCGAACGGTTCCAGGTGACCAAGCTGTTTAAACCACAAAAGTCCTTGGTAATTTACAAACCTAATGCCCAGCATAATCAATATACAGTACTGCTTACATAATATTGGGCCTTGGCCATGTATTCATTTGGAAAAATTGTTTCAAAAGCTGCAATTGTATATTTCACAATGCACATCAGTCTTAAAAGAAATTTTCGAACATATTGATGGGGTGCTAAATATTCCAGGAAACTCTGAAATCAAAGTAAATCACATTAACATTAAGTTTAGTTTAAAATCTGAATGGTTTAACGTAATATAAGCTATAAACAGTACCTTATGATATCGGGGAGCAACCAAACTAACGAAAATTCTACCATTTGAATCAGATCTATAAGAGAAAACCAAATTTTAAAAATGTCCTTTTAGATTGCTGACTGATTGTAATTTTGTAATCGCTAACCTGATATTGTCTGGCGATCCAGGAAGTCCATCTACAAAAGTGTCAACTTGACCTTCCCTATCACCACGCAGATAATATCTGAAATCAATACAATCAGCAAGTGAAACAAGGCTTTCAAACATACGAAGAACCTGTAAGAGTACAGATGCACAGATAATACATGTTAAAAATTACTTCAAAACTCTACATCGTGCAGTTTCCGCAACTAAAACAAATTCTTCGTTTTTGGACAACTGAACACCATTGGCAAAATGAAGACCAGAAAGAAGAACAGTAGATTCATTAGTACTTGGATCATATCTCAAGAGCCTGCCGGTTGGTTCGCCCATAATTTCTATTACTGCGTCTTCCAAATGAACAACTGTACTTGAGTCAGTCCAGTAAATCATTCCATCCTTATCAATATCCAAATCGTTAGGATTCATAGGGAGTTTGCCATCAATTCTGACTTTAGACGATACAAGCGTAGTAACTGACCCTTTTTCATTTGAAAATCGTTTATTAGCTTACAGATAAAACACATTTTTTAAACATCTTTAAAATCATCATTAAAAACTACATACCAGTATCAACATCAACTCGATATATTCCATAATAAGCATCCGCAACAATCAGCTTTCCCGACCCATCAAATCTCATTCCCAACGGTCTCCCACAGATCGATTCTTCCCAATTACCCTCTGAAAGATACTTTAATAAGTTAGTATTGGAAGACTACAATAGTCTAGTAACAAAAAGAAAGATGTAGCATGTTACCACAATTTCGTCCAAATCGGGCAACTGTGGAGACTTCATTATTTTCTAGGTTCAATTTGATGACACTGCCACCAATGATTCCTGTAAATAATTCATGTCCACGGACAGCAATAGATTCTGGTCCGGTAATTTCCTCATCCAGCAAAGGCATGGCTCTGTCCAACTTATTGTTCGGCAAAAGTTCGTCATTGAAGTCTCTTCCTGGAGTAATCCTATTCATAAAGACAAGATACGAATAATATTATCTCCAAATAAAACCTAGTTTTAATAGGATTTAATTTTCTCAAATCTTACGTACTCATAAGAGTAAAATGTCACATAAGGAGGAAGCCCAGGCAAGAATGTTATAATTAGTGCTACAACCAGCGCGTCCAAAAGCACACGGGAGATAAAGCCGATAGGTTTCGGGAATTTAGCCATTGTTGAACTTTATTGGTTTTTAACCACATTCGGTTAGGTTTTAATCGCACGCAGAGCCAAGAGCCGCACGTTTTTTTCTGCTAAACAAAAACCCTTCCTTTAATTGCAAGTTAGGGAAAAATTTAAAATTATTCTAAAACCTGAAATCCACGAAAGAAGGAGACGATTCCTAAACGGCCACAAGCAAACAAGGAAGTAGGGATTAGGGATACGATAACGATACAAATCCTTTGAAAAAACGAAGAAATCAACTTTCACTTTACCACAAAAATTTAACTCAATGCTATCCGTGCTTTTAGTTTGTTTAATTATTGAATGTTGAAATGCAAAGTGCTTCCCCCTTGTCTTGCACACACTGTGCCGTGCATGAAATTTAAGGACGGGCGATGAGGAATAGGTTGAAAATGTTTTTTCAGTCTAATCATTGACACCAATAGGCTCTTAGTTAACCGAAGAATATCAATATTCGCCTGACCTGGATTTTTTATTCTGGTTCAGAATTTTTAAGGCAGCTATAGCTAAGGCTTTTCTTGCTGCATGCATGCATAGACAAATTATGGACTACAAAAAATAAATATATCAAAAATCAATAATTTTATGAACTTATGTACGGTGAGTTATATACTATACTGCAATATTGTAAACGTGAGGGTGTGAATCAGATTTAGACGCATCAGATCAGTCCTTTGGGACGGTCCATATACGGAAGTTTATCTTTTCATAGCTGTTGTTAAAAGTTCTTGGTCGGCTATAATGAATGTATGCACTATTCTGGAATGTGATTTTACATTATAGCAATACATAAATGAAGTTGAGGAAAGAAACACTGAAAAATTTTAATTTTCACAATTTATCTAACAAGGTGGTAATATGTACTATATTCTACCACCTTATCTTGAATATCTGGATCGATAATTTTGCAGAAATATATTGCTAATTTAGTTTAAGAATCGAATCTGAACTGCACATCATAGAAGTAGATAGATACTATACTATGTTATGTTACCTATATGAATATTACGACTAATACAAGCCGTCACATTTCATAGAACAAATCTCTCTCACGTAAAGTCATGCGGCATCTTTGGTAAATATTTCCAGTTTTCCAGCAAGAAATTACATTTCCCAAACTGTTTCTTTAAGTATATGGAGTAGAGTCTGAATATCTTCAAGAAACCCATAAAAATATTACAATGCGATGGCGCATACTGCATAGCAAAGAACACGTCTTGAGTAATAAACAAAACAATTTGTTTAATAAACAGCGTATACGTATTATCCGTTCAATTATTTCAAGGCCTCATTTTATTATATATTGGCATATACGATACATTGTATATAATCTGTATTGAATTGTGTACATTGACATTGTAAAAAATCCGCTATCTATTTATACAAACCTATTTTTATTTGCAATATATATCTAGTTTAGTAGTAGTAGAGCAATTTCATCACGACAAAAAATACTGCGGTCTGCTAGAACAAAATTAATAGCCTGGGAAATAATTTGACCAAATTGTCTTCCTTAACATTGCAACATTTGGATTTAAATGATGGGTTAAATTCTAAATCACGGCATGTATTTTTTGTGGTTTTTTTGCTTGCATGCAATGCCATACATAGCAGTTAGTGCGCAGAGACTATTTTTTATACACTAAACCTGAAGTTACTCACTGGGAGAGTAGAGGGAAGTAATGAATTTGTTGAGTTACAACCAAAATCCCTGTCTCATTCATTCAATAGAGTTCAGCTAGGAAAGAACTCTCTGTATTTAGTTGTTAGATTGTCAAAAATTCCGGAAGGAAACGGTTAAATTCCCAGTGCAAATAAATAGTTAGATTAGAACTAATTAGTTAGGGGTAGTTTATCAGTGGTTTGGTTTTACAGTCTACAAAGTTAGTGGCTCAGTTTCTGTGCTAGATTCTCATTCAAATTGGGTAAGCATTTTGACGAATCCAGATATTTTGTTTTTGTTTTAAATAAATTTTTATTTTTTATTTTTGTTTGTTTTCCAGGTAAAAAGCACACAAGCTGGTGGATTTGGAAGCGATTTCTGTCCATTTTTCAGAAGTTGAATGACTGAAACGAAGGAATTAGTTTGTGAAATGTAATTTTTCTATTTCCAAGGATGACCATGGATTAAAGTTCGAAGTAATGGTTCTTTGAAAGTACAATGATTGTTTAGATACTATCCATTGTCGTCAGTTCATAAGTTTATGCGACAGTTCGAAAGTTTCAGTGTCGTTATAAATTTATAACGGTTAGTTTAATTCATTACGTCATTTTAATATTCTTGATGTTTGCAATAATAATAAAATTGTTTGGTGAATTATTTGTGGTTCTACAGATTGCAGTTTAAGAAAAGTCTTGATGGCGGAATCACAAGTAATTTCGTCAGACATTAGTCGACGAAATCCACAAGATGAATACGAACTTATCCAAAGAATCGGGAGTGGCACATATGGTGATGTTTACAAGGTAATTTTTTTATTTAATAAAATTCACGTGTCACTTTACAATAATGTAGTTCGCCAGCTCAGTATAAGTGTCCTGAATTAAAATTTTGATGGTAGAGTACTAATTTTGAAGCTTTCAATTCATTTCCCGCAGTACAATATCTGAGTGACGAGACGATAGAAAAATTATTTTGTTCGTTTTTTGTTAGCTTTTGCTAAAGTTGTGCTAGCAGTGTGCAGCTATTTTAATCAACTCTAGTTTTTGCTAGCCCTACTCTCAGTCAATTTAATAGTCAATTTTTCATAATCAAATTGGATTAAGTTGAAGGTTTCTTTCTTGGTTATATTTGGTTGGATGGATATATGCACTCCTTAGGGAAATAACTAAAAATGTATTTTAAAACTTCATTCATCCACAAATGAAAGAAGACGTAATACAATAATGGTTGTCTACTTACGTAAAAGCCGACTTCCTTTGATTCAAAGATGATATTCATTCCCCATTCTATTCACCGAGTGAATCGATACCGGTATACAAGTGAACTGAACTTTCTCTTTCTTAGGCAAAAAAAATCTGCACAGGAGAGTTTGCTGCCATCAAAGTGATCAAACTAGAGCCTGGAGATGACTTCAGCGTGGTTCAACAAGAGATCCTTATGATGAAAGATTGCCGGCATCCAAATATTGTTGCTTACTATGGAAGCTATTTACGTAGGGATCGGCTCTGGATTTGTATGGAATATTGTGGTGGAGGATCTCTGCAGGATATTTACCACAGTAAGTTTATGGTAGCTCTACTTCCATGATCTCAAATTTATCCTTTAGTGACCCTTTGTTAAACGCTGACTTTGAACTTTCTTGAACGCATTTTTGCCAAAGGTTTTCTACAGACAGATATTTTGAGTAACTTGAATGAATTCAAATTTACTATTCGATTTACGCTTTTTGGCAGTATAATCTAGAAAAGAATGTTCCTAGCAATCTGAATAATAAACTCTGCAGTCAAAAACAGTTGACTTTTCCAATCTTTCAAAAATGAGAAATCACAAAAAGTCAATTCAACTTGACTGTCGGATTTGTTCCTTTGTCCAATTTTGAACAAGCTTACTATAAAGGATTACTCTATGAAATGACGATCTGAATTGAATGCAGGATTATATTCTTTTGTATTTTTTTCCAGTTATTATTTTACTTAGCATACTCGTCATTTTTGTCACTCGAGCTTTAGTGACTTCAAGCCCCTCCCTCTCATTTTTGGTAACATTAATTTAACAAGAAGCCTTTACAATTTGAATAAAGAAGGGCAGTTTGCGAGTGCACATTGTTAGTTTTAGTCGCCCGCATAGCAAAATGTTTGCCACATATTTGATGGATGATGGTATCGCAGTGTATACAGAATGAATACCTGAACTTTTTGAAACATTGCGGAAGTTACGTGGTGCGATAGATATGGAAATGATTAATTCATGAGCCTTGGTTTCCTTCATTTGAATATTATGCACACACAATTGTACGTTTTATGAGCTGCCGCAGGCAAATATAAAGTTTCGGGCAATTTTCTTTCTCTGGTATCTTATAATTTGCTCGAAATTCAGGTATAATGTATGCTTGTGAGTTAAGTAATGCATTAGGTAGGTACTAAATCTGTGTTTGGTAAAAAAAGACCAAAGAAAAAGAAAGTGGAAAAGGCATTCTAAATTGACTTTCTCTTTTTACAGTTACTGGTCCTTTGACTGAGCCTCAGATTGCTTTCATGTGCAAGGAAACTTTACGTGGCTTAGCGTACTTACATGCCCTACAAAAAATGCACAGAGATGTTAAGGTAAATGTGATTTTCTGTTTTTCGCATTCATAAATTAGTTGAATTATTATGTAAATTGAGTGATTGAGTGACATCGAGTGAGTCAATTAATCTATAAAATGGTAACAAATCGTTAGTGAGAATCAGAATAGTAGACGTATACCGTCATTGTTCACCTAATTACGTGCTTGTAAATAATTGAATGCGAAAATGCGATTGATTGAAATTTTGTGTACCAGCAATTTCTAGTTAGTTTAGATAGTGAATAGTGCTGAAAAATAAAATGGGGAAAGAAAAATGCGGCGAAAACAAAAAAGGGAGACACAAATAACGGCGAAATGAAGTTAGGTAACAAAAAAATAGGCAAGTCGAAAAAACGCTGATTACCTTGTTTTCAAGCATAAATAAAATAGCATGATAAACTGCTTCCCACTGGTTAGTAGGATTCGAGCGGGTGACCTATCAATACTATTGCGAATTTGTGCTGACTCCGTTAGCAGAGCAATAGTTTCAACAAACAATGAAATTAGCTATCTAAATGTTTTTGCTGTTTTTTGTTTTACTGACACTAAATTTTCTCTATTTTTTTTGCTTTTATCCTGTGGATTTTTAGCGAGCATGTTTGTTTTTTTTGGAAAAATAATCCTTTCTCTTTTCTGTCAATGAGAAGCAAAACTTTTATGCAATGCTAATGAATCTAATTCTAAATAATAAAAAATTATCATTTGTGGAGCTAAGTAAGTAAAGCTGTAATTCTGTTCATTCTATAGATTATATTATAAACGAGGTTTCAGTTTTGAAAAAAAGTGGTTTGGTTGCATAAAAGCCCAGAGTTGTGATGAAAACGTGTCTAAAAAGTTTGCCAACAGAGTATTTTACGAAGACTCATTTTAATATTAAAAATACGAGATTACTCCTATTGGGAATAAGATAATTTCGCCTAATAGTTCAAACTCCTAGTCTAGTTCATGGTGAGTTGTTGTAGAAAACGTAACTTTTTTTTCTGTGGGATGAATATGAGCTTTTTCAAGTGAATTAGTTACCATTTTGGGTATGTTGCTTTGAACTAAAGATGAATATTTATTGTCTTAAAGCGCTTTGGGAACATGTGTAGAGTTGTATAATAAGGAGAAGCGAATACGTGTGTGAGATATTGTTAACCTAAGCTTTTCTGACAGCAGTATGAATTATTAGGATTCCAATTACTTTTCATCATATGAATGCATGTGTCATGTGTGTATCCTTTTTGGCAACTTGAATTATTTGTGAGGAGGTAGAGTATGCGGTTTTAGGCGTTATAATCATGGTTTTTGTGTTTTCAGTTAAAAATATTAAAAATATACCGTAAGGTAAGATTAGATGTTTTTCGATTATCTTGTGATTTAGTAGACGGCATTTATTTGGCGAAGTTTTAGTTTTCGGAATGGAGTTACAGTTTTTTATTTCACCTCTTGTGAAATCCAGAAAACCAAAGTTGCGTTGTAGTTATTTTTATTGCATTTTATAACTGCTTGTCAGCCTAGAAAATTATGAAAGTGAAATCAGCGCAGTGAACCCTAACCTGTTAGTTTTAGCCTAAATATGTTGAAGAACACATGTAGAAAACGTCTGAAATGGAAACATTCTATACAAAGCTGCTTCAGGAAATATTGTTAGGAAAGTTAGGATGTACCAGCTCTCAAGACTTTCAAGTTTTCTAGAAAGACGTGTGTTAGTATTATTGAATGCGAAATTTGATGTAATGGGCAAAAAAATGACGGAAAAAACCCTTAAAAATCCAGTTTCCTTCAATATGATTGATGTGAGTGACTGACTGTATATTTTTCTTATTCAGGGAGCCAATATCCTGTTGACGGAAAGTGGTGAAGTGAAGCTTGCTGATTTTGGTGTTTCTGCAAAACTGACTGCCACTCTGGGGAAAAGACGATCTTTTATTGGAAGTCCTTATTGGATGGCTCCTGAAGTGAGTACTCCGTATACTAGTATATTATATAGGTTAGAACCATTTTCTTTTCCTCTCATGGGCAAATACTGATTGCATCTCCGGAGAACGCAGTCATCCGTTGCTGACTGAATGAAAAAAGTCAAGTTGTGTAACACTTTACTAGATGATGTCTTTTATGAAATATATGAGTGGAGTTAAAAAGTTGAAGAGCTATTGATTATTCCTGACAGTTTAGTTCGAATGGATTAAGGCCTAGGGCTATAGAACGCTGATTGGATGCATTATTTGCCATGCGATTCCTTTGTATTTCAAAGTTGGTGTGACCATGCAGTGAATATATTATAATTATTCGAGCTTGCCTTTGATTACAGAGAAAAACTAACGATTAAGGAGACGATTGCACAATATTGCTTCCATTTTAATTTCTATTCCAAGTAAAATTAACTTATTTTAAAATCTTTTGTATAACAGTCAGCTCATGAAATACAAAGTATTGGCTTGTTACCTCTATTACTCTCATTGGGACTTCTGTAGGGAAAAGTTTCCCTGTACTTTCTCTCTTCTCTAATCCGCCTAATTATAATAGGTGGCAGCCGTTGAACGAAAAGGAGGTTATAACGAACTATGCGATGTTTGGGCCGTGGGAATCACAGCTATAGAATTGGCTGAGCTACAGCCCCCGATGTTTGACTTACATCCTATGCGTGCTCTCATACTTATGGCAAAAAGTAGTTTCAAACCTCCATCTTTAAAAGACAAAGAGAGATGGTAAAAAAATACACTGGAGACTCAAGGTTCAAAGGAATTCAATTTATTTTTTGTTTGTGAACTGTTTGTTTGCAGGACTCCAAATTTCCACAACTTTGTGAAATCGGCATTGACGAAGAATCCAAAGAAAAGACCCACTGCTGAAAGGATACTATTGGTAAGTAATTTTTTGGCCTTGTGAAAGAATAGCATCCAAATATTTACTTGGCCGATACTTTGAAATTTATGAAAGGCTCTTTGGGAACAAGCCAAATTGTACATACATTATGGCCGTTGTGTATGTATGTGTGTGTGTGTGTAAAGAGAAAGTAGGGCCTAATTTCTGATGCATGGTTTCCTTTATGGAAAAATATTACTTTGGAAGCTGCTTGGCTGAAAAGAAAGTTTTCTGCTAGTTTCGTCTCTCTACAGAGTTGGGAACTTTTGGGTGACCTAAACCTTGTTTTTGGGAAATATTTTGCATCAATTAGATTATGGTATTGTGTGCATCTTTTAATGCACCGCATTTATATTTTTAGGCTGATTCTTAGTATTAAAACGTATCGGTGTGTACTGTGTAGGAAATTTACTGTTCGTAGCACGTGGCTGCTACTTTGCAGAGTATTCAATACTGTACTGTGGGTTTGGGGTACTAAAATTATGCAATTGGTATTTTCACGTCCATTCCATGCTATAAAAGCTGGAGATAAGAATTTTGCACAGGAAAATGCCGAGTTTTACCAATACATTAATCATAGACTCCATTGTAAGTACAAGATCCGAATCCCGAACTCTGGAATTGAACCATGGTTTTTGCTCACAAACCGTAGAAAAGGATCAAGTTGTAATCTTTGTCTCACTGAAAAGTGAAGTGAACGTGAGAAGAGCATTTTTCTTTTTTCACCGTTATCTCGAAATTAAAGTATAGTAACGTTCTATTTGTCTTCAGAATTTGGAGATTTCCAAAGACAAAGTTCTAAAAAAATAGATAAAGTAGACTATTTTAGTAATAAAAAATAGGATTCTTCCTGTTGTTGGCTCTAAGAACGTAGGCTAAATTTCCTCGAATGCTTTCACTCATTCATATGCACTGCATGAAATTTTCGTCGCCAATTGTTCGCAAGACATTCCCTTTTTCTCCACAAAAGAGTGTCTTGCATAACAATGAAGACTAGATATCCCCTTTTCACTTTTTTGGGTCCAACTTTCTAAACTGACTAATGACTGTGTGATATATCGCTTTTGTACTTTGCTCAATGTCTTCTCTGTGTGTTACTAAAAAAACTATAGTTGTTGAAACTGTTGCACTAAAGATGTAAGGCAAAAGTTTTGTTCCTAAAGGCTGTAGGTTAGATGTTGTAATGGGATTAAAGACTATATAGTTTGTTCTGCTTCTGGGAAACATTGCGTAACACAAAATTTAAGCCACCGTGTAGTTCCATGTTTCAGTCTTACAATAGAATTTGACGAGATTTGTGACTTTTCTTCTCAACTTTTAGGTAGATCTACTATAGACGTTTATAATATTTCAGAAATTCGATTTTCAAATGAAATTTTCAGTATACAGTAGACAAGTAGACAATTTGTTAATATTAAGGAACTGTTTGATTTTAGAAACCAGTTTATTATTTAGAATGTAAGTTGATCGCTTTCCAAATAATTAGATGCTGAGAGTATCAGACAAATTTCCTATGTGTTCATGTATTTTGTTGTTCTTCAAACTTTGTAAAGCACAATAGCTTGAAACTGGACTGGCTTAAATATGATGCAGCAAGACAATCTTGTCTGTATTCGTTTCATTTACGCATTCAATTTTACTACGAGTTCGTTTACCCTGTGTACAAGGAATCAGTATTTGTTATTTGTAGCTCATTTAGTACTTCACTGACTACGCGATATAAAGGAAAGAGAGCGAAAATGCTATTCATGCCAATGCCAACAGGAGTAGGATAAGTTGTCTAGAATATAACGCCAACGCACGCTAACCAGCTAACCAAGAGCTCAGTGAAATCTTTCACTTTCGGTTTTCTTCTTTCATGCTGCATGTGGCGAGGGAATTAATAGGGAAAATATTATTGCATGTTGTAATGTTGTGGGCAATAAGTTACTTGCGCTCGTGTTTTTCCTAATAGGTTAGTTTGTACAGGGAGAAAATTATATGTTTTCGAGTAGTGTAACTTGACTTATGTGAGCTATGTATTTCGTTCGATAACTGTACAGCTTAACAAGTTTATTTTAATATATATATTTTTAGCATTAGGCTAACTAAGAATTTTTCATTTCTTGTCACTATTTTTTT
>Ga0210040_10007135_pt1 | contig 13682 bp, 10 predicted proteins | sample CryGeyCG12114_NA_FD_185462 | JGI IMG/M metagenome (GOLD analysis project Ga0210040, IMG submission 185462) | Groundwater microbial communities from aquifer - Crystal Geyser CG19_WC_8/21/14_NA (SPAdes) (version 2) | ecosystem: Environmental > Aquatic > Deep subsurface > Groundwater | place: USA... | reverse complement strand
AGCAAGCCGTCCAAATCCACTATCAAGGGAGCTTCCAATGCGTGCACTGATTTCCAAGGTCCTGACCGGCTCCATGATCGCCGGTGCGGCGCTCGCGGTTTCCGCTTGCGGCCCCAAGACCGACACGGCCACCGACAACACCACCGTGACCGACATGAACGCCACCGAGGGCATGGACACGATGTCCGACAACATGACCGCGGTTGACGGTTCCATGAACGGCGGCATGATGGCCAACGACACCATGATGATGTCGAACGACACCTCCATGATGGCGAACGACACCATGATGTCGAACGGCTCCATGGGCGCCACGACTGGTGGTAACGCCATGTAATCATCCCGATCGGGATGATGAGAAACGGGCCGTCCGGGCAACCGGGCGGCCTTTTTCGTTGCGCCGTGCTGCGCCGATCCGGTGGCCAAGGCGCGATGGATTTGCGGCGACTTGCCCCAAAAAGAGATTCCGCTCAGCGACAAAAAAGCCTAGTTTCCGGCTGTTGGTTGCGGAGAGGGTGTGAGAACAATGGGTGTGTGGCGTTTGGCGGGCGCGGTGGCGCTCGCAGCCTGCGGCATGGCGGCTAGTCCGGCCAGTGCGCAGTTCTTCATCCAATCGCACGATTTCAGCGGCTCGCCGGTCAAGGGGGACGAACCCGGCATGATCCAGCCGCTGCCCGGCGCCACTCCGGCGGAACTGCGCGCGGGCCTGACCTGGACGTTGCGCTCGGCACTGAACGTTGCGGCGCTGCAATGTCAGTTCGAACCCACCCTGACCAGCGTCGAGACGTATAACGCCTTGCTGCGCGACCATACGGCCGAACTGAAAGGCGCGTTCGACACGTTGGCCAAGTATTTCGCGCGCACCGCCAAGACCAAGGCCGCAGGCCAGACCGCGCTGGATCAGTTCGGCACGCGCACCTATTCGGGCTTTGCCACGGTGTCCGCGCAATATGGCTTCTGCCAGACGGCGGCATCGATCGCCCGCGATGCGCTGATGGCGCCACGGGACACGCTGGGCGACCTTGCCGAAAGCCGGATGCAGGAACTGCGCAACAGCCTGACGCCCTATGGCGAACAGCGCTTCTCGCGGTACCTTCCCCGCGAAAGGGCGCCCACTCCCCTGCCCCTGCTCGACAGCCGCTGCTGGACCAAGAAGGGCGACTGGAACAGTAAGAAGTGCGGCAACCAGAACTGGCCGCCGGCCGGCGTCGGCGTCGCCTCGCGCTAAATCGCTCCCGAGCGATTCGACTACCAATCGTCCGTGCTGAGCCAGTCGAAGCACGTGCGCCCGGAACACGCCCTTCAACGGGCTCAGGGCGAACGGGTGGAGGCGTCGGAAGACCGCTCCTGGGGCTATTGCCGCGGACTGCCATCGTTCAGCCCGGCGCGGTGCCCAGGCTCAGCGCCAGGGCTTCGGCAACCTTGATGCCGTCCACCGCGGCGGAAAGGATGCCGCCGGCGTATCCCGCCCCTTCGCCCGCGGGGAACAGCCCCGCGGTGTTGAGGCTCTGGTAGTTCTCGCCGCGGGTGAAGCGCACGGGTGAGGAGGTGCGCGTCTCCACGCCCGTCATCACCACGTCGGGGTGATCGTAGCCGGGGATTTGGCGCCCGAACACCGGCAGCGCCTCGCGCATCGCGGTGACCGCATAGTCGGGAAGGCACGCGGCGAGGTCGGCGGGCTGCACCCCCGGCCGATACGACGGCACCACGCTGCCGAGCGTTGTCGAGGGCCTCCCCGCCAGGAAGTCGCCGAGCCGCTGGGCGGGCGCCTTGTAGCTGGAGCCGCCGGCGACATACGCCATCGATTCCCAATGCCGCTGCAAGGCGATGCCCGCGAGCGGATCGCCGGGATAGTCACGTTCCGGGTCGATGGCGACCACCAGGCCCGAATTGGCGTTGCGCTCGTTGCGCGAATACTGGCTCATGCCGTTGGTCGCGACGCGCCCTTCTTCCGACGTCGCCGCCACCACTGTGCCGCCCGGGCACATGCAGAAGCTGTAGACGGTGCGGCCGTTCTTGCAGTGGTGCGAGATGTGGTATTCGGCCGCGCCCAGGATCGGGTTGCCCGCGTCGGCCCCGAACCGCGCCGCGTCGATCCAGCCCTGGGGATGCTCGATGCGGACGCCCATCGCGAACGGCTTCGCTTCGACATGCACGCCGGCCGCGTGGAGCATGGCGAAGGTGTCGCGCGCGCTGTGCCCGATCGCCAGCACCACGTGTGTGGCCTCCAGATAGTCGCCTGTGTGCAGGTTGAGCCCGCGCAGCCGCCGAGTGCCGCCCGCGTCCGTGGCGACGTCCAGCCCGTCGACCCGCGTGCCGAAGCGGTACTCGCCGCCAAGCGCTTGAATCGATTCGCGCATGCTTTCCACCATGGTGACCAGGCGGAAGGTGCCGATGTGCGGATGGGCTTCCGTCAGGATCTCCGCCGGCGCGCCTGCCTTGACGAACTCGGTCAGGACCTTGCGGTCGAGGTGGCGGGGGATCTTGATGCGCGTGTAGAGCTTGCCGTCCGAAAAGGTGCCGGCACCGCCTTCGCCGAACTGTGCATTGGATTCGGGGTCGAGCACGCCGCGCCGCCACAGGCCCCAGGTATCCCTGGTCCGCTCGCGCACCACCTTGCCGCGATCCAGGATGATGGGGCGATAACCCATCTGCGCGAGGATCAGGCCGGCGAACAGCCCGCAAGGGCCGGCCCCGATCACCACCGGGCGCGTGAAGCCGCCGGCGGGCGCCTGCGCGACGAACCGGTAGCGGGTGTCGGGCGTCGGCTGGACGTTGTGGTCGCGTTTGAAGCGGGCGAGCACGGCCGGCTCGTTGCGCAGCACCACGTCCACCGAATAGACCAGGCGGATGTCGGCCTTGTTGCGCGCATCCACCGCCCGCCGGGCAACGGTGTGGCGCACCAGCTCGCGCGGGGTGATCCGCAGCCGGTTCCGGATCGCGGCGGGCACCGCCTCCTCCGGATGGTGGAGCGGCAACGTCAGTTCGGTGATACGCAACATGGCTGGCGCTGTAGCCGGGAGCGGCGCCGCCCGCCAACGTCCTGCACCACCTCCGCCGCCTGATCGCGCCGGAAGCGCCGCATAACCTATATGCAAGACGGTGGCGGCGAATCCCGGCTACGCTGCAGGAATGATCAATGGAAAATCGACCGTTCAGCGCGCCTTCGAGCTCGCTCGTGAGGGAAAGTGCCGGTCACTGGACGACATCCGGCGCAAGCTGAGCGCCGAACGGTTCGAGTCGGTGGACGCTCACCTCGGCGGGGTGAGCGTCCGCAAACAGCTGAAGGCCGCGATCGCGGCGACCCCTCGCCTCTAGCCTAACCCTTCGCTGGCCCCTGCGCGGCAGCGGCCGGCGCAGCACCGTCGCGGCTCAGTCCGCGATCGTCCAGCATTGGACCGATATCCGGATCCTTGCCGTAAAAGGCGCGGAACATGGTGGCGTAATCCTGCGTGTGGCCACGCGACAGGATCATGTCGCGGAAGCGCTGGCCGTTGGCGCGGGTCAGGCCGCCGTGCTTCTCGAACCAGTCATAGGCATCGTTGTCGAGCATCTGCGTCCACAGGTAGGCGTAGTAGCCCGCCGAATAGCCGTTGCTCCAGATGTGCAGGAAATAGCTGGAGCGATAGCGCGGCGGCACGTCGGCGGTGTCGAGGCCGAGGCTGGCGAGCGCGCTGTTCTCGAACGTGTTGACGTCCTGCCGCGGCGCGGTGGCGGGCAGGCTGTGCCACTTCATGTCGAGCTCGGCCGCCGCGACCAGCTCGCCCAGCGCGTAGCCCTGGTTGAACGTGGAGGCGCGCTTGATCTTGTCGACCAGCGCCTGCGGCATGGCGGTGCCCGTCTGGTAATGGCGGGCGTAGTGCGCGAACACCTTGGGATCGAGCGCCCAATGTTCGTTGAACTGCGATGGGAACTCCACCCAGTCGCGCGCGGTGTTGGCGCCCGACAGCGTCGGATAGACCTGCGCCGCGAACAGGCCGTGCAGCGCATGGCCGAACTCGTGGAACATGGTGGTGACGTCGTCAAAGGTGATCAGCGCTGGCTGGCCGGGAGCCGGCTTCTGGAAATTGCCGACATTGTAGATCACCGGCTTGGTGCCGAGCAGCGTCGACTGATTGACGAAGTTCGACATCCACGCGCCGCCGCTCTTGTTGTCGCGCTTCCAGTAATCGAAATACATCAGGCCCAGTTCGGACCCGTCCTTGTCATAGACGGTGAAAGTCCGCACGTCCGGCTGATAGACCGGCAGGTCGTGGCGCTCTTTGAACGTCAGGCCGTACAGCTGGTTGGCGGCATAGAAGACGCCGTCCTGAAGCACGCGATCGAGCAGGAAATATGGCTTCACCTGATCCTGGTCGAGGTCGTATTTCGCCTTGCGGACGCGTTCGGAATAGCGGTCCCAGTCCCACGGCTTGAGCTGGAAGTTCTCGCCGCCGCGCGCGATTTCCGCCTGGAGCACCGCCGCCTCTCGCTTCTCCTCGGCAGCGGTGGCGGGCACCAGTTGCGCCATGAAGCCAAGCGCGGCCTGCGGCGTCTTCGCCATCTGGTCGACGAGCACGTAATCGGCCCAGGTCGGGAAGCCGAGCAGAGCCGCCTTCCGCGCGCGCAGCTGCGCAATCTGGCTGATCGTCGCGCGGGTATCGTTGGCGTCGCCCTTCTCCGCGCGGGTCCAGCTCTGGGTGAACAGCGCCTCGCGGGTGGAGCGGTCCGCCAGGCTTTCGAGCAGCGGCTGCTGCGTGGTGTTCTGGAGCGGCAGCACGTATTTGCCGTGGAGCTTGCGGTCCTCGCCCGCTTGCATCGCGGCGGCAATCGCGGCGTCATCCAGCCCCGCGAGCCTCGCCTTGTCGTCCACCACCAGCGCGCCGGCCTTGGCGGCGGCGAGCAGCTTCTGCTGGAATGCGGTTTCCAGCATCGACAGCTGCGTGTTGAGCGCGCGCAGCTTCGCCTTGTCGGGTTCGGAGAGCTGCGCGCCGGCGCGGATGAAGCCTTGGTACGTCACCTCGGTCAGCTGGCGCTGCTCCGGCCCGGTCAGCGACGCGCGGCCGGCGTAGATCGCGGCCACGCGCGCGAACAGCTTGGGGTTCAGGTAGATCGTATCGCTATGCTGCGCGAGCCGCGGTGCCTCGACCTCCTGCACCTTGTCGAGCGTCGGGTTGGTGTTGGCCTGCACCACCGCGAAAAAGGTCTGGCTGACCCGGTCGAGCATCCGGCCGGCGCGCTCCATCGCGACGATCGTGTTGTCAAAGGTCGGCGCGGCGGGATTGTTGGCGATCCGCTCGATCTCGGCAAGATGCTCGGCCATGCCCTGCTCGATCGCCGGCTGGTAATCGGCATCGGTGATCCGGTCGAAGCGGGGCGCCTGGAACGGCAGGTGGCTTTCGGTCGCGAACGGGTTGGGCCGCGCCGTCTTGGCAGCGGGGGCCGCCGCGGCCGCTGCACTCATCATCACCGCGGCAATTGCCACGCTTCCCAGCCACTTGTTCACTCGCATGCACCCGCCCTTCGTCGTTAACTTTCCAACGCGTTACCAGCGATCAGCCGCCGGGCACAAGTTCGGGCGGCACGGCGAGTGAGCCGTCCGCGATTTGCCATGTTGCTTTTGCCGCGGGCAACCGCCCAATGCGCCGGTGACCGATTTTGCCCAAACGCGCTCGATGTTCCGCCTGCCGGACGGGATCGTCTATCTCGACGGCAATTCGCTGGGGCCGATGCCGGTGGCGGCGGCCGAGCGGGTGGCGCGAACGGTGAGCGCCGAGTGGGGCGAGCAGCTGATCGGCGGGTGGAACGCCGCCGGCTGGATGGCGCAGCCGCGTCACGTCGGTGATCGCATCGGCCGGCTGATTGGGGCGCCCGCGGGGTCGGTGGTGGTCGGCGACACGCTGTCGATCAAGGTCTATCAGGCACTCGCCGCCGCGCTGGACCTCAATCCGGGCCGCCGGGTGATATTGTCCGACAGCGGCAATTTCCCGACAGACCTCTACATGGCGGACGGGCTGATCCGCTCGCTCGACCGCGGCCACGAACTGCGGGTCGTCGCGCCGGAAGCGGTGGCCGCCGCGATCGACGACAGCGTCGCCGTGCTGATGCTGACCGAGGTCGATTACCGGACGGGACGGCTGCACGACATGGCGGCGCTGACGCGGCGCGCGCATGCGGTTGGCGCGATCACCATCTGGGACCTTGCCCATTCGGCCGGCGCCATTCCCGTGGATGTCGCCGGCGCCGATGCGGACTTCGCGGTCGGATGCACCTACAATATTTCAACGGCGGTCCGGGGTCGCCCGCGTTCATCTATGTGGCGCCGCCTCTTGTCGGAACGATACGGCCGGCGCTGTCGGGCTGGCTGGGGCACTGGGCGCCCTTTGCGTTCGATCTCGATTACCGCCCCGGTGACGGCATCGACCGCCTGCGCGTCGGCACGCCGCCGGTGATCGCGATGGCGGCGCTGGAGGCCGCGCTCGACGTCTGGGACCTGGTCGACATGGCCGACGTCCGCCGCCGGTCGATCGAGCTGTCAGAGCTGTTCATCGCGGAAGTGGAGCGGCGCTGCGCCGGGCTGCAACTCGGCTCCCCGCGCGATCCGGCGGCGCGCGGCAGTCAGGTGTCATTCCGGCATCCGGATGCCTTTCCCGTGATGCAGGCGCTGATCGACCGCGGCGTGATCGGCGACTTCCGCGCGCCCGATACGCTGCGCTTCGGCTTCACCCCGCTGTACCTCGGCGAAGCGGAGGTGATCGCCGCGGCGGCGACGCTGGAGCAGGTGCTTGCCGAGGGGAGCTGGGACGATCCGCGCTACCGGCGGCGCGGCGCCGTCACCTGATCGCGCCGTAGGCGATAGGCCAGCAGCAGGCCCGCGAAGAACGGCACGCCGAACACCAGCGTCATGCGGAACTGATCGGTCCAGCCGGTGGTCAGCAGCACCGCGCTCATCAACACCGCACCCACCGCGCTGGTCCACGGCGCGCCCGGCATGCGGAAGCTGCCCGCCGCCCCGCCGCCCTGCCGGCGAAAGGCGATGTGCGTCGCGAAGATCAGGATCCACGTCACCATCGCCGCGCAGATGCTGACCGCGATCATGAGGGTAAAGGCGGCGTCCGGCTGCCAGGCATAGGCCGCGCCGGCAAAGGCGATGCCGAGCGACGCCACCGCCAGCGCACGATGCGGCACGCCCGCCCGGCTGAGGCGCGCCAGGAAGCGCGGGCCATATCCCGCCTCTCCCAGGCTGAACAGCATCCGCGAGGCGACGTAGAGTTGGCTGTTCATCGCCGACAAGGCCGCCACCAGGATCACGAGATTGACGAGCCCCGCCGCGCCGGGAAGGCCGCTCGCCGCCATCACGATCACGAACGGGCTGCCGCCCTCCCCCGCCTGCGTCCACGGCACGATCGCAAGCATCAGCGCGATCGTCGCAAGGTAGAAGACCAGCAGCCGGGCGATGGTCGCCTTGAACGCGCTGACGATCGCGCGTTGCGGGTCCGCCGCCTCGCCCGCCGCCACCGCGATCATCTCGATGCTGAAATAGCTGAAGATGGCGATGATCACCGCCACCCACATGCCCCACAGCCCGTGCGGCATGAAGCCGCCGGCCCGCGTGTAGTTGGCGAGGCCAGCACCCGGCAGCGGCGACGGGCCGAACACCCACCAGGCACCGACCGCCATGAAGGCGAGGATGGCGACGATCTTGATCGCCGAGAACAGGTATTCAACGCTGCCGAACACCTTCACCGGCGCCGCGTTGATCGCCACCAGTGCGGCGGAGAAGCCGATGATCCAGACCAGCCCCGGCACCCCCGGCCACCAGAACTTCATGTAGATGGCGATCGCCGTCACCTCCGTGCCGACCGCCAGCACGATGCCGGTGATATAGGCATAGCGGATCACGAACCCGCCGAGCGGCCCGAGGTAGAGATCGGCGAACACCCCGAACGATCCAGCCGACGGATGCGCCACCGTCATCTCCGCCAGCGCGCCCATCAGCAGCAGCGAGATGATGCCGCCGATCAGATAGCTGAGCAGGACGCTCGGCCCCGCGGTGCCGATCGCGAAGCCGCTGCCCAGAAACAGGCCGGTGCCGATCGCCCCGCCGATCGCGATCATCGATAGCTGGCCCGGCGTCAGGCTGCGGCGAAGCTCCGGGGCGGGGTGATCCATGCGCCCTTGTTCCCCGCCCGCGGCATTCGTGCAAGCCGGGCGCGTGCTGCGGCCCGTTGATCGTGACGCCCGCCTCACCGATAAGCCGGCGCAGGACTTCAAGGGAGACGTGCGGTGAAAGCGCCATTGTTGTTGCTGGCGTCCATTCTGGCAGCAAGCCCGGCGGTGGCGGCTACCCCGGCCGCTCCCTTGCTGGCCCGGATCTTCAACGACCATGCGGTGCTGCAACGCGGGTCCCCGCTGGTGGTGTGGGGCCATACCGAGCCGGGCACCGCCGTGTCGGTCACCCTGAACGGACACGCCGCCACCGCCCGCGCAGACGCCAAGGGCCGGTGGCAGGCCACCCTGCCCGCCATGGCGGCAGGCGGACCCTACACGCTGTCGGCCACGGCCGGCGCGGTGTCGCAACAGGTGTCGGACGTCCTGATCGGTGACGTGTACCTGTGCGGCGGCCAGTCGAACATGGAGTTCCCCGCCCGGCAGTCGAGCGGCGCCTGGGGCGGCCTTGCGCCACATCCCGAACCTCAGCTTCGCTTCGCCAATGTCGAAAAGGACAGCCAGGCGGCACCGCTCGACGACCTCGCCAAGCCGGCGCCGTGGCGGATCGTCGATGCGGACAGCGTCGGCGATGCGTCCGCCGTCTGCTTCTACATGGCGCGCTCGCTGCAGCGCAGCCTCAAGGTGCCGGTCGGCTTTATCGGTTCGGATTGGGGGGGCACCACCATCCAGGGCTGGATCAGCCCGGCGGCGCTCGCCACCGTTCCCGCCTACAGCGCCGGTGTGCGGCAAGTGTCGCTGCTGGCGAGCGACCCCGCCGCCGCCCGGCGGGTGGAGGAGGGCCGTGGGCAGACGTGGTGGCGCGCGAACGACCCTCGCTGGGCGGCGACCCGCCACTGGGCCGACGCCGGCTTCGACGACAGCGGCTGGCCGACGATGGTGCCGGCGGGGTCGTGGCAACAGGCCGGCGTGCCGGCGCTTGCCAAGTTCGAGGGCGTGGTCTGGGTGCGGCAGACGGTGACGCTCACCGCCGAGCAGGCCGCGGCGGGCGACCGGCTGCTGCTCGGCCCGATCGCCTCGCACGATACCGTGTGGGTGAACGGGCAGTGGGTGGGCAGCAACGGCATCGACTGGTTCTGGCGCGACTATGCCCTGCCGAAGGGGGTGCTGCATGCCGGACGCAACGTGATCGCGATGCGGGTGCTCGGCGCAGGCGGGCCGACCGGTGACCCTGGCTCGCGCGCGATCCAGCTCACCGACGGCGGCAAGGTGCCGCTGCCGCGATCCTGGTCGTACCGGCAGGGCGCGCCGCTCACCGGGTTGAGGCCGCCCAGCTCTCCTTGGGAGGTGCCGGTCAGCCTGTCGACGCTGTCCAACGGCATGATCGCTCCCATCGCGCGCTACGGCTTCCGGCTTGCCGCCTGGTATCAAGGCGAATCGAACGTCGGCGACGCGGCCGGCTACGCCACGCTGCTGCCGTTGCTGATGGCGGACTGGCGGCGCCAGTTCGGCACGCCCGCGCTGCCCTTCCTCGTTGCGCAGCTCGCCACCTATGGAGCGCCCGCAAGCAAGCCGGCCCAGTCGGGCTGGGCCGAACTTCGCGACGTTCAGGCCAAGGCGGTGCGCGCCGATGGCCACGCGGGGCTGGCGGTGACGTTCGACCTGGGCGACCGCTATGACATCCACCCGACGCAGAAGCTGATGGTCGGCGAACGGCTCGCCCGTGCGGCGCGCGCGGTCGCCTATGGCGAGGCGACGGCGGCGGGCGGACCCGAGGTCGCCTCCGTCACGCGCTCGGGTGGCGATCTGGTGATCGCCTGGCGTCATGCCGCCGGGCTGAGGGCCTATAGCGCCGACACCGCGATCGGCTTCGAAGCGTGCGCCGCGACCGCGTGCCGGTTCGTCCCCGGCACGATCGATGGCGACCGGGTCGTGCTGCGCGGCGCCGCGGCCCCCGGCGTGAACAAGGTCCGCTACGCCTGGGCCGACGCGCCCTACGCCAACCTCTACAACGGCGACGACCTGCCGGCGGTGCCGTTCGAATGGCCGGTGGCGCCCTGATCTAGATCCGGTGCCTAGATCCGGGCCAGCGCCGCGGCGTGATGGCGGATCACGTCGCCGGTCGAGCGGTCGGTGTCGAACACGCTGTACCAGCCCTGCGGCTCGTGCGGCGGATCGCCGACATAGGCGTCGGCGCCTGGGGCAAAGCGGTGATCGGCGCGGGTGCTGCGCCCTGCCCCGCCCCATCCCCAGAAGTTGGAGCCCGCCACCGGCCCGTCGCCGCGTGTGCCGGCGATCACCGCGTCATAGATCAGCCCGTAGAACCGGTCCTTCCACTTGGTCGCCGTTCCCGGATCATAACCCAGGTCGCGGGGAAAGCCGAACTCCTCGATCACCAGCGGCTTGCCAAGCTGCGTCGCCAGCCGGACGTGCGCATCGAGATAGGCGCGCACCTTGGCCTCGCCCGCCGCCCAGGTGCCGGCCAGATCCTTGTCGTCGACCCAGCTCCAGTTGAGCGGCCAGACGTGCGCGGTGAGGTAGTCAACGTCAAGCACCCGATGCTCGGCGATCACGCAAGGCTCGTCATTGTTGCAGCCCATCAGCCCCTCGCTGCCGGTGGAGACCAGATGGTGCGGGTCGATCGACTTGATCAGCCGCGCGGTCGCCGTCACCCAGCCGTCGAACGCCGGCATGTTGACCCGCGCCACCGCTTCGCCGCCGCCGGGCCGGGGCTCGTTGGCGAGCTGCCACGCCATGATCGAGGGATCGTCGGCGTAGCGGGCGCCGGTGACGGTGTTGGTGCGCCCCACCACCGCGCGGACGTAATCGTGGTACAGCTTGACCGCCGCGTCGGTGGCGTAAAAGGCCGACGCGTGGTCTGCGAACTCGGGCCAGGGATGCGCGGGATCGTTGTTGTTGATGTACTTGCCGCCTTTAACCCACGACAGATAGGTCATCATGCCGCCCGACCATTCCCAAAAGTTGGTGAGGTACAGCACCGCCGTCATGCCCCGCCGCCCCATCTCGGCAAGCGCCACGTCGAGCCCGCGCAGCAGCGCCTCGTTGTAGCGCGGGCCGGCATCGCGGAACGCGGGCCGCAGCGAGTTCGTCAGCGGCGACAGCTCGGACGAGGCGAGCAGGCGCAGGTTGCGGACGCCAAGGCTGCCGAGCGTGTCGAGCTCGCGGCGCAGCCGGTCGCGGTTGCCGGTCGGTGCCGCCGCGCCGAGATAGGCGGCATACCACATGTTGGCGCCGGCGTAGCGGTAGCGCTCGGCGCCGCGCATCAGTGCCGTCCCGCGCCGCCGTACGAAGCGCTCGTCCGCCGTCCGCCCGGCAAGCGGCGCCGCCAGCCCCGCGGTCAGCAGCGCCGCTCCCAAGCGCAACGCGGTTCGACGGTTAACGGTCATAAAAGGTCTTTCAGAACGCGATGGCGGACAACACCGTAGCTTCCATCCGCTTGCGATCAAGGCAGGGGGGCGCACCGGCGATCGAACGGTCGCTAGGTGCTCTTCTGTTCCTTCTGCCCGCCGAAGGTTCTGCGGCCGTGCAGGCTTCACGAACAGGCATGGAGCGCCCGAGCCTCCCGGCTGCCGTGCATTGCTGAGCCTTCCCGCGAGCCGCGCCCGTCGCCGACCACCACGAAAAAGGCCGGGCGTTGCCACCCGGCCTCTTGTCGTTACGCCGCCTGCTTGGAGCGGCTCTGGCGCTTGCGCTCGTTGGGGTCGAGGTAGCGCTTGCGCAGTCGGATCGACTTGGGCGTCACCTCCACCATTTCATCGTCATCGATATAGGCGATTGCCTGTTCCAGCGTCATCTTCTTGGGCGGCGTCAGGCGGATGGCGTCGTCCTTGCCGCCGCTGGCGCGGAAGTTGGTGAGCTGCTTCGCCTTCATCGGATTGACCTCCAGGTCATCCGTCTTGGCGTTCTCGCCGATGATCATGCCCTCGTAGAGCGCCTCGCCATGGCCGACGAACAGCACGCCGCGATCCTCGAGCGGCCCCAGCGCATACCCTTGCGCTTCGCCCGCGCCGTTGGAGATCAGCACGCCGTTCTTGCGGCCCTCGATCGTCCCCTTGTGGGGGCCGTACTTCTCGAACAACCGGTTCATGATGCCGGTGCCGCGCGTGTCCGACAGGAACTCGCCATGGTAGCCGATCATGCCCCGCGATGGCGCCGAGAAGGTGATGCGCGTCTTGCCGCCGGTGGACGGGCGCATGTCGGTCAGCTCCGCCTTGCGGAGGTTCATCTTCTCGACCACCGTGCCCGAATGTTCGTCGTCGACGTCGATGATGACGGTCTCGTACGGCTCGGTCTTCTTGCCGTTCTCGTCCTCGCCGAACAGCACGCGCGGGCGGCTGATGCCGAGCTCGAAACCCTCGCGGCGCATCGTCTCGATCAGCACGCCGAGCTGAAGCTCGCCGCGGCCGGCGACTTCGTAGCTGTCGCGGTCGGCGGCTTCCGTCACCTTCACCGCGACGTTGGATTCAGCTTCGCGGAACAGGCGGTCGCGGATCATGCGGCTGGTCACCTTGGTGCCCTCGCGCCCGGCCATCGGCGAATCGTTAACGGCGAAGCGCATCGACAGCGTCGGCGGGTCGATCGGCTGCGCGTGCAGCGCTTCGGTCACTGCCGGGTCGGCGATGGTGTTGGCGACCGTCGCGGTGGTGAGGCCGGCCAGGCTGATGATGTCACCCGCCTGCGCCTCGTCGACCGGCACGCGGTCGAGGCCGCGGAACGACAGGATCTTGGACGCGCGGCCCGTCTCCACGACGTTGCCGTCGTTGTCGAGCGCGTGGATCGGCATGTTGGTCTTCACCGTGCCCGAATTCACCCGGCCGGTGAGGATGCGCCCCAGGAAGTTGTCGCGGTCGAGCAGCGTCACCAGGAAGGTGAAGGGCGCGTCGACATCGACCGTGGGTGCAGGAACGTGGGAGACGATCGTCTCGAACATCGGGATCAGCGTGCCTTCGCGCGCATCCATGTCGGTCGAGGCATAGCCGTTGCGGCCGGAGGCGTAGAGCACGGGAAAGTCGAGCTGTTCGTCGTTCGCGTCCAGGCTGACGAACAGGTCGAACACTTCGTCCAGCACTTCCTGGATGCGCGCGTCGGCACGATCGACCTTGTTGACGACGACGATCGGCTTGAGGCCAAGCGCCAGCGCCTTGCCGGTCACAAACTTGGTCTGCGGCATCGCGCCTTCGGACGAATCGACCAGCAGGACGACGCCGTCGACCATGGAAAGGATGCGCTCCACCTCGCCGCCGAAGTCGGCGTGGCCGGGCGTATCGACGATGTTGATGCGGACGCTCTCGCCCCCACCCGGCGGCGTCCAGTCGACGGAGGTCGGCTTGGCGAGAATGGTGATCCCGCGCTCCTTCTCCAGGTCGTTGGAGTCCATGGCGCGCTCTTCCACGCGCTGGTTGTCGCGAAAGGTGCCGGACTGGCGGAACAACTGGTCGACAAGCGTGGTCTTGCCGTGATCGACGTGGGCGATGATCGCCACGTTACGGAGGCTCATGCGAATTCCTGGCTTT
>Ga0210040_10007134_pt1 | contig 13682 bp, 14 predicted proteins | sample CryGeyCG12114_NA_FD_185462 | JGI IMG/M metagenome (GOLD analysis project Ga0210040, IMG submission 185462) | Groundwater microbial communities from aquifer - Crystal Geyser CG19_WC_8/21/14_NA (SPAdes) (version 2) | ecosystem: Environmental > Aquatic > Deep subsurface > Groundwater | place: USA... | reverse complement strand
GTGCAGGACTGCCTCGGCGGGATCGACACGTCGAGCGCCCTCCTGGGGCTGGTGAACCTCTTCAGCGGCGGTGCGCTGCTGCAGCTGTCGGTGTTCGCGCTCGGGATCATGCCGTACATCACCGCCAGCATCATCGTGCAGCTGCTGCGCGTGGTCATCCCCCGGTTCGAGGCCCTGCACAAGGAGGGCCAGGCCGGCACCGCGAAGCTCACCCAGTACACGCGGTACCTGACCATCGCCCTCGCGGTGCTGCAGTCGACCACCTACGTGGCCGTGGCCCGCTCGGGCAACCTCTTCGGCAGCGGCGGCAGCGCCCCGGCCGCCTGCTCCAACGTCATCCCGAACGACTCGGTCGTGACGCTGCTGCTGATGGTCCTCACGATGACCGCCGGCACCGGCCTGGTCATGTGGATGGGCGAGCTCATCACCGAGCGCGGCGTCGGCAACGGCATGTCGCTGCTGATCTTCACCTCGATCGCGGCCACCTTCCCGACCGCGATCTGGTCGATCGGCACCGAGCGCGGCTTCGGCACGATGATCCTCGTCATCCTCATCGGCCTGGTCATCATGGCGGCGGTCGTCTTCGTCGAGCAGTCCCAGCGCCGCGTGCCGGTCCAGTACGCCAAGCGCATGGTCGGGCGCCGCATGTACGGCGGCACCAGCACCTACATCCCGATGAAGGTCAACATGGCCGGCGTCATCCCGGTCATCTTCGCGTCCTCGCTGCTGTACCTGCCGTCGCTGGTCACGCAGTTCGCCGACCCGACCGCCGGCTGGGCGATCTGGGTGCAGAACACCTTCGCGTCCGGCGACCACCCGGTCTACATCACGCTGTACTTCCTGCTGATCGTCTTCTTCACGTACTTCTACGTCGCGATCACGTTCAACCCGGACGAGGTGGCCGACAACATCAAGCGCGTGGGCGGCTTCATCCCCGGCGTGCGCGCGGGCCGCCCCACGGCCGAGTACCTGGACTACGTGCTGACCCGGATCACCCTGCCCGGCGCGCTGTACCTGGGCCTCGTCGCCCTGGTGCCGCTGATCGCGCTGGTGGCCGTGGGCGCCAACCAGAACTTCCCCTTCGGGGGCACCTCCATCCTCATCGTCGTGGGCGTGGGCCTGGAGACCGTCAAGCAGATCGAGTCCCAGCTCCAGCAGCGGCACTACGAAGGGTTCCTCCGATGACCCGCCTGGTCCTCCTCGGCCCGCCCGGCGCCGGCAAGGGCACGCAGGCCGAGCGCCTGGCCGCCCGCCTGGGCGTGCCGGCCGTCTCCACCGGCGACATCTTCCGGCGCAACAAGGAGCAGGCCACCGAGCTCGGGAAGCTGGCGCAGACGTACATGGACGCCGGGGAGTACGTGCCCGACGAGGTCACCAACCGGATGGTCGCCGACCGCCTCGCGCAGCCGGACGCCGCGGGCGGCTTCCTGCTCGACGGCTACCCGCGGACGCCCGCGCAGGTGGAGGAGCTGGACGGCATGCTCGCCGCGGCCGGCACCTCCCTGGACGCCGTCCTGGAGATCACCGCCGACGAGGACGTCGTGGTCTCCCGCCTGCTGCGCCGCGCGCAGGAGCAGGGGCGCAGCGACGACACCGAGCCGGTGATCCGGCGCCGCCTGGAGGTCTACGCCGAGCAGACCGGCCCGCTGGCCGCCGTCTACGCCGGTCGCGGCCTGCTCGTGCAGGTCGACGGCGTCGGCGCGGTCGACGCGGTCGAGCAGCGCATCGCCGACGCCCTCGACGGCCGGGGCTGACCACCGGTGCTGGGCCGCGACCGCATCGAGCTGAAGACCCCCGACCAGGTCCGGGCGATGCGCCGCGCGGGCCTGGTCGTCGCCGACGCGCTGGCCGCCGTCCGCGCCGCCGCCCGCCCGGGCCTCAGCACCGACGACCTCGACGCCGTCGCGGAGGAGGTCATCCGCTCCGCCGGTGCCGTGCCCTCCTTCCTGGGCTACCACGGCTTCCCGAGGTCGCTGTGCGTGTCGGTGAACGAGGAGGTCGTGCACGGCATCCCGGGCGCGCGCGTGCTGGTGCCCGGTGACGTCGTCTCGGTCGACTGCGGGGCCGTGCTCGACGGCTGGCACGGCGACGCCGCCTTCACCACCGTCCTGGAGCCCGCCGACCCGGCCGACACCGCCCTGGTCGAGGTGACCGAGCGCTCGATGTGGGCGGGCATCGCCGCCCTCGCCGTCGGCGGCCGCCTCGGCGACGTGGGCGCGGCCGTGGAGGCCGAGGTCGAGCGGGCCGAGGGGCCGCCGCTCGGGATCGTCGAGGGGTACGTCGGCCACGGCATCGGGACCGCCATGCACCAGGCGCCGGAGGTGCTCAACCACCGAGGGCCCCGCGGGCCCAAGGTGCGCGCCGGCCTGTGCGTCGCCGTCGAGCCGATGGTCGTGCGCGGCGACCCCGAGACCGACGTCCTGGACGACGAGTGGACCGTGGTCACCCGCGACCGCAGCCGCGCGGCGCACTGGGAGCACAGCGTCGCGGTGGGGGAGCACGGTCCGTGGGTGCTGACCAGCCCCGACGGCGGCCGTGCGGCGCTGGCCGCGCTCGGCGTCGCGGTCGCCCCGCTCGACTGACCCGTCCGCCCCTCGTCCGGTCGACCCGGCCGATTAGGACTGCACAGCGCCGTGCCGTACTCTGAGTGGTCGGTCCCGTGCGTCACGGTCTCCGCTGCTCAGCAGCGGACCCGAGGTCGCGCCAGCGCGGTGCGGGGCCAGGTCGCGGCGGTCGCCGCGCGCCACCACAGATGCAGGCCGAGCCCCCGCGGGCCGGTCAGTGAGCGGAGGACATGCCCAAGAAGGACGGCGTCATCGAGATCGAAGGCGCAGTGGTCGAGGCGCTCCCGAACGCGATGTTCCGGGTCGAGCTCTCCAACGGCCACAAGGTGCTCGCGCACATCTCCGGCAAGATGCGGCAGCACTACATCCGCATCCTCCCCGAGGACCGCGTGGTCGTGGAGCTCAGCCCCTACGACCTGACCCGCGGGCGCATCGTCTACCGCTACAAGTGACCCACCCCACCCACGAGCACCGGTCCGGCGAGGAACAGCGATGAAGGTCAAGCCGAGCGTCAAGAAGATCTGCGACAAGTGCAAGGTGATCCGCCGCCACGGCCGGGTCATGGTGATCTGCGAGAACCTGCGCCACAAGCAGCGCCAGGGCTGATCCCGCCCCGCACGTCGCACGACCCGCACCACAGCTCCACCCCTGCACCAGAGGCACTCCACGGCCCCCGCCCCGGCGGACCGGGCCGACACCCCCGGCCCGGAGGCCGGGGACCCGCGCGCCGCGCGGGGACGGAGCTGCTCCAGACCTCCGGTGACCGAAGGACACGCGACACATGGCACGCATCGTCGGCGTCGACCTCCCCCGCGAGAAGCGGCTCGAGATCGCGCTCACCTACATCTTCGGCGTCGGCCGCACCCGCTCCAAGGAGGTCCTCGCCGCGACCGGGCTCAGCCCGGACGTGCGCGTGCGCGACCTGGACGAGCCGGCGCTGGTGCAGCTGCGCGACTACATCGAGGCGAACTTCCGGGTCGAGGGCGACCTGCGCCGCGAGGTCGCCGCCGACATCCGCCGCAAGGTCGAGATCGGCAGCTACGAGGGCCTGCGCCACCGCCGCGGCCTGCCGGTGCGCGGGCAGCGCACCAAGACCAACGCCCGCACCCGCAAGGGTCCGAAGCGCACCGTCGCCGGCAAGAAGAAGGCGCGCAAGTAGTCCGCTGCCGGCGCGCCCCCGCGGTGCCCGGCACGCCCTCCCTCGTACTCCGCCACGCTGCAGGAAGAGACCAGCCATGCCCCCCAAGTCCCGCACCGCCAGCGGCCCCGCGGCCCGCCGCCCGCGCCGCAAGGAGCGCAAGAACGTCTCCGTGGGCCAGGCCCACATCAAGAGCACGTTCAACAACACCATCGTCTCCATCACCGACCCCAGCGGCGCCGTGATCTCCTGGGCCTCCGCCGGCCAGGTCGGCTTCAAGGGCTCCCGCAAGTCGACCCCCTTCGCCGCGCAGATGGCCGCCGAGGCCGCCGCCCGCCGCGCGCAGGAGCACGGCATGCGCAAGGTCGACGTCTTCGTCAAGGGCCCCGGCTCCGGCCGCGAGACCGCGATCCGCTCCCTGCAGGCCACCGGCCTGGAGGTCGGCTCGATCCAGGACGTCACCCCCACGCCGCACAACGGCGTCCGGCCGCCCAAGCGCCGCCGGGTCTGATCCGCACCACCAGCACCTGAGCACCACCCGATCCACGCGCACCACCCAGCAGGACCCCGGGCGGCGGACAGAGCCCGCCCGGGGCGCCGGGGTCATATGGCGGACCCCGGCAGGAAGGCACCGACGTGCTGATCGCACAGCGCCCCACCCTCGTCGAGGAGACCCTCACCGAGCACCGCTCGCGGTTCGTCATCGAGCCGCTGGAGCCGGGCTTCGGCTACACCCTCGGCAACTCCCTGCGCCGCACGCTGCTGTCCTCGATCCCGGGCGCCTCGGTCACGAGCATCCGGATCGACGGCGTCCTGCACGAGTTCACCACCGTGCCGGGGGTCAAGGAGGACGTCACCGAGCTGATCCTCAACATCAAGAACCTCGTCGTCTCCAGCGAGCACGACGAGCCCGTCGTGATGTACCTGCGCAAGCAGGGCCCGGGCACCGCCACCGCCGCCGACATCGCCCCGCCGGCCGGCGTGGAGGTCCACAGCACCGACCTCCACCTCGCCACGCTGAACGAGTCGGCCCGCCTCGAGGTCGAGCTGACCGTCGAGCGCGGCCGCGGCTACGTCTCCGCGAACCAGAACAAGAGCGGCGACGCCGAGATCGGCCGCATCCCGGTCGACTCGATCTACTCCCCGGTCCTCAAGGTGACCTACAAGGTCGAGGCCACCCGCGTGGAGCAGCGCACCGACTTCGACCGCCTCGTGGTCGACGTGGAGACCAAGCCCTCCACCCACCCGCGCGACGCGATGGCCAGCGCCGGCAAGACCCTCATGGAGCTGTTCGGCCTGGCCCGCGAGCTCAACGTCGAGGCCGAGGGCATCGACATGGGCCCTTCGCCGACGGACGCCGCGATGGCCGCCGACCTGGCGCTGCCGATCGAGGAGCTGGAGCTCACGGTCCGCTCCTACAACTGCCTCAAGCGCGAGGGCATCCACACCGTCGGGGAGCTCACCGCCCGCAGCGAGGCCGACCTGATGGACATCCGCAACTTCGGTGCGAAGTCCATCGACGAGGTCAAGGTGAAGCTGACCGGCATGGGCCTGCAGCTCAAGGACAGCCCCCCCGGGTTCGACCCCGGTGCGGCCGTCGACAGCTTCGGCGCCGACGACGACTCGGCGTACGCCGAGACCGAGCAGTACTGACCGCCTGACCACCTGCTCGGCGAGGGCCCGTCCTCGCTGACGACTGAGGAGTAACCCATGCCCACCCCCACCAAGGGGCCGCGCCTCGGCGGTGGCCCGGCGCACGAGCGGCTCATCCTCGCCAACCTGGCGACGGCGCTGTTCGAGCACCGCAGCATCACCACCACCGAGGCCAAGGCCAAGCGCCTCCGGCCCTTCGCCGAGCGCCTGGTGACCTTCGCCAAGCGCGGCGACCTCGCCGCGCGCCGGCGGGTCCTCGCCACGGTCAAGGACAAGGGCGTGGTGCACGAGCTGTTCACCGAGATCGCCCCGGTCATGGCCGAGCGCCAGGGCGGCTACACCCGCATCACGAAGATCGGGCCGCGCAAGGGCGACAACGCCCCCATGGCGGTCATCGAGCTCGTCATGGAGCCGCTGACGGCCCGCGCCGCCACCGTCCGCGAGGCCGAGGCCGCCACCGGCCGCGCCGCCCGCGGCAACACCGACGCCCCTGCGGCGACCACCACCGCCGCCCCGGCGGCGGAGGCCGTCGAGGAGCCCGGCACCGACGAGGTCGTGACCGAGGCCGAGGCCTCCGTCGACGAGCAGGCCGGGGCCACCGCCGCGGCCGGCGTCCCGGGGGAGACCGCCGCGGCGGCCGAGCCCGTCGCCGCCACCCCGGAGGAGAAGGCCTGAGCCAGGCCGCTCCCGCGACGAGCCCGCCGACCCCTGCTGGGGGCGGCGGGCTCGTCCGCGTCCGGCTCGACCTCGGCTACGACGGCACGGGGTTCGCCGGGTGGGCCCGCCAGCCCGGCCTGCGCACCGTCCAGGGCGACCTGGAGGCCGCTCTGGCGCGCGTGCTCCGCCTGCCCGCACCGCCGTCCCTGGTGGTGGCCGGTCGCACCGACGCGGGCGTCCACGCGACCGGGCAGGTGTGCCACGTCGACCTGCCCGAGGACGCCTGGGCGGCGCTGCCCGGTCGGTCGGAGCGCGAGCCCGGCGCGGCGCTGGTGGCCCGGCTGAGGGGCGTCCTGGCCCCCGACGTCGTCGTGCGGGCCGCGGCGCCCGCTCCGGAGGGCTTCGACGCCCGGTTCGCGGCCCTGCGCCGCACCTACGCCTACCGGCTCTGCGACGACCCCGCCGGCGTCCCCCCGCTGCGCCGGCACGACGTACTGGGCGTGCGCGCGCCGTCCGGGGGCCTGGACGTCGCGGCGATGGACGCCGCCGCCGCGCTGCTGCTGGGGCTGCACGACTTCGCCGCCTACTGCCGCCCGCGCGCGGGTGCCACGACCGTGCGCACGCTGCTGGACCACCGCTGGGCCCGCGGGCAGGACGGGCTGGTCGTGGGGACGGTCGTCGCTGACGCGTTCTGCCACTCGATGGTGAGGGCCCTGGTCGGCGCGGTGCTGGCGGTGGGGCAGGGGCGCCGGGACGCAGACTGGCCCCGGCGGGTGCTCGCCGCGGCCTCGCGCGACGGCGGCGTCCACGTGGTGCCGCCGCACGGGCTCGTGCTGGAGCAGGTCGACTACCCGCCGCCGTCGGGCCTGGCCGACCGGGTGGCCCGGGCGCGCTCCCGGCGCGACGGGCCGACCGGACAGTGGCAGGGTCGGAGCATGACCGAGACGCCCCGCCAGACCGACGCAGAGCGCTTCGACCCCCGTACGGCCGACGACGAGCTGGAGACCACCACGGTGGCCGCCGAGCCCCAGGACCACGACGGCGTCCTGGAGATGCGCGACCAGCAGGACGATCGGGTGGCCAACGCCGAGTGGGACCGCGGCGCCACGACCGAGGAGAAGCCCAGCCACCTGTTCCGCCACGGCCTGACCGCCGAGGAGGAGCTCACCCGCGAGACGATCGACGACCGCCTGCGCCAGGAGGAGCCCGACGTCGCGGTCGGCTCCGGCGGCGCGATCGGCGCCGACAGCCCGGACACCCCGGCCGACCTCGCCGAGGACGGCGAGCTGCTGGACGACGAGGTCGGCTACGCCCGCGCGGGCCGCCTCGTCGAGCCCGACCAGGGCGCCGGCACCGACACCGAGAAGAGCGCCGTGGCCACCGACGTCGGCCTCGACGGCGGGCAGTCCTCCGCGGAGGAGGCCGCCATGCACGTGGTGCCCGAGGAGGGCGACGACGGGTTCTGAGCTGCACCGCGGCGGCCTGCGCCGGAGGACCTGCTTTGACCGCAGCAGCCCGGCGCAGGTACGCTGCTGGCTGTCGTGCCCCGCGGCCGTAGAGAATCTCCGGCGCACCGGCACACCAGCTCCAGACAGCCAGTCGACGACAGTGAAGGTCCGAGCGTGCGCACGTACACCCCCAAGCCCGACGAGGTCGAGCGCAGCTGGCTCATCATCGACGCCACCGACGTCGTGCTGGGCCGTCTGGCCAGCCAGACCGCCCAGCTCCTGCGGGGCAAGCACAAGCCGGTCTTCGCGCCCCACGTCGACACCGGTGACTTCGTCATCATCATCAACGCCGACAAGGTCGTCCTCACCGGCGGCAAGGCGGAGAAGAAGCTGGCCTACCGCCACTCCGGCTTCCCGGGCGGCCTGAAGTCCGAGCGCTACACCGACCTCCTGGCGCGGCGCCCCGACAAGGCCGTGGAGAAGGCGATCCGCGGCATGATCCCGAAGAACAGCCTCGGTCGGGACGTGCTCCGCAAGCTCAAGGTCTACACCGGCCCGGAGCACCCGCACGCGGCGCAGCAGCCGGTGCCGTACACCCTCACCCAGGTCGCGCAGTAGGAGATCCGTTGAGCACCGACACCTCTACCGACGCCGTCCTCGACACCGCTGACGACAGCGCTGACGACGACGAGCTCAGCAGCTACAGCACCAGCACCCCGGCCAGCGCCAGCGGCGGCTCCAGCATCACGGGCCCCTCGCGCGCGACCGGCCGCCGCAAGGAGGCCGTGGCCCGCGTGCGCATCGTGCCCGGGACCGGCCAGTGGTCGATCAACGGCCGCGACCTCGACGGCTACTTCCCGAACAAGGTGCACCAGCAGCTCGTCAACGAGCCGTTCCGGGTCACCGAGGTCGAGGGCCGCTTCGACGTCATCGCCCGCATCGACGGCGGCGGCATCTCCGGTCAGGCCGGCGCGCTGCGCCTGGGCATCGCCCGCTCGCTGAACGCCCTCGACGAGGAGGCCAACCGCGCCTCCCTGAAGAAGGCCGGCTTCCTGACCCGCGACGCGCGGGTCAAGGAGCGCAAGAAGGCCGGCCTCAAGAAGGCCCGCAAGGCTCCCCAGTACAGCAAGCGCTGACGGCGCGCCTGCCGCGCACCCCGGTGGGTCGCCTCTTCGGCACGGACGGCGTCCGGGGCCTGGCCAACGTCGACGTCACGGCGGAGCTGGCCCTGGACCTGTCCGTCGCCGCTGCGCACGTGCTCGGCGACGCCGGGGTGTTCGCCGACCACCGCCCCCGGGCGGTGGTCGGCCGCGATCCCCGCGCCTCCGGGGAGTTCCTCTCCGCCGCGGTGCTGGCCGGTCTGGCCAGCGCCGGTGTGGACGTCGAGGACGTCGGCGTGCTGCCCACTCCGGGCATCGCGCACGTGGTCGCCGCCACCGGCGCCGACCTGGGGGTCGTGCTGTCCGCCTCGCACAACCCCGTGCCGGACAACGGCATCAAGTTCTTCGCCCGCGGCGGGCACAAGCTGCCCGACGCCCTCGAGGACGCCATCGAGGCGCGCCTGCGCGAGCCCTGGCAGCGCCCGACCGGCGCCGGCGTGGGGCGCGTGCGCACCGACCCCGGCGCGGGGGAGCGCTACGTCGAGCACCTGCTGTCCACGCTCCCGCACCGCCTGGACGGGCTGCGCGTCGTCGTCGACTGCGCCCACGGCGCCGCCTGGCAGGTCGGGCCCGAGGCCCTGCGCCGCGCCGGCGCCGAGGTCGTCGTGCTGGGCGCGGAGCCCGACGGCCTGAACACCAACGACGGCGTCGGCTCCACGCACCTCGGTCCGCTGCGCGAGGCCGTGCTGGCCTCCGGCGCCGACGCGGGCGTCGCCTTCGACGGCGACGCCGACCGCTGCCTGGCCGTGGACGCCGCGGGCGAGGTCGTCGACGGCGACCAGGCGATGGGCGTGCTGGCGCTGGCGCTGCAGGAGCGGGGGCAGCTGACCGGCGGCACGCTCGTCGCCACGGTCATGAGCAACCTCGGGCTGATCCTCGCCATGCGCGCGGCCGGCGTCCAGGTGCTGCAGACGGCCGTGGGTGACCGCTACGTGCTGGAGGCCATGCGCCAGGGCGGCTACGTCCTGGGCGGGGAGCAGTCCGGCCACGTCGTCATGCTCGACCACCAGACCACCGGGGACGGCGTCCTGACCGCCCTGCACCTGCTGGCGCGGGTGGCCGAGGTCGGCCGCCCGCTCGCCGAGGTCGCGGGCGTCGTGCAGCGGCTGCCGCAGGTGATGATCAACGTCTCGGGCGTCGACCGGGCCCTGGTGGGCTCGCACGAGGCCGTGCAGGCCGCCGTCGCGGACGCGTCGGCGGAGCTCGGCACCACCGGGCGTGTGCTGCTGCGTCCCTCGGGCACCGAGCCGCTCGTGCGCGTGATGGTCGAGGCCCCCGGTGCGGAGCAGGCGCAGGCGGTCGCCGAGCGGCTCGCCGGCGTCGTCGCGGAGCACCTGGCCCTGTAGTCGGCGCCCTGCGACGGGACGGCCGTCGGCTCACGCGGCTAGGGTCCGTCGGTGACCACCGAGCCGCTGCCGGTCAGCACCCCCTCCGCCCAGGGCGTCGACGCCCGCGGGATCTCCGCGCTGGTCGACGCGCTGGAGGCCGAGGCCGGCGTCGAGCCGCACAGCCTCGTCGTGCTGCGCCACGGGCACGTCGTGGCCCAGGGGTGGTGGGCGCCGTTCACCGCGGCCAGCCCCCACCTCCTGTACTCCCTGAGCAAGAGCTTCACGTCCATGGCCACCGGGATCGCCGTCGCCGAGGGCCTGCTCGGCCTCGACGACCCGGTGCTGTCCCACTTCCCCGAGCTCGACGCCGAGGTCACCGACCCGCGCAGCCGGTCGCTGCTGGTCCGGCACGTGGCGGCGATGGCCAGCGGGCACGTCGAGGACGCCTGGGAGCGCGCCTTCGCCCTCGACCCGCAAGACCCGGTGCGGGGCTTCCTCCTCCTGCCGCCGGAGCAGGAGCCGGGGTCGGTCTTCGCCTACAACCAGTGCTGCACCTACGCGCTGGCCGCGATCGTCCAGCGCGCCGCCGCCACGACCCTGACGGAGTACCTGCGCCCCCGGCTCCTCGACCCCCTCGGGATCGGCGAGGTCGGCTGGCAGCAGCACCCCGCCGGCCGCGACCTGGGCTTCACCGGGCTCCACGCACCCACGGACGCCGTCGCGCGCCTGGGCCAGCTGCTCCTGCAGGGCGGGGAGTGGGAGGGGCGGCAGCTCGTGCCGAAGGAGTGGGTGCGCGAGGCGACGCGGACCCAGGTCGCCACGCCGGGCGACGTCCCGGACTGGTCGCAGGGCTACGGCTACCAGTTCTGGCAGTCCCAGCACGGCTACCGCGGGGACGGCGCCTACGGGCAGTTCTGCCTCGTGCTGCCCGAGCACGACGCCGTGGTCGCGATCACGTCGGCCACGACCGCCATGCAGGAGGTGCTCGACGCCGTGTGGAGGCACCTGCTGCCCGCGCTCGGGGAGGGGCCCGTCGCCGGTGGCGGCGAGGCCGACGCCGCCCTCGCCGACCGGCTCTCCGGGCTCGCGCTCGTGCCGGTGGCCGAGCGTCCTGAGCCGGGTGGTGACCCGTCCGCCTGGGTCGGCGCCACCTTCGCCCCGGCGGGGGGCACCTGTGCGGCGCAGCCCTCGCTCACCGGGGTGTCGGTGGTCGCGGGGAGCGGCGGCTGGCAGGTCGTCCTCGACGAGGAGGGGGTGCGCCTCTCCTGCTCGCTCGGCACCGGCGGCTGGGCGCTCGCGGAGCCCGTGGCCGCCGGTCGCCCGGTGCCGCTCGCGGTGAGCGGCGGGTGGACCTCCAGCGGCTCGCTGCGGTTCTCCGTGCTCTTCCGCGAGACCCCGCACCGCCTGGAGGTGGAGTGCTCGCCCGGCACGGGCGCGTTCGAGGCCCGCTGGGTCCACGCCCCCCTGCGGACCGGGCGCCTGGTCGACCTCCGCATGCCCGTCCCCAGCTGATCCGCGCTCGCTGCTCGCTCCCGTCGTCCTGGACTGTCGGACCCCCGCTGTAGTCTTCGAACACCAGTTCGAGCGATGGTCGAGGGGGTGGGTCGGGTGGAGGAGGTGCCGACCGCTCTCCGAGGTCACCCGTAGGGACGTCGACCACGCAGCCCGCGGCCGAGGAGCTGCCTCCGCCGGCCGCGCCCTGGGCCGGGATGGACCCCCACGCCTCGCCCCTCTGAGGGAGGTCGGACGACGCGCGGAGCCTCCTCCCGCCCTCAGGGCTGGGCGGCCGGGCGGTAGACCAGGGCAGCACGCCGGTCGGCAGCGCCTCGGAGGACACCAGGTCCAGCGGGGTGCGCCCGAGCTCGTCGGTCCAGCGGCGCTCACCCGAGACGACGATCGGGTCGACCAGCAGGACGAGCTCGTCGAGGAGCCCGGCGTCCAGCAGCGAGCGCACGGTGGTGAGGCTGCCGGACATGCCGATGGTGCCGGTGGTGCTCTCGCGCAGCGCCCGCACGGCGTGGAGGTCGCGCAGGACGCTCGTGCCCTGCCAGTCAGCCGTCTCCAGCGTCGTGGACAGCACGTGCTTGGGGATCGGGTTGATGAAGCCGGCGAACTCGTCGGAGTCGTCGCCCGGCCAGTGCTGCGACCACTGGTCGTACAGGACGCGACCCATCAGGTAGGACTCGCACCGCTCGGTGTGGGCGTCGACCGCGCGGCCCATCGCCTCGTCGAAGTACGGGCCGTGCCACCGGTCGGGCCGCTCGGCGGACCCGTCGAGGGTGGTGAACAGGCTGGCGGCGATGCGTCCCACGGGGAGGGCTCCAGGGTGTCGGGAGGGGGCGGTGGCTCGGGCAGGGAGTGGACCGGCGCGAGGCGCAGAACTCATCGGCGACGTGCCGTGGGTGCACCCTCGCCGGAAATCCGGTTGCCCCGGGCCCGCTCGGGATGGTCAGGTCGGGTGGTGGAGATCCTCGTCGCGGCCACCGACCGACCGGGACTGCCCGCGTGGCTGGAGTGCTGGGGCACCGCCTGGGCCGCCGCCGTGCACGAGGGGGAGCAGGCGGGCCGCCCGCCCGGCCTCGCGCGGCCCCCGCAGGAGGTGCTCGCAGGCCTGGCCCGCGCTTCCGCCGACCGCACCACCGTGGTCCTGGCCGCGGTGAGCGACGGCTCCGTGCTGGGCGGAGCCTCCCTCGTGCTGCCCGAGCACGACAACACCCACCTCGCGCACGTCCTCGTGGCCGTGCCGCCGCAGCACCGCGGGCGCGGCACGGGGACGGCGCTGCTGCGGGAGTCGGTGGCGCAGGTGGGCGCGCGCGGCCGCACCGTCCTGCACGCCGAGGTCTTCCGGCCGCTGCCCGGCGCGGGCGCAGCTCCGGACGCGGACGCCGCCCCGCCGGGTGCCCGCTTCGCCGACCGCGCGGGGCTCGTGCCGGCCCTGGTGGACGTCCGCCGCGACCTCGCGCTGCCCGTGCCGGCGCCGCTGCTGGCCGAGCTGGGCGCGCGGTCGCGGGCCGCTGCCCCGGGGTACCAGGTGCGCACGTGGGCCGGCCCGACCCCCGAGCGCGACCTCCCCGCGCTGGCGCGCCTGATGGCGCGGATGTCGACCGACGCCCCCAACGGCGACCTCGCCCTGGAGCCGGAGGTCTGGGACGCCGCGCGCGTGGCCGACCACGAGGGGCGCGCCGGCGCCCAGGAGCGCGAGTGGCTCACGGCCGTCGCGGTCGCCCCCGACGGGGCCTGGGCCGGCTACACCCAGCTGGCGCGCAGCCGCTGGGTGCCGCAGCGGCTGTTCCAGTGGGACACCCTCGTGCTGAGCGAGCACCGGGGACGCCGCCTGGGCCTGGCGCTGAAGGTCGCGGCGGCGCAGGAGGCCGCACGCCGCTGGCCGGACGCCCGCTCGGTCAGCACCTGGAACGCCGCGAGCAACGGGCCGATGATCGCCGTCAACGAGGCGCTGGGCTTCGTGCCCGCGGAGCTGCTGGAGGAGCGCGAGGGCAGCGTCGCCGCGGCCGCCGCCTCCCTCTCCCTCGACCGGCTCAGCCGGACAGCGAGCGCAGCGCCGCCACCGCCAGCACCCCGAGGCTGACCGCGGCGAGCGACACCCCGAGGTGGGCGCCCGCGGTGGCCGCGGCCGCGCCCCAGCGCCCGGCGGCGGCGCGGCGGACGGCGTCCAGGCTGGCGGTGCTGAACGTGGTGAACCCGCCGCACGCGCCGGTGCCGGCGAACAGCAGCCA
>Ga0210040_10007133_pt1 | contig 13684 bp, 11 predicted proteins | sample CryGeyCG12114_NA_FD_185462 | JGI IMG/M metagenome (GOLD analysis project Ga0210040, IMG submission 185462) | Groundwater microbial communities from aquifer - Crystal Geyser CG19_WC_8/21/14_NA (SPAdes) (version 2) | ecosystem: Environmental > Aquatic > Deep subsurface > Groundwater | place: USA... | reverse complement strand
TCTCCAAGCCTCTGACAAATGCTGTAAGACTGTGTTGACCTTGTTCTGCTTGATGCCCTCGGGCATCATGTCCATGAGATCTGCCATGACCGATGCACGCAACTCAAGATCAAAGTGCGACTCAACGCGCTGCTTCGTAACTGTCTTCGCCACACCTTTGCTGTGACGACCTTCGAATTGCCTTGAGAGAAGGTTGCCAAGCCATTTCTCCAACAGTGGGATGATACCTCGCATGAAGAAGAGCCATACTCGCCAGGCTGGAGCCCAGAAACCACAGCCTGGGCCCTTGCCAACCGGGCCTGAGTTGAAGCGATAATAGATCAAATGCTTCAAATCTTTGCACGATCGAATCTGGTGCATGAGCTTGTACTTGTATCGATACATACCAGTCAGTTGGCCGACGTGGTTGAAAGCATATAGAATACCATCTGCAAGCTGGAAGGCATCGATGTTGCCCAAACGATACTGGACCTGAGCATCCACGATGAGTTTGGTCAATCGCAGAATTTCACGCATTAGGTGGAAAGCATTACCGAACCGTGACTTTTTGCGCTCCTTGGTCGTGAGTGTCTTCACAGGCTTGAGATTGAAGTTGTAGTCGAGATGTAGGTAGGTCAAGTTCTTGCGATGAATAAGCAAGTTCAACATATTGAAGCCTTGCCGACATACTTGGAGACCCGCCTCAACCCAATCGATTGTAGTTTGCTGAAAGAATTTTGTCGACTTGAGAGTCTTCAACAAGTCCTGTTTGTTCTGTGCCTTTGGCTTTTTCTTATGCAATTCGTTGAGTACAAATGACTTCAAGAGTTTTTGATATGATACACGGACCTTGACCGGCTGGCCAGATGGACAGTGCTCAAGATACCACTGTTTCACCAGTGGTACATCTTGTGCTCTGACCATCTTTCCGGACCGCCTGTCGAAGGGGAATGGCGCCCACCATAATTGTATGGCAGACGCTGTTTCGCTGGTGTACAACTCTTCGTCAGCGAGGAAGGGCTCCACATTGCCCGGCAGCTCGAACTCGTCATCCTCATTGTTTCCTTCACCAAAAATCTCATCCTCATGGCTAATGGTAATATTTTTTGGAGCCACTGATCGCGACGATATTGGATTGATGACTGGATCAAAGTAGAATGCTGGGAGATTGGGGTCTTCTGAACGCACATACACCACCTGAGGATGCGAGTACCACGATATCTTCACACTCCGCGGTAGGGAGTTGTATAGATATGGAAATGCGACTCGGTACTCAGTTCTGATGGGAGCCCGAAAGATAATGCGGTCGATTGCATTGAATTCGCCAAAGTCCTCGTCGTTCGGGTCGATGTCCTTGTAGAGAGGTTCGAAACGAGGACCACCTGGAATCGCCACGTTTAATGCTTTGGCTGTGAAGAAGCTCTGCCTGTCAAACATGTGGAAGTAATTCTTGTCAACCACGTCGCTGAGCAATTGATGCGATAATCGATACAAAGTGGCCATTTGTGGCAATGTGAGGTTCCATTCTTTGTAGCTGGGGCCATTGACGTGGGGTGTATCCAGTAGTGGTCTGTGGTCGTAGAACCATTCGTATACCGGGCCATCTTCACTCTCGTCAAGTTCCATCTGAATTGGCTCCTGTGGTTCAACATCCTCGATGTTCTCTGACCAGGACAACGGTGGTTCTTCGTCATCGAAAGGTGGAAATCTCATGCGCTTGAAATGCCGCCTGTCACTCTTTTCCCTCCTCATTGTTACCCACATCGTTGCCCACTGAGCATGAAAGACTGGTTCAATGACTCTTGGACTTTCGTTCACAAGCGTCAAGCAACCATTTACGTGGTATAGTACTTTGACTTCTCGCGCACTTTCCCAAGGCATAGGCATATTCTCTAAGAGCTTCAGTACCGCATGCGGCATGTACTTAAGCGCACCAAGGTAACTTCTCTTGTCGCTACTGAACTTCTTCTGACTGACATCGCCAATATCCTTGACGATCTTTCGCAGATGCTCGGGTGGCATGTCAGCCTTCTGGGTTTCCACAAAACCGCCCTTTCTCTTTTCCCCGAACCGGTTCTTTTGCGTCCGAAGCCACTCTTTCTTTTTCTGTGCGAATTTGGCCGCTTGAGGGTCGGCAGGAGGACGATACCCAGGTGGCGGAGGTGCCATACCTGGTGGCGGAGGGACCGCACCCGCCGCCCATCCTGGAGGAGGAGGAGGTATAGAGCTCATGTCGACTCGTGGTGGCGCAACTATGGTGGATGATGGATGAATGATTTGTTCCTCGAAGATCGATCTAGAGATATCTTACCATTTGCGAACTTCTTACTCGCGCCGCTACCGTACTGAGCGGGTCGATCGCGCCACAGAGCCCCGAAAGTAGCAGGCTCTCAAATCGGTATGCCTCTAGGTACGACTGAGTTGTTGACGCGTGAAGAGATGCAGCCGCCTTCGATCTTCTGAAAGGCTGCGGGCAGAGACTTATGCTGGTATGGTCATGTGATCGATGGGTTGCAAACAGGCCAAGTCAAATATGCCAAGATTTGATCCCACATCGATTTTCGAATAGGCGCGCAGGCTTGTGCCAGAACGACGAACAGATTTATTTCGCCAGCAATCGTTCCATCGTACCCGCGCCCTGAACCCTCGACCATCACTCAAAATGGCCGGTGTCAGACTCCAATACCGAAGACGCAACCCGTACGTTTCTCTCTGCGACGGCCATCAGGCGCCTCTTTTCGATCTATAAATTCTCGCAAAGAATGGAAGACATAGGCTGACGATTGATACCACAGTTACAACACCCGCTCCAACAAGGTCCGCGTTGTCAAGACCCCTGGTGGTCAATTACGGTTCCAGCACCTCAAGAAGCGAGGAACTGCACCAAAATGCGGTGATTGCGGCATCAAACTCCCAGGTGTATGTCACACTCGAGACCTGCTTCCGCCTGCTTCCGCCTTCGACGAACTCGAGATTGCACGGAAAAATGCAAGAGAATATACTGATGGCTTTGTTACAGATTCCTGCCCTCAGACCTCGCGAGTACGCCACCACTTCCCGACCACAAAAGAACGTCACACGTGCATATGGCGGCTCGAGATGCGCAAATTGCGTGCGTGACCGCATCGTCCGTGCTTTCTTGATCGAGGAACAGAAGATTGTGAAGAAAGTGTTGAAGGAGACAGAGGAGAAGCAGACTGGCAAGAAGCGAAAGTAGACTACGGTTGCATATCCCAAGCGCGAAATTGGCCGACGGCCTCCAAGTGAGCCTGAGCAACAATCATTGTCGTAACAAGATTGCGGGTTGCAAGGTAGACGATGGTGTTCGAATGTGTGGTGAGAGCGGCCATAGTGACCACCAGGCGTTCCCCAGGACTTCTACGAAGGTTCATAACTGGACAGGGACAATACTCAAAATGAAATGATACCAATTCTCTCATGGCTCCTTTCAGCAACGTGGCAAGAGTCGCAACGTCAACACCAAAACCCTATCAAATGACGATGGCGCTCATGGTGAAGTCTTTGTAGTACTTTTTCGAACGGAACCAATGATCGGTATGCTCTGGCAAGCAACCTTCCCAGATTGCGGCTCCGTGCAAGCATGCTGTTGAGGGTACATATCAGATGGTTGCCTGTCATTGCAGCCAGCGTCTGTGCTTGTCTCAGTACCCTAGGATGGCGCAGTATTTATAGTCTACTAACGTGTATGGCAGCCCCATCAGCTTTATCACGCTCATATATTGCCTCAATTCGTCTGAGCATTGTGCATGTGCACGATTCAACTAATGTTGGCGTCGTATGCTCACAGAAACACTCGACCTCCACGCAAACCCCTGTGAAAGTAACGAGAAATACATCGCACGCATACTTTCGTACTCTCGATCAACATGTGGAAGATCTGATACGCATTGGGCACTACAGCAGGCCGACCCAATGCAGGGGGGCGGTGTCGAACCGTCGTCGGGTTTCAAGTATATCCTCAGCCTCTCGGATTTGCAAGGCAAGGCGGAAGCTGTTGTCAGAGCTACGGCTGCAACGTCTCGAAGGACATATCGCAATGCAATGCTATCTTTGGGGGCCCAAGATGATCTTCTTTCATGCCTTGAAGGGGTATCGCTATACCGTTCTTCGTCACCGTCAACTACGGGGTCATCAAAGCCTCAGGCTGCGGGCGAAGTATGACGGACTTGCTTTGTGAGTACAGAAGGCACTTCGAAGTGTCACAGTAGCTCTCTCAAATATCTGATGCCTCCAGTCAAATGCTTAGGCCCTTATTCGACGAGCAACAATAGGCGCTCTGCTTGTACTCACGGTAGGAAGTCGCGAGGCTTCCGCTGTCAAAACTGTCATATCTGCCGTCTGCGAGTGTCCGTGGATGAAGGGGCGAAGTTGTGCGACTTTGAACAGCAAGGACGGGAAGTTTTCTCACCATTGGCTCACCACACTTCGTGTGACTATGATGCCGGAGGGATACTAGGGACTAGCGTACGTGCCGGTCCCAACTGCAATTCTTGCTGGGCACTAAACGAATATAGATTCTACAATGCTGTGATGAAAACATGAGAACCATTGCTTACACAAGCACGAAGCCCGTGCGTGGTAACGGTGACTTTCCTCGCAGCATACATATCGAGCAACGTCTTCTGTTGACTTGCGCTAGTTCAGGGCAACGATCACGCATGAGCGTCTTCGCAGTGTATGTCGTGCGACGTTGCTCATGAGAGCAACACGTGTCGTACTTCGAGCAGTGAACGCATAGAACCCTTTCCTTCCCTCGGCTGTAAAAACTACTGCCGACGCTTTGAAGGAGGTCATCGCAACATCGTACGACAGTGAGCATTTCGGTGGTCCTTGACTGGTGTCAATTATGCTTCGCTCTGCCAAAATGGATCTTGGAGAGGTTATAGTGTGAGCATTGAGCAGCAAAACTCGTGCACGCAGTATCCATGATGAGATACACGGTGGATAGGGTCCTTGTCTCATAATTTAGCTTATCACTCTCCGATCACGGAGAAGGCTACAACACTTCTGACGTGCATTATGCCACGAGAACTTAGCCCATCGCAGGAGCTCGAGCTGTCTTGATTTTATCTGCATGTTTTGGCCTATCCGGCTAACTTGCACAGCATGTGGGAGTCACTGCTGAATTTTGTTGACAAGCAGAGACTTTCGGCAAGGTGAAGTTGTCGACTAGTTTCACAGAGTCCAGGTTGCTTGCAGCTGGAAGGTTGGTTGTACCGAAACAGCCAGCCTTTGTTGGCTAGGAAGTGCCCTCAGTCAGCCAGTGCAGGTTGGCATCTGTCAACCACGTTGTTGCAACCAACAAGGGCAAGGTTCTCGGGGGATTGCAGAGTGGGGTTGTCACTGAAACCGTGGCTTTTCGTGCTGAAGCATTCGAGCGGTCAGCATCGCAGCCTCCGCTGCATCGAAAACATACCGGCATACGAGCACTAGGGCCATAATGATGTGCTCTTACGCAACAGCATACCTAGGTAGGCGTCATGGTGTGCAGCTTTAGAGCTGTGAACTCGACCAGATGTAACATCTGGCCTTGAGCCACAGACAGTCAGGCAGAATACCTCAACTCATCTCCGGAATATGTTCAGTGTCAGTCAGCGTACCGCTCTACGTCAGCGCACGTTGTGCCGATATACTTTATCGCACCAGATCAGGATCAAACCTGAAAGGGGATAATATGATATCTTACATGCATTCTGTTCGTTTGCCACTAGATCTCCTTCATAAAACTGGAGACGGTCGCATTTCAATGTTGAGGTAAGGGTTGGGGATCGTCTTGCACAGCCAGAAACAAGGATCTGCTGAAGTATCTCTGGGCTACCAGTAGGCTCGTCCGTGTGTTGCGAAGAGCCGGGAGTGGCCATTTACGACCAGCAACGAAATTTATCTACAAAAGCCGAGTCCTCCGATAGAGCAGGCAAGACCATGCTTGCCAGGATCGCTTGAACGCGGAAGCAACAGCACTGCATCCGCGCAAGCATAAGCGTCAATTCAAGCAGCATGTGGTGGCTAACTTGCTTGCAAGACCGGATATCCCAAATTCACTCTTGACTCGTTCCTGGGTCCAGGTACTTACTGCGGGAGTGTAGCTGACGGAAGGATCGGCAGTCGATTCGAACGTCATCTGAAGCTATGCTTTCGGATCAGAGACTGAGACAAAAACGTATCGGCATCTCGGTTCAGATTGCGACTAAACAATGTGTAGATACTGTGTACAACCTCGAGGGTGGCATCCTAAATATCGAGACAGGCCTAAGATACGTGACTTCTGCACAATGACGAGCTGCTTCTCAAGGATCATGCTTGTTCCAGCTCCCATCTGCTGCTTGAGATGGGTTCAACGAGCAGATCTAGGCGCGGTCAACAGGCGAAGCGAAGGGCCAACTGTCCATGCATGAGCCCGGAACAACACGCAGACACGCGTTCGAGCTGAAGCTGCAATTTTATGATGGTTGAGGGACTATTCCTCTTGTAATCACAGTAAGCATGTGCGCAGCGAATTCTTGCATACAATCAAGGCAAGAATAGAGTATCTGCCAATGGTTAAGTTTCTCTCCGCTCGGACAAAGTACACGTCTCCCGCATGTCCGAATCTTCAGGAAACGGTCCGTACCGTAAAGGATAACGGCCACGGAACAGGGATCATGGACCCTTGCCGCTGCCAGGCATCATTTTTCCATATTCTCTGTTAGGGCCACAGTGCCTAGAGCGCTATCAATGGACGATGCAAGTAGTAGCATGTCATATAGTTCGATCTATCACATCGACGAAATAGCACGTTGCTGGAAGCGGATGTGAAGGACATCCTGGGGTTGGACTGGACGCCATCTTTCAGCTCTAACGTCAAACCATGTGGTGGCTTGCAGCAAAACAACCCCGGGAACAACCAACTTGACTTGGCTTGCTTCCATTTTGGCACGCGTCAAGGCCATTTTTGATTCGTTAAGGAGTGCAAGCCCAAGCCTGGAAGCACCGTGTGCCCTGGACCATTGAGCAAAAGCAATCTGATGTTCAAAGGAAACACCGGCAGTTATCTCTTGCCGATCAGTGACAAATATCGGTGGGGTGCTCGTGGTGCGGTAGCGAGGTGTGAATACGATGAAGAACTGGTGAGATTGGCGACAATCAACAACATCGATGCAAGCGTATCGTACCGAAGCATCGTGCTGGTCAGGTAAGCATGAACTTGGTTGGTAAGGTGTGCCGGAACACGATCTTCGAGGCTCCGCGAAGTCCTCGTGGGGTGTCATGCTCGAGTCCCCATGCCGTTCATTGCGCCGCGAAGATCGAAAATCCACAACGTATACGAACATTGCGGCGTAGTTGACTCACAACAGATCGGTCACCTAAGCATAGAAGAGGCTCTGATACTGGAGCTGTACTATCAAATACCGGCCACAAAGGCAATTGTGAAAGGTTCTATCTACACAAGTAAAGGGATGTCGGTGCTGGGCTACTAGAATCAGACCCACTCTCACTAAGATCGAGAGGATCCCAAGTACGAAGATCGTGCCAAAGATCGGACGAGGCAATCCAGCAAGCAAGGGTGCAGGTGTCACAATTCGTTGAAATCTGCAAATCACGGCCCTGACCACATTTCATATGGTACATAGTATCAATGTGACATATGTTTCAGCATGCTGTATGACAAGCACTCTTTTCTACTCGTACACCGGAGATCACTGGTCATCAATGACCAGGGAAACAACCCCTCCTCACATGCGAACAAATACGCCCCTGCGCCTACTTGTAGCCGACCCTCAAGAACACACGTAACATCCATCTGCACAAGAGCAATTTCTCGGTCCAACCAACCACAGCTTGTCACGTAGGAATACCGGGTGTAGATGACTCCATGTGCAGCCGCAACATCTCCTCAAACGCCGAATCTGATGGCTGAGGAAACAGACATTCCTGCAATTGCTTCTCCCTGACTTTGAAGTCATTGTCTTCGAACTTGAGCTCCATTGGGACGTTTGATGTGTACGCACAGGGAAACATGTATGAAGACGTCAAAGGTTGTTCGTATGCCGGCGTAGCTGGACTGTAGTCGTACGCCGACTGGTAATCATAGTGGCTTGGTGTGGCACTTCCAGTGGTGCTAGGATAAGGCGGGCTGTTGATCGAAGAAACTGTAGCTGGTTGACTCTGAACGTTTTGTTCCTGTCGTCGAAGACGAGCCGCTCGGCATGCGGCACGTCCACCCTTAGCTCCGGAACGTTGGCGTTGTATTGCTGGGACTCTGTTGGATGTTCCCCTCTTCACGCCTCCCGTCTTGCGATATCTCGTCGTAGATTGCACACCATGCTTGATGGCATAGTCTGTTAATATCCACACGCTGTTCGCTTTCCTAGAATGAGCCCTAGGACTGCATGGATCGTTCTTGTCGTTCTCGAAGGCCTGAAAAGCTGCATGTTAGCCTTGGATTACAGCTGCAGCAAATGCACAAAACATACCTGATTCATGGACAAATTATGTCGGATGCTGTTCTGCCAACCATTCGAGCCCGATTCACGAGGCTTTGTTGTATTTCTCTGGAACCAATCATAAATTTCCCGAAGCATCATCCTGTGCCCTGGGGCTTGCATGAGAGCTTCGTATATTAGACGTGCATATGGCTTATCGCAGAAGCTCTCTTCAACCTCTCCTTCGTGTCTGAACGATCCATGCGGGCTCACGTAACCATAGTCCGACTGCACGTAGTCCGGCGATGGAGGCCATGGCACATAGCTGGAGCATTGTTCTAAGCTCGGGCTTGTTGAATATGGAGAGGGGGTGCTGCTGAATGAGGTCGAGGCATACGTGTATCGAGACGCGGATGCGTCGCCCATGTACGCAGGCGAGGGGAAACTTTGTGGAGAGAACGCAGGCTGAAGCTGTAAGGTATTCGCCCATGGCGGAATGTGCTTGAAACCAGCTCCAGACTCGTGGTAGTTGCCTGGGACCATGTAGGACTGATGAGAGATATGTAGTTGCTGTGGTGCCATAGTCTGAGATGCCTGGGCGTCTAGCATCTGGTCTGTCGAAGTTGAACCCACTACAGAGTATATATGCTCTGGAGGCGAAAAGGGACGATGTATGCTAGGCCTGGCTGATAGGACAGTGCATGCTCCAAACTCCGGACTGGATGAATCGTGCTTCTCTGAAGTTGAAGTGCTTGAGGCCTTGATAGCTTGAGATGTTTGAGGAAAGCAGCAGATCCTCTCGGTTGGGGAATCAGGATGTGAGTAGTACATTTGGACTGCACACTCTAGCAACGGCAGGATAATGTGGTTGAGAATTTGGGCGACACCAGGAATCGTGCGTCAGATTTGCCAAAGCTTTGTCAGTGTGTTAGCTACGGGCTGTCTTGTCTTGCGTACAGGTAGAGAGCTACCTTGAGGAACAAAACAGGACGAACAATGGATTATCCAAGACAAACGACTGGGTAGCAGGAGCAGTATTTCATGCTAGAGGTAAGTCATGTAAAGGCAGGGGAAGCAATAGCATTATTCTTGAGCAAGCAAAGCGTTCGCGGATACAGCTGGAGCCAAGCTGAAGACTGGAGTCTTCATGCAAACAGGCAAGTGGCTATGGACAGAACACAAACAAAGAAGTTCTGACTCTGTGCATGCTGTCGGCTCTACTGTAATGACTGCCAGAGTCTTGCTGTTTGTGAGCTAGTGTTGCAGCACAAGTAGTACCACGCGGCACTCTCTGTGAAGAGAGTGCCCCATCCAATGAATTCATGACGGGATGCAGAGCAACGCCTTGTGTAACGGATGCAGGTTAGACGTTGTCAGAGGGTGTATGCAGCCAGTCAGGCTCGGAATCGGAGAGCTGCATCCATGATCCACTTATCATCCCGGCCGGAAAATTTGATGGCATAGGACATCATTCCGAAGAGCATTGACCAGATCAGACAAGCGGATCAGGGAGGCCGGGCGGCCTGCAATAGCCGTATCGGTGCCTGCAGGCATGCAAGGCGAGCATCAATACCAGGGCAGAAAGGTTTCTGCAAGCAATGCCTGCCACCGGTCACGTGCAGATCGATGGGTATGGCGTCTTGCCGGACATGTTAGATGCGAAGTCTGGGCTAAAGGGCCTGCAAACCGCTGTCGGTCATCCGTTGTCGCTTGGAATACAAAGTTGCTATATGTCGAGAAGGGGAAAATTGGCAATGCTATGATAGTATAGCAAGACATGATCATGGTCCACTTACTGCGCGAAATGTTGCTAACGATCTGATCTTGTGTCAAGACCTCGTGTGATATACCATGGAGAAAAGGCGCTCCTGGTCTCTCCGGCAGTAGACGTGGTCACATCGGTTAGTGTGCCGCGCTCGTCGACATGACTGGGAGAAGAGAAGCCTGATATAATCGCCGGACATACATGGGTGAGCCACTTGCTATGCTGTTGATAAACTGACCTCTGCTCACTTCCGATAATAAATCTTTTTGAAGCTGAAATGTAAGGTTAAAACCCCACGTTCGAAAGTGCTTTTGAAGCCGCGGTCGTGCTTGGCTGAATAGTCCCAATCCCTGTCAACAATTCGAAACGCAATATCCTCGTATGGTGGCCCGGACATGAAACGTATGATACACGTGTCTTCCTCGCCAGCGGGTGCAAGTGTCTGTCCCTTTTTACGGCCACCCTCACGTATGATCTTGTATGTTGGAGCTTTTGTCTTGTCGATGAGATCTGGGTAGAAAATGTGGAACTTGTAGCCTTGTATAACCTTCGGAGGTGGATTGTCGTAATCATAGTGTGTCTGGTTGTATTTGTTCCACTCGTAGCCCATCTGCACGCGGTTGAAGTACTTAGGCTTCCTCGGACGATATTTTCCCATCCACAATTCCTTGTTCTTAGTTTCGACTTCTTCTTCAACAGCGAACACTTCCTCGTCTTCACCAACACCTTTAGCAACTTCACGGTCGAAGAGTGCTGTTGCCGCAGAAGACGCCTCTTCAACATGGTCCCCTGTTGTTCGTGGCCTGGTAATGTCTTTTGTGCCTCGGTCAGCATCTTTGTTTAGACTAGGCTGCTGGTACATGGCACTTTTCGCAAGGGGAACATAAACCATGCGATCAACCTTGGTTCTCTCCAATGCGATCCTCTGCAAGAACGCGGCTTCGTCAACAATGTCAAAGCTTTTGTCTTTAGCTTGAATTTGCAATAGCGGGTCAGGATCGAGCTTTTTATCGTAGTTCATGGATGCACGGTCATACTGCGAAGGATGTGAGAAAGCGTCTGCGGTACGCTGGGCCTCTTTCTCATTTTCACGCTTGAGATTGTCGAGTCGAGCATCCAAGACTGCTTTATACACCTTCTTCAACTTAGCCTTAGCCTTCCACACGAGCAAGCTGTCCAGCAACTGCTGCCAATAGTCCGTGTCTATGGGTTCGTCCGACGCAAGTTTGCTCCGTATTTGCTTCTCGAGAACTTCCAATTGCTCATACGATTTCGGACCAAGTAAACGATCGATGTCGTTTGAAACAGAGCCGACCACGCGCCCTTCGGGCTCTTGCGCACGTGATTTTTTGAGCATGTCCTTGCAAATTATGTTCATTGTTTTCCAGTAATCTCTGTTCTTACTGTTCTGCTCGAGGTTCATGTATGTTTCTATGTCTTTCCGGAGATCTCCGAGTTGTGACTCTGACAAGTCATCAAAGACGCTACTTGGGTCGACATATTCGAGGTCAGCGTCGTCTATATCATCATCCAGAGGATTGCGCGCAGTATCGACGACCCGAAGAGTGATAGTGAGCCAATCAATAGGCTTTGGTCTACCTTCTTTGACACGGATTTCCGCTTTCTTCTTCGCCTGCTTCAATACAAAATCGTCCTCTTGAGCTACCCATTCTCGCATGCGCTCGTCCTCTTGTAACTGGTTGATCCTTACTTGATCTCGATGTGGACGCTGGCTAGAGCGGTCATTGCTGCTGTAGTGCGAAGAGTCTCGGTTTCGGTATTGTCGTTCCGGTTCCTGTTTGCGCCATGGACTGGGAGACTGGGACCGTCTGCGTTTCGCCGTGGCTCGATTGTCGATATCCATTCGGTATGGCTTTCATTAATTGAGTTCGGAATGGGTTATGCTCTCGCGGGGGTTCTGGAGTCGTGGTGTCCACCACAGCCTGCGCGTGCTAGTCTCAAAAAAAATGGGCGCAGATCACGTGCATGATCATTCTACCTACCTGGATAGTACTACCATCATTAACACTCACGCTATTTTTGATAAGGTGCTGAATACAGTACTGATATTGTGTGTTCGGTGACTATGTGGTTAGTGTTGTTTGACATGCTAGACACAGTTGGCCAGCGCAAGACTAAACTTGCGAATCAACATTACTATCCTATGGCTTTAGCCTCAAACCCACCGGCAATACTGCAAACTCGTCGGGGATTCCCCCTGCCCAACAATCACGACAGCTTCTGCCACATGACGTGGCAAGGGATCTGCTCCCTGTAAAGGACCCTCGTTTCCTATCAACTCATCGAGCTCGGGTCCTCTTGTGAGTCGCACAATGGTCGAGAAGTTGCTTGAGAAGACAGCGCCGTTCTTCCTGATGGCCACCATCCCCAACATCACGCATGCAATGGCGCTGACGATGCTCAGCCCATAGGCAACGAGAAGGGCTGTTGGTTCGTACAGGTATTCGGCTCGGAGAGAGCTAGACATTCCGTTGGCGATTGCTGCATCTCCGAAGTCTTGACTTTGCAAAGGTGTCAGTAACATGTTCAAAAGTACGGGAGAAGAACCCACCCTGTAATCAGCCCATATCGCATGCTTAAGGTAATGTTTTGGAAGAAAATTTCGACTTTGTGCATATAGGATTGTGCGATCTGATCAGGACTGAGACCGTCAACTGGAGGCCATAAAAAGGCACTCATTGACGTTGCGAAGCTGCTGTCCACGCTCTGATCTCCACCATCAAACCCATATGGGTAATATACTTGACCCTGCATCAGAAGTCCAAAGACGTCCATGAGAGATTGAAAATTCATTCGTTGTATGACGGCAGGGTCATTTTGAGCGCCCCGCATAGTGCTGAGTGCAGGTACCCAGTCAATGTGCTTGGTGTTGACTGTGACTACTTGACTACCAGAGCTAGAGAGCTCGAAGTTGACGTGGTACGAGGCGTTATACAAGGAACAGGTTAACAGATGTACCCTTGGCGCATATGTGGTGGGTACTCTGGCAGACGATGCGCCAATGCCGGAAGTATTGAGGCTGATGTACAGCCTCGCAGCATCAGTGGATACAACATCGAGTCTGACGTTGCCTCCAGCAGTATCTGGTGCAGCAAAGAATGATCCATCTATGGAGTCGTTGAAATCAGGTTGTGGCACCCAGGAGTAATAGACGACTTGAGACGCCATATTTTCACTATACTCAACAATTGCTGGCTGCACGAATTGTTTGAGGGCTTCTCCACTTTCTTCACACGAGATAGCCGGCCCAGTAAAGTCGAGAGCGTAGCTCAGATTAGTTTTAGATGTTCTTACCGGTAAGATGTTCCCTGACATCATGGTCGAGAATCCGGCGGTCAGTAAAGCTGTCGCTGCCATGCCATATGTGGTTGAGTCTTGGTCTCCTGAAATGCCACAGTACTCATGTATTGATGTATAAGCACGTTGTGGTATCTTGAAAGTTCCAGGCATAGATCGTGAGACAAGTCGCACGGACACAGTGCCTGGTGTCACGATG
>Ga0210040_10007132_pt1 | contig 13685 bp, 6 predicted proteins | sample CryGeyCG12114_NA_FD_185462 | JGI IMG/M metagenome (GOLD analysis project Ga0210040, IMG submission 185462) | Groundwater microbial communities from aquifer - Crystal Geyser CG19_WC_8/21/14_NA (SPAdes) (version 2) | ecosystem: Environmental > Aquatic > Deep subsurface > Groundwater | place: USA... | reverse complement strand
TTTTATGAATCTCTGCAGTCTTTCTTCTGCAGTATTACGTATGATTGGATTGATGGGATCAAAAGTATGCTCTTTGTACTTTTATATGATAGTGAAATTAATGGTAAATTATTGTTAATACTACTACTCTGTTATGAAACTTCAAGCCAATCAATATTTGTAGTCCAAATAAAGTAACTTAAGCTAGTTTGCGTACAAAGTCTAGTTAAATGGAAGCTAATAATCTGATTGAATTTTAAGACCAAATTGTGCAGCTAATATGGTTGTGCGTGAATTACGAAGTAGAGCAATTTTAAGGGTACTCCTGTGTTCGGTATAAGGTTGTTGAGCAGGAATTCTCAATTTAGATTTTTGTAAACATAATCGCAAAGACTTTTTTTAACCCGCACAAATAAAAAGTATAAGCTCAGTTGTCCGCCCAAAATGAATCTACAAAATCAAATGTGTAATAATAATAATACGAATAAGTAATACATCGTGCTAATTGTATTGACCACAAATAATACAAGTGTTCTTGACTGTTTGTATAATAATAAATTTTGTTTCTTATTACAAGCCTGTTTAACTTGATTTTCTTAAGAGTAGTTTACAAAATTTTAGAAGGTACATTTGAATAGGCCAGCCTATAATATTATGAAGGCCTCTGGAACATGATGGATCACAGCACAAACCAAAATTTGAAAACAAAACTAAATAACAGCAAGTTAATAATACTAGCAACACCCGCAACACCAGAGTTTTTTACAGCTCTTGTGATTTCGGTGATTTCATACCTTGTGTATTGATTCAAAGGAGCAAATAACATAGTCATGACGCAAACATTTATCACATAATCACGAAAAATTTGATTTTATACATTCCGCTGATTTCCAGAAGAATTTATGATGTAAGGGGTTCAAAGTTATCAGGTAGATTGTAAAGGCCACAAACTTGATTTGCAGGCAAAGCCTTATCCAACATCTTTGGATATGGTAAATTCAAGTTTGACATGATGGTTTTGAATTCATCCCGAGTTTTGGTCAATCTAGGATTGTACTTTTTCTCCTCTTCAATTGTAGAGCATGTTAGCCCTTTACCAACAAAAACAGGTCACAGGTTTTTCCCCAGATAAAGGACTGAATAAACGCATTTCAACAGCATGATGAACTTACCTTTATAATCATGGGCCGGATACACTGTGTAATCATCAGGTAATTCGAACAATTGTTTGTGTACTGAATCGTACATTTTGTCTGAACTTCCATGTTGAAAATCAGTTCGGCCACATCCCCTATTTAATAATTTTCAAATAATTTCGTTTGCTTATGGCACCACCAAACACATTTATAGTAGATTGGAGCATTTTTTCTCACCTGATTAGCAATACATCTCCGGTGAAAACCTGAAATTAATGAAAATCAACTTTTTATTATAATCATAGATTTGTATGCATGATTTACTACAGTGACTAAATTATTTTGCTGTCACCATTCTTGCTTCGTGGAATACATAGCAAATGCATCCATTTGTATGACCTGGGGTACTTCGGACCTATACAAATCACACATCTTTGATTAGATTAACTTTTAAAGTACAAAATTAGAAGAAACGAATAATTTTGCCTATTTCAATCAAACCTCAAGTTTATACCGTCCAAATTCGATATGTTCGCCATCAACAACTTTGCGATCAGCATCGGCCTCAGAACTTTTAGAAATCAAGCTCTTCACACTGTCACCTAATTTTGTCTTCAACCGACCAGTGCCAGTAATATGATCAGCATGAACATGAGTATTCATCACATATTTCAAGTTCAATCCCAATTCCTTTACGAGTTGAGCATCCCTGTTTGCAAGTTCGTATACGGGGTCAATAAGAACGGATTCTTTAGTCTGCGGATCCGCTAGCAGGTAACTGTACGTGCAGCTTTCTCTGTCAAAGAGCTGTATTAAAAAATTGAATTTAATCTAACTTTCTTAAGAACTTTTTCACATAAATAATTTCAAATATTGTTTAGATATACTAACTTGTCTGAAAAAAGGTTTATTTGGATTCATTGTAGAGAGAAATCGAATGGTCGTCAGGTGAGGTTGCTGGAATAGTACTGAATTTGATGCTATCCGATGCACAGAGCACAGAAATTGTCTATGTAGGTAAGTTATTATAGACATGGTTAATTTTAATCCCGACGAGTATTATAATACACACATAAAATAAAGTTTGACACTTGAGAAACAGTCTGTAACTATCACCAGAGTGTACAATCCAAATATTCAACGTGGAACACCAGACAATCTCATAATAGTGCAGTTCATATTACTACAAAAATTCACTTCCTCAACAAATATACGATAGAGTGAAAGAGAGCAATTACGTGTGTTTAATTAGACAAACACAACTACACAACTACTACATAGTTATTAAGTAGTCAAATTGAGAACAAGATTTACACTAATACTTTTAAATCAGACAAGAACTAACTATACAATAATTTCTTAAATCAGAAATTGATTTATCATACAATAGAAATAATATATAGTTCTTGAGAGTAGATTTGTTGTTCACACCTGGAAGAATAGAAATGAGCAAAAGTAAGAAAATAGTAGTTTTACTTCATACCTGAATTGGAAATCTGTCCGGTTTTAGTATTGTATGACGTTAAACTACGTGACACTGGTCTTGTTGACCGCAAAATTCTTACTTACATACAATGCAACTACACAGTTTGGATTGTGCTGTGATGGGAACTTTTGGCAATTACTGACTGACCAAAAATTCGCTTGCAGAATGTACAAACAAAAGTGGACTTATCACGTATGTAATCAATGGAAAAATACAAGCAGATAACATTGCAAACTGCTGACTATGGGCAAGTTTTTTGTCAAACAACCTTGATGATTAAACGTCACTTTTCAGTCAAGTATTAACTTGAAAAAGTAGGTGCTATTATAAGTATAGCGTTGGCCTACATGATCAAGAAATTTTTTACGTAAATAGTGAATTTCGGTTCAGCGACTACAATGGTCATGCGATCAGTCACTAACCACTAATTATCCGATTTCTGTTGCGCAGTTAACTAATGTATAGCTAGTTGCAATTTGTAGCAAAACTAAGCAATAACCGTCATTTTGCATAATGCCTAAGTTTGACGACTTCAGCCATAAGTTACAATAGGACATACGATTACGATTAGGTAATGATAGATGGACATCAAGAAAGTTATATATATGAATAATTCCTGTCAACTCAGTTGACATAATGTGGTCTAATGAATGACGAAATACTCAACATAATTTTTGGCTACTTACTACTAACTACTAAATAGCAAAAATACGCTACAGGAATAATAATTCACCTTCTGAGTCAACAAACCGGTTGTCTGGAATTCTTGAATCACAAATTCAACCAGAATTGATTGATTTTGACACTAATCTATCACTTGGGGCAGACAATTTAATAAATTTAGGTACTTTTGCTTACTTATACTAAAATACTAAATTAAGTTAGTACATTTGTCTAGCAAACTTGAAAGAAATTATTGGCCTTGGTCTCGTCACTTTTGCCTCAATCAGCTGTTGTTTATGCTATCAGACCGTGGTAATACAGTAAACACATGGCAACATTTTCTAGTTAGCTACCAGACCCAGCTTTGCTATTGGTTGCCTATATGCTGTGCTTAATGCATTTAACTGCTACGTACCTTTTACTACTTAAAAACTATATGAAGTTAGTTACCAAAAGCAATACACATACATTAAAGCAATTTATAGTATTTCACCTGGCACGAGATTTTTATATAGTTGTAGCTAACTAGACCAGACCATCAGGCATAAAAAAGTTGTATAAACCCCTGAAGCATTTGCCTGCAGCGAATCAAATGTTTTCAACCACTTGGTTCAGGTCACCCTTCCAAGCAAAATAAAAACAAATCTGCAAAGCTTTGTTGATGCTATCAGCTGTTCGCCACGAAAACACAAATGTATTGATATACACATGCTACATCAAAAAGCATTAGAAATATGGTATTGTTTCAAGTAGTAGAACTAAAATTTCCATGCTTTCAGTATTCTAGCTGTTTTACATTAGTTTTATTAACTAATTTATATTTAACAAACTCATAAATAGGTACGTTGCTCTTTACTGGAGTTCCATACTAACTAACTAATTAACTTACTTCACGGTTCATAATTTCAGGCCCATCTTTTTTCTACTCCACTGAACTCAAACGAGTTTCATATTTCTGTTGCTACGCATATATTCTGCACAACAGGACATACGCCGAGCAACTAACCAGCAAAATGTATACAACGAAAGCATCTACGCATATTCGCCGAAGATGCGTACATTTTATAACCTAGTTCGAGACAGAGCGCCTGAGAAAATGCGTACTGAGCACCTTTAATTCTATAGTAGTCTGCTGAAATGTGAAAATCCTTCAGAGCGTTTAGCTAGATATAGGTAATAGGTTAGGTACCCATCTGTGTATTATAGTGTACACATACACTCTCACTAAAAACATTCTGTTCACATATATATATACGCTTTTTATTGCTTTTTTTATTTAATGCTTCTAACAAAACTAACTGACTCTGCAGTTAACAAAGAATATGCGTTTTAGCTTGATTAGCTAGAGCGCATCCAAAGACAGTCAGTACACTACTGTGGTGGTTTTACTATATCATTTTCAAACGAGCCAGTCAGTTTAACTTTGCCAGTCGGACCACGAGATACTAAAAGAAAATGTGTGGTTTCGCTTACTGAACTGAGTTTGACTCTGAAGATGGATTTTGTGACACTAACTAAAAACTAATTACATCCATTGTCTGAAACTTGTAGTTAGTAGTTAGTTATCATCAGTGAAACAGTTGGAAACCCATAGTGGAGGAAACTTTAAACGCGTGTAAATTGTAAATGACGTCCAAGTCAGAACAACACTGAAAGCTTATATAAGTATCCTGCTACACGCATGGATAGAGTGCAAAGTACAAACGTGAACATTGCTGGTTGGGTTGAAAAGTAGAACAACCATCGCATGTGTTTTTAGCGTTTTGAGTTAGAAGCCTGATTGGTATTGCTACAAAAAGTGCATAGCAAAAACTACAGTACTTTTTCGTTTGACTGCTAACTAACTGATGTGAAGCGAGAGTTATTTTTGTCAAGTTTTGCAAGTTTACCAACAAACTACTTTGATCATCTGTTTTGTGCACTGCTTCTGGAAGAAAAGTAATTTTGTTTTGGGTAGTTAGTTGTGATTTGAGACATACAGCTGGTCTGATATACACAAGTTAGTTTAACTGACTACAACGCAGTTTCAGCTTCAATGGACAGTTAATGGAGCAGTTCGCAGTTGTAGTCAAAGCACACACACTGAATTCTAAACAAGTGGCTGACTAAAAGCGTTCGTTTTCCAATCTAACACACTTTAGTTCCATAAATTATTATGGAAATAATTTTAGTTTCCCGCAAATCGTGACATGTTAACACTAGACTTTCGTGCATCCAAGCGGAAACGCAAATGTGCCATATACAGTTCGCAAGTTAGTTAGTTGGGTTTATATTTCGAAAAGCTTCCAGTCTCATTCCAGGATTGGAAGTTTTCCATTATTGGGTGAATCTGAGTCGATAGCGTTTTTTGTGTGTGAATTTGTTGTTTGTCCCCATAAAATGCAAAAATGCCATCTTTGCTGGACGCGATTGAATCCAAGTACGGCGGAGATGGGTATGGATGTGAAGCGCCCATTGGAATTTACGTGCCAAGATTCGGACCTAGGAAATCGATACCAAGGTTGCTGGTAAGAACTCAGTCAATTCATCCATGTTTTTATTGCCAATTCCATACGGAGTTAGTTAGTGAGTTTGAACATTCTATTGTTTAATGGATGACATGCTGGTTTGCGCGAGCTGCATAATATGCACGCCTTTAGTTAGTAACTCAACTCAATACATTTTGTCTGTCTGACTGACAGACACATGAATTGATTGATATTTCAGATTGCTCACGAGATAGAAAAATTAACTTCACATAGCACATTGTAAGCAAGCAATGTTTTAAATGCGGATCTCAAGTATGTGTTGCTGCAATTGATTGCGTATTGCAAAAAATGACTTTTTTCACACTTTTATTATGCATGAATTTATTATGGCATGTTGAGTATGTTCATCAATGTTATTTTGAATCACGAGGAGTGAGTTTCCATTTTGGATTCAATTAAAATGGACGCATACATACAAGTGTAGCAAAAAAAGTTTGTTAGCACTTACTTATGGAATTGTACATAATTATGAATTCTTGCCATTCTAGCAATTGAAAATAAAGTTATTGTGGGTAAGCAAAAACTAGCCTTTGACAACTAGTGGCCACACCATTCCACAATAAGAAGTAGTTAGTTAGTTGTAATGAGAATATGGAAATCATGGAGTGAACCACTAATGAGTCTAGCTATAATCGTAAAAGGGAATGTAGGAAAAACACTGTAAAGAAGAACGGCGCAATTTGAAAAAATCTAAAGGGTTTGGTCAGTGATAGAAAAACCATGTATTATTCTAATACATTACTTTTTTGTTCCTTGCTCGAATACATTATGCGCCAGTCTTGGCATACAATGTAATAAAGGTGACGGATTACATGAGTATGACAAAAACAAACATGTATTTGTAGCACACTCAAGGAGATAATTAATTGCACAAGCATGTCTAAATAGTAACTAACTAACTAACTATAACTTTGTCATAATATTTTTCCCATTAGTTGCCTATGTGGGTTGTATATTTTCAACAGTATCATTATGCCTGCGTATTTCCGAATACATGTAAATTAACTAACTATCGGACGGACGTATAAATACTCTTTGTTCATTTAAGACGCAGTTCTTTCCATAGTATTTGTTTATAGTTTATGCATTGGGTCTGGAAAGCTTGGACTGTACATATATGGCGTAGGCTTATCCTACGGGTCTAAAGTTCACTCTAACCCTTTACTTTTTTGTTTGCTCAAACTCTTCGAGCTAGTTAATTGCTAGGATTCCAATGTTTATTTAATTGAAGGTGGTTAATAGCATTTTTCTTGTCCATTGAACATGAAATGATTTTAAGTGCATGTTCTGTCAAGTTACTCATGGATTATAGCATTTTTCATGGAGTGCTAAATTTAACTGCATGGTCGGTCAGTCTTGTGCACACGTTTTTGGCCCGTTGCAATTATCTGCTAAGGGTTTGGCAGTCGATAAATTAATTAATGAATGATTATGTGCGCTCACTAACTAACTATAAGTGCATGCGTGGTCTTCAAGCTCCCTTGTTTTCATTTCACGCTAATCACGTCTAATCATATCGTTAGGTGTAGTTAACATATATACGTTTTAATCATGTTATATTGTGGCTGGCAATTTAATTATTCTTTCTACTTTTTATATATTATTGTATTAATGGACAGCACAAGCTGAGTTGGTGCAAAAGTACCAGACGTTAGTTGCTAATGACAGAGCAAGATTTATGCACAAGTGTTGATAAATTGTGCAATCTTGGATAATGTGCCATGTTGTTTTTGATTGCTCGTACTAACACATTTGTGTAGTATAATACTCGCGCCTGCAGCTATGTCATGATTTTCCTTTCGTTGAGTAAAAAAACACAGTAATGTGAATTCGTGTAGAGATTTTAAAATGTTTTTTCTAACGAATTTGATATAACCTATATTGCCTATCTTCCACCAGTTGATTTGAATAATAATGGGATTGTATCTACACTAACTTGTAAAAAGACATGGTTGTTAAACGTTTTATGCGAGCCGATTATATGTACTATGTTATATAGCGTCGTGGTTTTCTTTACTTGTGTAATGATACTTTGCATTACTATCTTATAGTTCTAGCTAGGCACAAAAAATTAGCCATTGTGTTCTCACTAGATTTGCTGGGAACTTTTTTTCTACCTTGTAGGACTATAAAGCCAGCACTAAATTATTATTGATGATAAGAAAGTTTACTCAATACTGTCAACCTAACTGCTGTTAGCGCTAGCTAATCTAGCTAGGACTTGAGCAATGATATTTTAAGCTGGTTGGTTAGTGATTTGGATTCATGTACAATTTGCATTGAATGTGTACTGTACATGGTAGAGATTTGAGTGAGAAAAGTTGGTTAGTTTCAACATGGTAAGTAGAATGTTTTTTTTCACGTGTCTAGTCATAAACAATGGATTCTCCATGCTGAAAATGAATGCACTTCAGATTGTACACGATGCTTGAGTGATGACAAGACTGCATGTACTAAACACGTGTTGAAGAGAGTTCCTTTGTGACATTTTTTGCTTGTTTTGTTTAGCTTTTTATGTCGCATCGCCAGACAATAAAATATTGTTGCGAAGGACTGATTGACTATAACTAAGTAGCAATGTTTCTATGTCTTTGGCAGATTCTCAATGATTGTGATGTGGACTCGGCTGGGGATGAGAACTCACTCAAAAAGACATGCTCTGGCGTCATTGAGATTGATTTGTCTCATAATCGGTTGAAATGGAGTGAGGTAAGGGCTCATTACTGACAAAATATATGGTCATTTCGTTATGTAGGTGACAATGGGAGTAAATCCTTGGAGTGAGATAGACTGAATGGTGTCAGAAATTAGTGGCTACAGTTTAAATTACGTTTGATTATATTGTAATTAAATAAATCAAGGGTGTCGTTAGAGTCTGGCTTAGTTAGTAAAATAAGTGATGGGAGGGAAAAAGTGCTTAAATTGGTTGCAAGCGAATGTCAATAATTTATTTGTATTTCATGCTTTATCGACGCTTCTGGTTCTATGTTTACAAGTAAACGATGAACCTGAAAAAGTTGAGGCAACGGGACCGCAAAGTTTAAAGACTTTTTTCCCATGTTTTTTCCTTTTTTAATGTTTCCATGTTTTGCTGTTTAACCGTACTGACATTTAAAAGACAAGTTATAATTTTGTAGCTGGTGGGCATTCAGGCAACGAGGCAACCTCCTTTGTATACCATGGCTATGGTTAGTTAGTTAATATTGCAATCTTAGCAAGGACGCGGTTGCATCAAGTTTGCACTTTTCTTGTGAGCAAGTAGGTGTTAATAGACACAAGTCGTTCGTCTTTGATTAAGAGTAATGCCGAGGTGGACGATTATTTTCGTATGCCAAGTTTACTCCTTAAATATAAATGTCTTTTGGTCAAAACTACATTATTTTTAGCTCAGCCAGTACAGTGAGGTAACAATCAGAGACAAAAATTTGCCACTGCATTTGTGGTTTATAAGGAATGATGCATAAACGATTAGATAGTTAACATTGTCAAATCTAAATCCCATCAAAAGAGGTTGTGAAATATTTTTCATTCTCAGCACGAAGTATATTAGCTTGATAAAATTGGTGCTAAAAAAATCTTCCTTATAGCTCAAAGGACTCTGGGAGATGATTACTTAAAGTATCAATTTTCATTTACTTTTCAATGCTAAATATATAATTTGCATGTCTTTTGGTGGGCCAAAAAAGATTTGTTGTCCTGTCAAGATTTTACATGGTGGGTGGAGTACAATGTAACTTTAGTCTCCCTCAAAGTTTGTTTTGTTTTCATTGCATATATAAACTGTTTACAAAATTTTGTTGTTTTGTATGCATGATCATACCACAAATTGTCTTATTTATTCAATTTTAACTAACAACCATTTGCATATTGAACTTTGGATTTGATTTCTCCGTTGGTTGTGCTTGAAAATTGCATGATATGATATTATGATTGCTGGGATTTCTTGAAATTCGCTTTCATTTCATCTCTCTGCTATAATTATGTGATGAACCAGAATGATTTACGTGATGAAACTTATTTCTTTTCGAATGTAAACAAGAGCTGGTAAAGTCAGATCATATTGACTGTAGGAAAGAAACTGACTTAAATATTCAATTGAACCTGTCGTTCATCAAATCATCACTCTCACTACTCACTGTTTACAGCATGTTGCGTGAGTCCATTAACTTGACCTTGTTTCCATCATTAGCATACATGATGATTTGATATGCGTATGATGATGATTATTGAGTAAGTTGTAAAAAATTGTGGACAGTTTGTCTCATCATCTTCGATGAAATGAATATAACGAAAATGTGAAGACTTTCAAAGCCTGATATGTTAATGCAATTATTTAGCAACCAATCCAATGCTAATGAACACACGCTGCTTGAAAAATTATATCTTGTTAAGCTTGTATACATCCATTTTTTAAATCTTGAGATACATATTATCAATCTATTGAAGGCTGACAAGGAAAGAAAACGCGTAAAACACGCAACTAACTCAACCGTCTATATAGATAATTATAAGCATTGAAACAATTTCGCTCTGCTCTCATTTGTCTGACTGCATAGTTAAACTTGAACGCCCTGAATGAAACACTTAATTTAGGTCATTTTGTATTTGTTATTGTCTCATGTTTAAAGAAATGTTTTTTTATTTGGCAGATAACCAAAATCCTGCAGTACACGCCATACGTGTCGTTCCTGAATTTAAGTTTCAACTGCCTCTCATCACCGTACGTGGATGAGCATTTGTTTGAGCTGCAGTCCCTGGCTCGACTCACAGTGCTCATTCTGATTGGGACGAATGCTTCTTGGGACTCGGTATGGCTTATGTTGCATCATGCCCACAACCTTCAAGAGCTCCATTTGTCACTGAATGAGTATGCGTCTGTGGAGCCCAGCGAGTTGTTCCTGGGCAGTGGTAATAGTGTGGGGAATGGCGTTCAGCCAAAATGCAAACGGAGCACCAGTACTGACAGTGGCCATGGATGCTCCTGCTCAAGTAGCAGTGAAGAGGATGAGGAATCTTCCAATAATTGTTGCTTGTTTCTCAGGAAGTTGATGTTCAATGGGAATCCTATTACGAGTTGGGACCAAGTCGCCAAATTAGGTGGGTAGTTAGTAAGTTAGTTAATGATGTATTTGATGAATTTTGATGCATGAAAAAAGCTTTGGGATTTTTTGTTGCATGTGTTGTGATGATGAAGCTACATAAATTTTTATTCGGCTTTAGTTTTTTTGAGAAATTAAGTATGCAAGTAATCCATATACGGAGAAATTATTATTACCAGTGAGGGAGCATGCTAATTAGCTAAGTTGAGTTATTGTGGTGTAGACATGTTTCAAGGCTGGGTGTATTGGAGTTTGATAGTTTTGATAGTTGGTTGGATGCAAAAAATACCGAAAAAATAATAGTAGGTTAGTTATGATAGGGTGGGCTACTTACTTGGAATGTTTTGCTATAACATTAAACTTTCAGTGTGGGTACTGACTGACTAAGTAATCAGTTTCATGGGAAAATGTTTGTTTTTGTTTGGATTGGAGACTTTATGTTGTGTGACTTTTTTTTTCAGGTGCACATTTCCCATCATTAAGACATCTGGGTTTGGCAGATTGCCCTTTAGCCTCGATTCCAGATGATGCTTACAAGGATTTTGAGAACTTGCAAAGTCTTACAATGTCAAATACGCTGGTGAACAGTATGACTGATATTTCAAATCTGAGGAGATTCCCTTCCTTGACTGATCTCAGACTGCAAGGGATACCATTGTATGGAGATATGACTGGTGTGTATTTTTGTAGCTACATTATGAACCTTTAACCTTTCTAATGTTTATGATAATACATGCAGCTAGATTTCAACTTTGTATCTTTGCTCACAGCACATGAAAAACGTCAACTTGTGGTGGCTTTGTTGCCAAATCTGACGAAGCTTAATGGAGGTGCTCGTATATCCCATATTGAGAGAGAAGATTCTGAGCGGGCCTTCATACGCAAGTTTGCAGATGAGCTGGATAAACCTGATAGGTTAGTTCAAATTAATAGTATGTAACACCGAAAATGTACTTAATGAACGCAAAGTTTTGTGGATGGTGATATTGAGAAAATATTTTTTACATTGCCTGATTTTTTTCTGCAGATATTTTGAGCTAGTGAAGATACATGGGGAGCTTGAGCCATTGCTTGACTTGAGTCTAAAACCTGTAACGAATGTGAAGGTTCATATTTGCTTTGAAAAACAGCTTTTGGAGGAGGAACTAAACGTATACCAAACCACTTGGGAACTGAAAGTACGGAAAAAAAATTTTTTTACTATTCTACAGTTTGCATTGGGTTTTATATGTTGGCTGTGTTATTGTGTTTGCAGAACCATTTGGAAACATTATTAGGAGCTCCGGCATCGAAAATGCGGATCTTTTATATTGACACAGAAATGAAAGAAGTTTTTGGGAGGGAAGAATTACGGTTCAATCAGAAGCCATTGTATTCGTACAATATTCGGGATGGGGATGAACTCCATATTGAGTTGAAGATGAAAACTACTGTGATGAGCAGTAGTGTGTAGTAGACGGTTTGGGTTGATGGGAGAGTTTAAAAGCCATAGTTGTTACGATGGATATAGCACTGTTTATTTGCCATTTGGTTTTGGCGTGAGCTCTAGAATCTTGTGTTTGGTTTATAGTTAGTTAGTTATCGAATTGCCAGTTAAACTGAGCTGATCTTAAACTCTCAGAGAAGGAAGGTCTCACACTGACCTACATTAGCACAAGGCGGATTGTGGCACCTCATGGAGTTTTAGAATTACGTGGCGGTAGAGAACCTACCGAGTCATAGTAAAATAATGTAGACTGTCCTAAATGGGTCGCCCTTTTGAGTTTACAGAAGTACGGTTGATCAACTGAAGCATGAATCCAAGCTTGCTGGCTACTATATTTGAATAGAAAGAAATGTGGAAAACTCTAATAAGTTTGTGGAGGTTTTTTGGTTGATTTTGATGCTGATTAATCCATGTTTTGTGAAGATTAGGTTTTGGCTGGCAGACATTTAATTTTAGTCTTTGTTGGATATTTAAAATTGTAAGTCACTAATATGTTGTTTTTGGGAGTATGTTGTAAAATATTTGCCATGAAATGTAAAAGTCATTTATCATAAACTATGGAATTCTAATACAAAGAGGGTTTAAGTAATGTGTAAAAAGTACGCGTTGTTCTCATTATGTTTGAATCGGTAGATATAGTAGAAAGATTAAAATCGATGTTTAAAAAATACGTTTTTTTGTTAAAATTGGTGCATATCGGATTAGCTCAAAAAGATGCACTATTGTTGTAAATACTGTTATCTATCATAACATGATCAACGCAGGATGGAATGAATCGATCGGTAATAGAAATATATTTTTAGTAGATGTAGAACTCGTGTTTAGAAAAATTGACGCATGAATTAAATTTACTGTCGATCACAGTGGTAATTAAATATATTTGACGTTACACTAGTTCAAAATATTGTGATTTAAGATGAGTTTTAAAAATGGTAGACAATCGGATGAAATTATCAAAATAGTAACGCAGTAGAAGTAAATTAACGAATCGCAGCTATATAATTTTACAGCCGCATTAGTTGAAAGAAGAAACAGCAAACTGATATATCCGCCTATTTTTCTTATGCAGTTAAGTTTATGAATTTGGGATTGGGATTAAATCAATCATTAAATCTTTTAAATGCACTATATTATGATTTTTCGTGGAATGCGAATCTTACCGAATTCCGGCTGCGTTTTTGGGCTTTAAGTAGATAGTAATATTCTTGTCTTCTGTTTAATTTCCATCCCACTGCTAATGAAATGAATAAGTCATTTGAATGTTCGTCATTAACGTAAACGGCGATCATTGATGAATGTAAAATAATT
>Ga0210040_10007131_pt1 | contig 13686 bp, 14 predicted proteins | sample CryGeyCG12114_NA_FD_185462 | JGI IMG/M metagenome (GOLD analysis project Ga0210040, IMG submission 185462) | Groundwater microbial communities from aquifer - Crystal Geyser CG19_WC_8/21/14_NA (SPAdes) (version 2) | ecosystem: Environmental > Aquatic > Deep subsurface > Groundwater | place: USA... | reverse complement strand
ATGGAGCACGCGCGATGAGCACCGAGGACCTCGAGAAGTACGAGACCGAGATGGAGCTGCAGCTCTATCGCGAGTACAAGGACATCGTCCGCCAGTTCTCCTACGTCGTGGAGACCGAGCGGCGCTTCTACCTGGCCAACAGCGTCGACCTCCAGGTCCGCGACGCCGGGGGAGAGGTGTTCTTCGAGCTGAAGCTCTCCGACGCCTGGGTGTGGGACATGTACCGCCCCGCCCGATTCGTGAAGAACGTGCGGGTGGTGACGTTCAAGGACGTCAACGTCGAGGAGCTGGACAAGCCCGACCTCGAGCTGCCCGACAACCCGCGCCTGCCCTGAGGTCCGCTCCACCGGGTCAGGCTGCCCAGCTCTGACCCGCGCCGGCCGGCCGCTGTCCACAACGACGGGCGTCGTCCACAGCTCGGGCCGGGCCCTGGCGGAGCCGTCGACGGACCGGCCACGGTCCTGGGGTGCCCACTTCCCAGAACCCCCTCCCACCCGGCTCCCGTGCCGCGCTCGGCGCCTACGGCGAGCGGGTGGCCGTGCGCGTGCTCACCGACGCCGGGCTCACCGTCCTCGACCGCAACTGGCGCTGCCGCGACGGCGAGCTGGACCTGGTCGCCCGGGACGGCGACGCACTGGTCTTCTGCGAGGTCAAGACCCGGACCGGCACCGGCTTCGGCTCCCCGGCCGAGGCGGTCACCCGGTCCAAGCGCCGCCGGCTGCGGGTGCTGGCCAGCGCCTGGCTGGCCGCTCACGACCACCACGCCCCCGACCTGCGCTTCGACGTGGTGGGGGTGCACGTCCCCGCCACCGGCCGGCCGCGGGTCACGCACCTGCGGAACGCGTTCTGATGAGCCTCGCCCGGACGTGGTCGGTGGGCCTGGTCGGCGTGCAGGGGGCCATGGTCGAGGTGGAGGTCGACCTGGCGGCCGGGGTGCCCACGGTGGTCCTGGTCGGGTTGCCCGACGCCGTGGTGCGCCAGTCGGTGGACCGGGTGCGTGCGGCGGTGGTCAACAGCGGCCACGAGTTCCCGCTGCGCCGGGTGACCATCGGGCTGTCCCCGGCAGCGATGCCCAAGCAGGGCAGCGGGTTCGACCTGGCCCTGGCCGTCGCGGTGCTCGCCGCCGCACGCGTGCTCCCCGCGGCGCGCGTCGGGGACCTGGTGCTCCTCGGTGAGCTCGGCCTGGACGGGTCGCTGCGCGCCGTCCGCGGGGTGCTGCCGGCCGTGCTCGCCGCGCTGGCGGCCGGGCACCGCCAGGTGGTGGTCCCGCTGGACAACGCCGACGAGGCCGCCCTGGTCGAGGGCATCGACGTGCTCGCCGCCGGCAGCCTCGGCCAGGTCGTCGCCCACCTCGCCGGGCGCGCACCGCTGGACCCGCACGAGCGGGGGGCGACCGAGCCGGCACCACCGGGTCCCGACCTCGCCGACGTCGTCGGGCAGACGGCCGGCCGCCGGGCGGTGGAGATCGCCGCGGCCGGCGGGCACCACCTGCTCCTCACCGGCCCACCCGGGGCGGGCAAGACGATGCTGGCCGAGCGCCTGCCCGGCCTGCTGCCGCCGCTGGACGAGCGGGCGGCCCTGGAGGTGACCGCCATCGCCTCGATCGCCGGGACGCTGCCGCCGGGGGCGCCGCTGGTGACCAGACCCCCGTTCGAGTCCCCGCACCACTCGGCGACGATGGCCGCGCTGGTCGGCGGCGGATCGGGCCAGATCCGCCCCGGTGCCCTGTCCCGCGCCCACCTGGGCGTGCTGTTCATGGACGAGGCCCCGGAGTTCGCGCGCACGGTCCTGGACACGATGCGGCAGCCGCTGGAGCGCGGGCAGGTGACCATCCACCGGGCCAACGGCTCGGCCACCTTCCCCTGCCGGACCCAGCTGGTGCTGGCCGCCAACCCCTGCCCGTGCGCGAGCGCGGCCGGCGACACCGCGTGCACCTGCAGCCCGCTGGAGCGGCGGCGCTACCAGTCACGGCTGTCCGGTCCGCTGCTGGACCGGATCGACCTGCGGGTCACCCTGCCGCCGGTGACCCGGGCCGCCTGGCTGGACGGTGCGGGCAGCCCCGAGCCCACCGCGGCGGTGGCCGAGCGGGTGCGCCGCGCCCGGGCGGTCGCCGCCGAGCGGATGGCCGGTACGGGCCTGGCGCTGAACAGCCAGGTGCCGGGCCGGCTGCTCCGGGAGCGCTGGAAGCCCGCCCGCGGATCGCTGGCGCTGGCCGAGCGGGCACTGGAGCAGGGGTCGCTGTCGGTGCGCGGCTTCGACCGCGTGCTCCGGGTCGCCTGGACCCTGGCCGACCTGGCCGGGCTGGTCACCCCGGGTCCCGACGAGGTCGCCGAGGCGCTGGGCATGCGGCTGCAGCGGGTGGCGGCATGACCGCCGACCCCGGCGAGGTCCCCGCCGACGTCCGGCTGGCGCGGGCCTGGCTGTCGCGCGCCGTGGAGCCGGGTTCGGCCGCCATGTGGCAGTTCGTCACCGAGGCCGGGCCGGTCGTCGCCGCGGCGGCCCTGCGGGCCGGCCGTGCACCGCGGGCGGTGCAGGCGCTGGTCGGTGCCCGGGCGGGTGAGGACCTGGGCCTGGACGACCTGGCCCGGGTGCAGCGCTGCGGTGGCCGGCTGGTGGTGCCGGAGGACGCCGAGTGGCCGGCCGCGACGCTGCACTGCCTGACGCTGCGGGCGCTGGAGCAGCAGGCGGAGGACGGCGACCGCCCGCGGGACCGGACGACGTCGCTGGTACCGCCGCTGGGGCTGTGGGTGCGCGGGCACCGTCGGCTCGACGAGGTGGTGGACCGCTCGGTGGCGCTGGTCGGCTCCCGGGCCTCGACCGCCTACGGGGAGCACGTCGCCGCCGAGCTGGCCCACGGGCTGGGGGAGCGCGGGTGGACCACCGTCTCCGGCGGGGCGTTCGGCATCGACGCCGCCGCCCACCGCGGCTCGCTGGCCGCAACGGCGCCGACCGTCGTCGTCCTGGCCTGCGGGGTCGACCGGGCCTACCCCAGCGGGCACTCGGCGCTGTTCACCCGGGTGCTCGACGACGGGCTGCTGGTCAGCGAGTGGCCGCCCGGCTGCGCGCCGCTGCGCCACCGCTTCCTCGTCCGCAACCGGCTGATCGCCGCGCTCACCCGGGGCACCGTGGTCGTGGAGGCCGCGGCCCGCTCCGGCGCGCAGGCCACCGCCAACCGGGCGCGGGACCTGGGACGGTCGGTGATGGCCGTGCCGGGTCCGGTGACGTCGGCGATGAGCGTGGGGTGCCACGAGCTGCTGCGCGACTCCGAGCGCGGCGCCACGCTGGTCACCTCGGCGGCTGAGGTGGTGGAGACGGTGGGTCGGCTGGGGGAGGACCTCGCGGCACCGGCGGCGCGGCCGGAGTTCCCGCGTGACTCGCTGCCCGACGTCGCCCTCCGGGTGCTGGACGCCTGCCCGGTGCGGGTGGGGGTGTCGCCGGAGCGGCTGGCGACGGTCGCCGGGTGCGAGGTGCTCGACGTCCTGCGGGTGCTGCCGGCGCTGGAGCTGCACGGCCTGGTCGAGTGGACCGGCACCGGGTGGCGGGTCACCCCGCCGCCCCGCGATCGGTAGCGCACCACCGGTCCGCGGCGCGGCAGGTTGACCGGCCGGGCCCGTCGACGGACGCTGCCAGCATGGCTTCCGGGACAGCTGCGCTGCGTGCGGCCCTGCCGCCTGCCCTGGCCGAGTCGCTGGAGGGCTGGCAGGAGCACCTCAGCCTGCAGCGCGACCTCTCCGGGCACACCGTGCGCGGCTACGTCGGTGACGTCGTCTCGCTGCTGGACCACCTGGTCCGGCGCGGCGGGGCGACCGTCGCCGACCTGGACCTCGCGGCGCTGCGCAGCTGGCTGGCGCTGGGGCGCACCCGCGGCGACAGCCGCTCGACCACCGCCCGCCGCGCCGCCTCGGCGCGCTCGTTCACCGCCCACCTGCGGCGCAGCGGGCAGACCGCCGAGGACGTCGGCCTTCGGCTGTCGAGCCCCAAGGCCCACCGCACGCTGCCCGGGGTGCTCGCCGCCGACCAGGCGCGGGCGGTGCTGGAGGAGGCGGCCCGCCTCCCGGCGGAGGACGAGGACGCCGCGGGGACGGCGCTGCGGCTGCGCAACGTGCTGGTCGTGGAGCTGCTCTACGCCAGCGGCATCCGGGTCGGTGAGCTCGTCGGCCTGGACGTCGACGACGCCGACCGCGGCCGCCGGCTGCTGCGCGTGCTGGGCAAGGGCCGCAAGGAGCGCAGCGTCCCCTTCGGCGTCCCGGCCGCCGAGGCGCTGGAGGCCTGGCTGACCCGGGGGCGCCCGACGCTGGCCACCGCGGCCAGCGGCCCGGCCCTGCTGCTGGGTGTGCGCGGCGGGCGGCTGGACCCGCGCGAGGCGCGGCGGCTGGTGCACGCCGCCATCGCGGCGACCCCGGGCACGCCGGACGTGGGCCCGCACGGGCTCCGGCACTCGGCGGCCACGCACGTCCTGGAGGGCGGGGCCGACCTCCGCAGCGTTCAGGAACTGCTGGGTCACGCTAGCCTCGCGACCACGCAGGTCTACACGCACGTGACGGTCGAGCGGCTGCGGGCGGTCCACGCCCGCGCCCACCCCCGAGCGTGAGGAGTGCAGCGGTGAACACGGCAGGAACGGTCGAGCGGGGGAGTGCGGGTGTCTGAGGCAACGGTGCGACAGGTCGGTGTGAGCGGTGATCCCGATGCCGGCATCGCCGAGCTGTGGGCGCGCTACGTCGTCGACCGGGAGACGGGGCTGCGCGACCGGCTGATCCTGCACTACGCGCCGCTGGTGAAGTACGTCGCCGGCCGGGTCGGCAGCGGTCTGCCCGCGCACGTGGAGCAGGCCGACCTGGTCTCCTACGGCACGTTCGGGCTCATCGACGCCATCACCCGGTTCGAGCCCTCCCGGGAGATCAAGTTCGAGAGCTACGCGATGGCCCGCATCCGCGGCGCGATCATCGACGAGCTGCGCTCGACGGACTGGATCCCGCGCTCGGTGCGGATGAAGGCACGCCAGTTCGAGCGCACGGTCGCCGCCCTCGAGGCCCGCTTCCAGCGGAACCCGACCGAAGAGGAGATCGCCGAGGAGATGGAGATGGACGTCGAGGACGTCCGGAAGTTCCTCGGCCAGCTCTCCCTGGTCAACGTCGTGGCCCTCGACGAGCTGCTCGTGGACGACGACGGTTCCGCCCCGCGCCTGGTCGACACGCTCAAGGACACCAGCGCGCTGGACCCGCAGGCGATGGTCGAGCACGGTGAGGCCCGGCAGCTGCTGGCCCGTGCCGTCGAGCAGCTGCCCGAGCGGGAGAAGGTCGTCGTCAGCCTCTACTACTTCGAGGGCTTGACGCTGGCCGACATCGGCCGGGTGCTCGGGGTGACCGAGAGCCGGATCTGCCAGCTGCACACCAAGGCCGTCCTGCACCTGCGCACCAAGCTCGCCGACATCGCCTGATCGCTGGACGACGTCGCCTGATCGGCGGACGACATCGCCTGACCGGGGGAGCGGAGGGAGCCGGGGTGGTGGCCGAGCTGCGGTCGGCCCGGCTCCGGCTGCGGGGCTGGACGCCCGGGGACGTCGACTTCCTCTTCGACCTGCACTCCCGGTGGGAGGTGCAGCGGTTCATCGGCCTCGTCCCGCGGGTGATGACCGACCGCGCCGAGGCCCAGGAGCGGCTCGACAGCTCGTGGGCGGACCCGTTGCCGGCACCGCTGGGGGTCTGGGCGGTGGCGCACGAGGACGACGGGCGACTGCTCGGGGTGCTGATGCTCAAGGGCATCCCCGCCTCCGGCCCGACGACGCCGCTGCTGCCCTCGGGCGACGTCGAGATCGGCTGGCACGTCCACCCGGACGCCTGGGGGCACGGCTACGCGACCGAGGCCGCCGGGCTGGTGCTGCGCCACGCCCTCGACGCCGGCCTGCCGCGGGTCGTCGCGGTGACCAACCCGCAGAACACCGCCTCCCAGCGGGTGTGCCGGCGGATCGGGATGACCCACGAGGGGCGCACGGACCGCTGCTGCAACGCGATCTGCGAGCTGTTCACCGCCGTCCCCGGCTGACCGGGTCCCCGCGGTGCAGCCCGCCCCGGGTCAGTCCGCGGGCGGCGGGTCTGCTGCGCCGGGCCGGTCGGCCGGCAGTGGACCGAGCAGCGGCTGGGACCCCGGCGGGTTGCGGTGGCCCTCCTCCCACGGCAGCTTGCCGGTGGAGTCCGGCCAGACCAGCTGCAGGACCTCGACCGAGCCGTGGAACTGCTCGGCCACCGACGTCCGCGGGTCGTCGTCCACCTGCAGGAAGACCACCGGGGAGGTGGCGTCGGTCAGCGCGGTCGTCGTGACGCCGGGGCTGAACCGGGCGCCGGCGCGCACGGCCTCGCCGACCAGGTTCAGGTACTTCTCGCCCGCCTCGAACGGCAGGCCGAGGACGATCACCTCGGGGTGGCCGAGGGCGGTCAGCCCGACGGTGGTGGAGTACCGCGGGTCGCCGGGGTTCCCGCCGCCGTGCAGCACCGCCCAGCCGAACCGGTCGATGACCCGCTGCAGGTCACGCCGCACCTGCTCGGCCGCCTGGTCCTGCGCCGCACCGGTCACGGGGTCGTCCACGGATGCGGTGGCCGCGGGATCGACGGCGGCGGGGGCCGGCTTGGGCTTGCGTCGGAATCGCACCCCAGGACCGTAACCGGGTGCCGGGTCACCGTCGGTGATCCCGACGGCTCAGTCCCACGGCAGCAACCGCACCCGGGGTGGACGGAGCAGTGCGAGCGGATCGAGGTAGGTGCCGCCCCGGCGCAGGCCCCAGACGCCTCTCCTCCACTCTCTGTGGCTCAGAGGGCTGTGCAGGGGCTGGTTCGGCCGCCAGAACGCGGCTAAGGCGGCTAGTGATGGACCGGTGGTCCAGGTGATCCGGGCGGATCGGGCCACGAACCGACGATCAGGCTCGACCAGTTCGTTAGGCCGGGGACTGTCGGTAGGACTCCTTACCCTGACCAGGCTGTGCCCCGCGTCTCATGCGGAGCAGCGAAGCCGAGGAGGCCGACGTTGGGCAAGTGGGACGACGAGTTCGCGGCGCACCCGCTGTGGAACACCGTCGAGCAGTTCCGTACTGCACTGGACCAGTGCCCCGACACCGACGACGATGGCCGTCGAGAGCACGTGGACCGCCTTCGCCGTTTGCTGGTTGAACTGGATGCGCGGAGGGGGATCGATCCCGTAGTGACGTCGAAGGCTGCCCTTGACGGCGTCAACAACGGGCTCAGCACCGTTCTGGGGCAGTTGAGCAACTACGTGAACCAACCATCCCAGTGGCCGTCCTACTTGGCCCCGGCTGCGAGCCAGTACGCCGATCAGGTCTTCGCGGTGCTCGCGGGCCTACCGCAGCCCGCGAGGGGTCCGGCGATCACTGCGGCACGTGAGGCAGCCAGGGCGCACCTGGAATCGATGGAGGCGGCCCTTCGATCGGTGCAATCGAGTGCTGAGACGGCGATCGCTGCACTGACGGAAGAGCGGGGGACGTCCACCGAGGCCACGCAGCAGGCGCTCGCTGAGGTGGAGAGCCTTCGGACTGCGGTGGCTCAGACGGAGTCCACTGTCGCCGAGCAGGTCAAGCGCATTGACTTCGCGGTCACGACGCAGCAGAGCGCTTTCGAGACGCAGCAGAGCAACCGAGCAGATCGCTTCCAGGCAGACTTAGAGCAACTTCGGGAGAAGAGCGATGAGCATCTGGCTGAGGTGACGCGACAAGCCCGCCATCAGGCGGACGCTGAACGCAAGGCGGCCGACGAGGTGATCGCTGAGATCCGGCAACTTCACGAGGATGCCCAGGGGCTTGTTGAAGCCACTGGGCGACGGGTCGTCACGACCGAGTTCGGCGAGTACGCGGCGAAGCAGGATCGCGCGGCCCTCGTGTGGAGTTTGGGGGCTGTCGTCGTGGCTCTCTTCGGCTTCTGTTTCATCGCCTACCAGATCGCCAACCTGCCAGGCGGCGAACTGTCATGGCCCTTGGTGGCCTACAAGATCACGGCTTCTTTAGCGCTCCTCTTGGTTGCTGGCTTCTGCGGCAAGCAGTCCGCTGGGCACCGAGAGCAGGAGAAGCAGGCCAAGCGTCGTCAGTTGGAGATCAACGCGCTCGAACCCTTCCTCAGTCGACTGCCTGAAGAGCAGGCTCAAGAACTTCGCGCAAAGATGGCCGACCGCATCCTCGTGCAGCCCAGCAATGACCCAACGACCGCTGGCTCCGACACTGCCGCAGTACCCGACCAGGCAACTCTTGATGCCGTCGTGACGGCGGTGCGGGATGCGTTCACCAAGAGGGGCGGCTGACTTCCCGCGAGAGCGAGGTCATCCACCGTCCTCGGGTTAGGCGTCCTGAACGGAGAGCGCCTCGGGCGTATGGGGACTGAGACGTAGGGTCCACGGCCGGTCTGGCTGGTTGTGCGCCCAGGCAGCGGAGGCGCCGACAGCCCGCAACACTGTGCGCAGCGGCTCGTCGCTTACGAAGGCCGCCTCATCTTCCAGCGTCCTGCCGAACCGTCCTTCACCCCAGAGGCTTGCTGCGGTCAACAGCAGCAAAGCCTCGGTCTGGGAGAACGCTTCCTGCACGAGCATCGCGTCGAAGTCGATGTCGTCCCGGGGCATGGGGTCGGACTGCGTCGCGAAGTGGACGTGCTTCCAGACGCGGTCGTCGTCGGGGGCGAATGCATCCAGGACGATGGCTACGGGCGCCCAGTCTGGGTCGTGACGCAGGCGGTCGGGGATCGTCGGCATGGTGTGGTGCTCCGATCTGTCGGTCGGTGCTAGGCAGCGTCGGTTGACGACGGTTCGCCGCTACTGTCCGCGTCAGTAGTGCGGGCAGGGGACGGCGTGGGCCTCTTGTTGCCGGGCCGGTTGCGCTTGGCGATGATCTTTTTGACCTCGTCGCGCTTCTGTCGGGCTTCCTGCATCGGTGGCGCGCTGGGCCACGCCTTGGCCTCAACCCACGGCTCCTCGCGGGTCAGGCACCGGTGCAGCCTGATTGCCAACTTGAAGGCGACCTTGCGGATCGCGGTCGAGTGGTGATCACCGGCTTCCCGGCGAGACCAGTAGAAGTGCATGGGGCCAGCGCTGTGCTGCCGAGCGATCTCGGCCCAGTCCCAGAGCGCACGGTGTAGGCGGTTGCCCTTCACGTCCCGCCGGACGTGTTCCTGGTGGCTGTGAGAAGACTGGTCCAAGGGTGAGACCCCAGCGAAGGCGGCGAACCCGTCAGCCGTCGGAAAACGCCGCAGGAGCCGGACGCCGTCCTCCTGCAACGTGGTGCGCTCGTCACCGATCTCGCCGATGAGCCTGGCGATCACCTTGGGTCCGCTCCCTACGGCTCCCTTGACCAGCGGCATGAAGGGGTGCTTCTTGCACGCCGTGACCAACTGCTTGTCGAGCGCGGCGTGCTCATGGATGTTGCCGAGCAGCCCCTCCAGGTGGACGGTCAGCGACTTGCCGTACTGGACGACGGTCTGCTCGTCGTAAGTGAGAAACTCCCGCTGCATCGCCTTGTATGCCTTCTCGGCTTCGTCGGCGATGTAGGACGGTTTGCCCGTGCTGCGCACCAGTTCAGTGATCTGCGGCAACGTCAGCGCCCGACCCTCCTCAGGGGTGGGTGCAGCGAGGAGCACGGTCGCTGCGACGGGGTCGTCGAACAGGTCGCTGGTCTTCCAGGCTCCGAGCGGAGCCGGGTAGAACTCGGCCAGCAGGCTGCGGACCCGCCCGGCGGCGCGCTGGGCGCGGACGGCGGAGTCCTTCTCTTGGCGTGACAGCAGGGTGATGCCGTAGGCGTCGGCGGAGTAGGCGGAGATGGGCCGGAAGTCGGTTGGGTCGGTCCGGTACCGCCTCGCCAACCACGTTGCGTCGTTGAGGTCGCTCTTGGTCTTTTTCCGACCGGCGCGCAGCCCGTGCAGCGTGCCCGCATTGATGCCGTGGACGGTCACGCCGTGATCCATCAGTGCGCGCAACACCGGCCGACGCGTCATCTCGACCACGACGACTGGTTGCTCCCCGGTCGCGGGGTCGCGGTACTCGTCGAGGGTTGCGAGCAGTTGCCGCAATCCGTCAGGAGTTGACGTCACTTCGCCGTCAGCGAGCCGCTTACCGCGGCGGCCGACGACGGCATAGACGCCGCCTTCCTCATCCCAGTCGAAGCCCAGGACTTCTTCTGGTTCGTTGTCGTCCACATTCCTCCTTCTGCGCAGGCGGGGACTGCTGCGCGTGTACTAGCGATAGGTTGCTCAGTGGCGGTTGGCGCCTCTCTGGGGCGTCAGCAGCCCCCAGCGACCAACAGGACCCAATGTCTGGGGTAGGTGCCTAGCGGCAGAACCGCTGGCGGTAGGTGCAGGCAAGGTTGGTGTCCTGTTGGCGGCTCGGGACTGCTGGGGGCATGAGTCATCAACTCCTGGTCGACGATTGGCTTCGTGTTGCTGGGGTGGTGCGCGTCCCGAGCCGCGGGAACCTGGCTGGTGTTCTAGGCCGGGGTGCTCAATGGCAGATTGCCTCTCAGGTTGCTCGCAGTTCCCAGCAACCACCAGGGGCCAAATGTCTTCTTCAGGTTCCTCGGGGGAAAGGTTGGGGTGAGGTTTGTGACCCTGGTGGCGGCTCGGCACTGCGAGCACTCCATCACCAGGCACTGACAGAAATCGCCGGTGCAGGCCGGAGTTGCTGGCCGAACACCAAAGACTCAACGGCATGAGGGCACCAGCGTCGACCGTCCGGACACAGATGTGCCCTCGGTGGGCACGATTGGTCACCGCTGAGGGCACTTCCTGCGTCATCTGCACTCACCAGTCCAGAGCCGACGACGAGGCTCCCGACGGAGGGGTAACCCCACAAGCGACTGTTAGGGCTCGTAGAACGGTGTCCGGCCAGTCGTGGCCTAGCCGCTCCGGAGCCAGCCCGCGGAGCGTCGGACGGCTGTCGGCCTGCCACAGGTTCGCGGCGACCTCCCAAAGGAAGTGCTCCTCGGGGGAGAACGTCTGCTCTCCAAGCAGGCTCTCGAAGTCGACCCTCTGCTGCTCGTGGAGCAGGTGCTTCCAGACGCGGCCGTCGAGCGGGAACACCTCTTCGGCGAGCAGCAGCACCGCGGCGAACTTCGGATCGTGGGTCCTGCTCACGGTGGGGCTCGGCTCCTCGCGTTGGTTGGCGCGTTCGAACGTATGTTCGAACAGCCGTAGCCCGGACGTCAAGTCGGTGGGCGGCGATCGTCCTGCGCAGCGGGTCTTGTCGGCGGTTGCCACTAGCGTCGGCTCATCGGTGGATGAGGAGGCTGGGCATGACAGACGAGGCCGCATCCGAGCAGTCGGCGGTCAGCGACGACGAGGCCGACGAGCCGGTCCTGCTCGTGTTCCTCCTCGGCCTGCCCGATCCGTTGCCGGTCGCGCACGGCAGCACTTGGACTCAGCAGACCGACTACCGGGAACCCCTGTTGGACGGTCAGGAGATGCGCGCCCTCCCGCACCTGCCGCCAGCCAACTGGTCCCGCGGCGGAGAGGGCTACAACTTCGTCTCGCTGCGCTTCTGGCAGGTACTGGACGACCAGGCCGACGTCCCCGAGTTCGTCCACCGGTTCCGCTTGGCCGGGCGCGTGGCTCAGTCGCTCACGGACTCGGAAGGGCTCGATCCTGAGGGGCAAGGCGAGAGCCTGCTCCCGAAGTCGGAGGCGTACCAGACCGTCGTGGAGGCCGTCACTTTCGTCGCTCAGGCCGACGACCTCTTCGCGACCCCCGAGAAGCCTGACCCGCTAACTCGATGCATCGACACGGTGCTGGAGTTCCACAACGCCTACCGGATCGCCGCCCGCGCCTACATCCCCGAACTGACCTACGAACGCATCCACCCGATAGTCCGCTGGTACCGCAAGCCCGCCTTCGAGCCCGAAGCCCGCCCCGAGCCCGCCGGTCTCATGTTCCTCAGCCATAGCAACATCCCTGTCGAGGCGCCCGAACCCCTTAGCGACGAGCAACTCGACGCCCTCGCGCAGCGGCAGGCACGAGCACGCGTCGGAGACCCGTTCATGCTCTACGCCAAGCGCCGACTTCAAGCCGAGATCGAGATCCACACCAACGGCCGCCCCGGAGAAAGCGTGGTTCAGATCGGCATCGCGGCCGAGGTGCTCCTTGGTGCAATCCTTGGCCTCGCAATGTGGGAAGAGCACAAGCGTGGCGAGTTGACCGTCGAGCAAGCGGCAGAGGTGCTGTCATTGCCGCTTGCGACCCGCATCAAGCAGCAGTACGGCCGGTTCGGCGGGAAGACGTTCCCGGACGCAGACCCGGTCAAGCACTGGCAGACCAACATCGCCGACGTGCGTAACCGAGTCGTCCACGCTGGCTTCGACCCCGACAGGGAGCAGGCGTATGCCGCCGGGGAGGCCCTACTAGCGCTGGAGAAGTACGTCGGCGACCGCCTATTCGCGATGTGGGAGAAGTACCCGCGCACCGCTTGGCTGTTCCTCGGGGAGTCGGGCTTCCATAGGCGCGGCAAGAAGAAGTTGCAGAAGGCCCAGGAGTGGTCCAGCACCGAGGGGCTTCGACCCGTCGACTGGATCCGGGACTACCAGGCGTGGCGCGAACAGGTGAACGCTCTAGTAGTACACGGGCGATGACGACGCCTCGGTCACACTGCTCCAGTGCCCCAGCCAGCCAACTTCTTGCGCCAGCCCAGTCTGTACGGCACAGACAACCCCCGACTGGCCTGGCGACTCCCGGCCTTGGCGGAGATGCAAGACCTCACCGCAGCGGTGATCAGCCATCACGCGACCTACAAGATCCGCCGAGCCATGGGTGGTCGGAACCTCAACCAGGGCCAGTATGCGAGCCAGATCAAAGTCACACCCAAGGTCATCCGCAGCATCTTGACCGGCGAGCGGCCGCCCACCGTCGATGATCTTGCTGCCGCTGTCACCGTCTTCGGTCCGTCAGTCCTCCCCGAGCCCGCAGCCGTCCGGGAACTGCTCCGCAAAGTCCGAGAGGCCCTGAGCACCCAGCAGGCAGTGGCCCAATCGATGCCTGACGGGCTCATGCTCGCCCTGGACGGCTACCGGACGCTGACGGCGCTCGGGACACCGCCAGCAGCCATAGCGGAGCAGCCGATCACACCGAACGAAGCCCAATCGCAGGCGAGGATGCGGGAAGCCGCAGCGCCCCTAGTCACCGGCGCAGTGCTCCGCATCAGCGGCGGCTCAAGCGTCAACGCAATCATCGATCTGGCCCGCGGGACCTATCTGACGCCCGCCGACGCTGTCGGCTACGCCGCTCCCGACTCAGCCGACGTTCTAGTTCGACTCCGTGACTCGTGGCTGCCCGACGTTCTGGACTCGGGGTTCGCTGTCCTTGACGACTGGTTCGTCCTCGACGTGGAGGACACGGACAGCCGGGGCCGCCCACTGCAAGCCCTCGTACTGGACCTGGCGCCCGATGTCGCCTTCTGGGACACCGCCAGCGAACTGGTCGAGCCTGATCGTCGGTTCGTGGCCCGATCCGCCCGGATCACCTGGACTACCGGGCGCCCCGTGGTGATGCCCGCAGCCACCTCGGGCAACGAGGGCTGGGGAGAGTAGAGGGCCTAGTGCAGGCAGGCCTCCGCCGGGCAGCCGGCGTGCCCGGCGGCCAGCTCGCCCAGCGGCGTCCCCAGCCCGACGGCCTGGCCGGCGGCGACCACGGGGGCGACCGGCTCGTACGTCGTCCGCAGCCC
>Ga0210040_10007130_pt1 | contig 13687 bp, 20 predicted proteins | sample CryGeyCG12114_NA_FD_185462 | JGI IMG/M metagenome (GOLD analysis project Ga0210040, IMG submission 185462) | Groundwater microbial communities from aquifer - Crystal Geyser CG19_WC_8/21/14_NA (SPAdes) (version 2) | ecosystem: Environmental > Aquatic > Deep subsurface > Groundwater | place: USA... | reverse complement strand
ACCCAGTTGCTAGGAATCCTGATTTAAACAAACTCTGGTGTACTCTGCATAATCTTCTGCGCCCATCTGCTCCCGCACGTATTCCTCCAGGCCAATATCATTTTTTTCATTGACATAGCGGGTAAAGGAGAGAACGCTTTTACAACCTTCAAAGCCTTTTTCCTGCATGCTTTTACGAATATTTTCCGGTAAACCTGCTAGCCATTCCTGGTAATCTTCGGGAGTAGGGGAGAAGTCCTTGGCCTGAGTATGATACCGATAGGTAATATTGCCATTCGTAAATAAAAGCTCATGGAACCGACGGTTTTCGGGAGAACATTCTGCTAAATATGCCTCTTGCTGAATATTACATTTTTCGTCCGGGTGTTTAACTTTTATCATATACGTGAGGGTAAGAAGGAGCAAAAATAATATAATTTTAAATTTCCTTAAAAGGCTATATAGAAAACGGCGGTTGTTATTGCTGGCTTTTAATACTTATCCTCAAATTCGGCTATGCTATCTTCTATATCAGTCAGGTAAGGGTTGTCATTCCGAAAAATGATACTGGCATAAATTTCAGGTCCTTCCGCAAAATTTCTTTTGATGAACTGATCGGCAAAGTGACGTTGATACATAATGTTAAACCGCCGGTGTCGCTCGGCTTGCCGGCCATCGCTCTGTAGACAGACATAAGTTAAAATAGCCTGTGGATTAGTAAAAAATTCTTTAATAGCTTTAACTAAGGTAATTTCTACCCGGCTATCATAAATATTTTTCAACTTAATTTTAGCGAATTTTCCTTTAACTTGAATTTTTGGCTCGTAGTTAGTTGGCTTAAAGCCAAACATTTTAACTTGGGAGGCAAAAGGAAGCCCTTCCGGAAAATAGGAAGCACCCTCGGTAAAATAAAAATGATAGTTGATGCCGTCTTCGGTACTGAAATCGTAGGTATCGTTGCCGTTATCTATCCACGGATACGGGGATGGGTTTACTGAAGGTAATGTCATTTAACTTATGTTGTTCCGGAGTATTGACATAGGCATTAATGCGCTCTTTGTCCGCAGACATTTTCTGCGCAACTGCTTTCCAGTCGACTCTTTTTTTGGTTACCGTTTTCATATTTACGATGTTACAACCGTTTGCTTAAGTTAAATGCTTATTCAAACTTGCTACTAAGGGTAGCAGCTTTTACAGTTTTACTACAGGTACAACAATTCTAATAGCGTTTACTGTTCCATCAGAATGTTGTATACTACAAATATAATGAATTCTATTGACATTATAGTACAATGTACTGGCTTTAGAAGACATTATATAATCTTTACAGTTCACTATACTATAATTATAATACAATAGCTATTAGTAACTCTTTCAGCAGTATTATAACAACTATTTCAGTAATCAGGGGATAATGGAAATCTATTTTATTTAAGAACAAGTTGATTTAAATTTTAAAAGTAGCAATTGCAAAATATTCCTTCTAATTTTATGCTATTCCTTGAGGTGTAGCGAAATATAGCATAATTCACTAACAGTCGATAATGAGCTACAAATAGTACTACATTGTTCTAAGTGATGCATCTTTCTTTCCCTTTACTTTATATATACTTAGCATAAGTATGAAGCGTGAAAATGATTTTCCTTACTTAACGAATTCCTAAAATGGTTAATAAAAGACCTGCAGGGTTCTTATCAGCTTTGGTTCTGCCGGTTTTAAGGTCATAATTAAATTTAAATAACTTATCCACCAGCTCCTTTTTAGATAAAATTTCTCCAATAATCTTACCATCTGTAATACCCAGGGAATCCAATATCTGCCGGGCAGTTTGTATTCTTCCTTCTTCTATAGGTTGTTCGAAAGGGATAGGTATTTGCTCCGGCACTTGGGTATTAACGTAGAATCTTATACTTTGGTAAGAACGCCCTTTCTTTATTAAAGAATAACTAATTTTAAGATCTGTATTTTTATTTATTTGATTAACGGCTGTGTCTAATACAAATTTTTGAAGCATAGATACTTTCGTGTATTGCTCGGGCTCTTTTCCTTTCGGATCTTTAAGCATAAGCATTACTTTGAAATCATGCAACGTGAATATTTTGCTTTCTCCAATATCCTTCCATTGCGAAGCTATTTGGTATATTCTTTTGGCATATTTACTGGAAAGGCTAAAAGCAGCTTGTAAACGGAAACTGGTAAAGTTATTCTTTATATCAATTAAATAGGGGCGTACCTTTTCTGATATTTCCAATTCAATCAAGCCTTCCCCTTTTATATATTCGGCGGAAGCCAGTAAACCTACTTGCAGTAATCGCTTTTCATTTTCAATAATGTATTCCCGGCTCCTTAAAGCGGAAGTGGCATCTATAAACTGGTTGTAATTCCATTCCCGACCAGTTACTTCCTGCAAATCTTTAACCCTTACCTGGTACATTTTACCTTTTTGATCTTCTTTTTTTAGGAGAGAAAGCAGATAGAAAACGATATCCATTTCACAGGCACTCATTTCATAGCGGGCCGTGGTAATGGCATTATGTTGTCTTATCTCAATAGCTTTGGTTTTCTCAATATCCTTAGTATTTGGGACAGCCATGCGGTTTTTTTTACGAAATTATAAAAGAAAGACAGAAAAGAAAGTATTTTAAAAACTTTTTCCTTTTAGCTTATAAAATCTTCCCTTTTGACTGATAAAGTCTTTCCTTTAACAGATAATATCTTTCTTCTCACTGATAAAAACTTTCTATTAACTGATAAAAACTTCCCATAATAAGGGATATTCGCCTAAAGAACAGATAGTTACAGCCTTTGCAAATAACAACAAATGCTAAAATACACAAACTTGTTGTTACTTAAGGTATTAAAGCATTTAAGGGATCAATAAATTTTAAAACAAAAAGATATATAAAAATACAAACAAAAATCAGCAAAAGTAGCTGCGCAAACCAGGCGCGAAAAGAAAGAAAGCTATTCGAGTCTTTCTTTTTAACTGATAAAAACTTTCCTTTAGCTCATTTTAGCTGTTTAAGCCACTTTTTTCGCTAATATTGTCTTCCCTTAAACTGATAAAATCTTTCCTTTCATTAGGTATAGAGACTGATAAAAACTTTCCTTTAGCACATAAACATCTTATTTACAGCGGATTAATTTATAAAATAATTTAGGTAGTTAGGATAAATACCGTGTAAGCAGATAAATAACCAATAAATATACAGTAAAAGGTATAGAATGGCGGGAAGAATTTAGGAAAAGTAGCATTCTAAGCCAGTGATTCAAAAATATATCCTCAATTTATAGGTTGTTTAAATTTTAACGCTCGCTACTTCACCATTTAAAGCCTTATTAAATTTCTTGATTGGTCTTAGGAACCTTTATTAAATTATTTTGGAATACAACAATTATTAATTTAAAATAATTGATAATTAATTGGTTATCAATTCGTTATCAATTCGTTATCAATCTAAACGAACTCTTAAGTCTTACATTTTAACTGATAAAATCTTTCCTTTCACTTGAGATTAAGACTGATAAAAACTTTCCTTTAGCACGTATGTTGCTTCAAAAGAGCAGGTTATAGCTATTAAAACATTGCTCATAGCTATAATGTAAAAAAGATTAGTTGGTTAAGTAACAAGAAATAAAGATCAGACAATGGAGAAAAGCAATCCGTAAAAACCTTGCCCCAGGAACGGGTAACGCAAAAGGAAAGTTTTTATCAGTCAATATTTAATTTGAATAATATATTGTTTATTCATAATATCATTAAGTTTGAATTCCTCTTTACGCGTTAGCTAAGTCATAGAACGAGTTATCCGTGATTGAAAAAGTGTATTTAGCTGATAAAATCTTTCCTTTCACTTGAGATTAAGACTTATAAAATCTTTCCTTTAGTGCGTATATTCCTGATATACATTAAGTTATATATTTGGGAAAATTGCACCTAGCTTAATGTTAAAAGATTAGCTGGTTAAGGGTTAATAAATATAAATAACAAATAAACATTGAGGAATGGAGGGAAGTAATCCGCAAAAACCACCTCACGTACCAATACTGCAAAAGGAAAGTTTTTATCAGTTGGTATCTAATTTAACTAATGTATTATTTATTCATAAGGTGCATAAATTTGAATACAGCTTCAAGACTAGATTAAGTATGTAACAAGTCATTAACCAAAGGGAAATAGTTAGTTCAGTTTAAATTCTTGTATATAGTTGTATACGTTTAGTATACTTTAAAGTATATTAAAAGTAAACATTGTTAAAAGAATATTAAGATTTCCTGTTATGAATAATCTAATCATTTTTGCCATAATTAAAGTAAAAGAATCAAAGGAGGAGCATTTGTATTTTGCTGAAACCATAGAAATCGCTGACCAATTATATTCTAAGGCAGTTAAAATGTATTTAGCACCCGATACAGCCATCCGGCTAGTGTCTTTTGAAGTAGATAAAGAAAGGCTTTACGATTTTATTGTAGGTGAAGATGATAACGAAAAAGAGCTGTTTTTAGTCAATGCTTTAACCAAACAGTATTATTTGATAAAAGATAGTACCGGTTAACTTTTACCAGGAAAGTTATCAAACCGATCAACTAATATTTAGATTCTATTTTATATTTCTGGTTCAGGTAATTTGCACTTTTTTGGTTACAGTAGTTCAATTACTTTCCATTGCTACTAAAACCATGGCCTTGTTTAAAAATATATATTTTATTACCTTTTACACATTAATGTAAAAGGGAAGCCATAAAAAGTGAAAATGAGTGAAATAAATTTTGATGATGATTTGCGATACGTTAAGGCTAAGATCGGACTGGAAACGGGAAAGATTAAAAGCTTAGAAGAATTATTTCAAATTATACCAATAACCCACGTGGCCAGGAAACTAAAACTGAATGCCATTCGTTTTCAGGCCAAAATTAAGGATCCAAGTACATTTCGTGTTTCTGAATTACAGGCCTTTGCCAAGCTGATAAATGTTGAATTTCTAACTTTCATGGCCTTTATTTTCGCACCTCCTGTCGTACCAGGTAAGAATTAATTATATGAATCATCTAACCGAAATTGTTCTGCATACCAAAGAAGGGTTTATTATACGGGTAGAAAATGCAGAATTAAAAACTAAATTTTTTTTTTCTTCTTATAGTAAATTAGTAGATAATTGCCCGCTAGAAAACCTGATTAAATTTATTGACGAAGTAATGGATTGCCAAGTTCCAACGCAGAGCCGAGAACAACTGCAACAAATTTTAACTGACTCCGGTTTTCCGGAACATCAGCAATCAGCCTAAAAGCGGCCTTAAAATTACTAATCTGACAATCTTATTTAACATAATATACAAAATTATTTATAAAATATATACCTGTATATTTGTCTTATAATTTACCTTATGTTAAATAGAATTTTTGAAACTCCCTCCTATAAGACGTTTAATAACTTTCATCTTCAGCTATTCCGAGAGTAACTAAAAGTTCCGCCAAAACGCTTTACTAGCCGTTAGGATACCGCCTCTGCTACATCGAGTCCGTGCGCTACTCGGTGCAGACATTCTTTAGTCAGCCTTTGAAACACGCGTATTTGTCTTCGTCAACCAGTTTTAAAAAATGGTTTAGGCTGCTAACGGTTGGTTTGGGCTTGTATTGGTGCCATTTATTGTCGGCTCTTTTCCAATAAACAATCCAGTTTTTGTTAGCTTTTACATAGGTCGCTTTGGCATAACCGCTCGTCATCATTTTACCCGGGTTATTCCATTGTGGTCTGATTTCGTTCAGAATAACACTTTGGTTCATTAGTTCATATCCGATGTCCAACTGATTTCTTATCTCCGGCCGTGGTCTTACTCTAGTAATGTAATTTTCCATTATTTCAATAATTTCGACTGATTGGGTTATGTCAAGCGTCATGCTATTTATTAGTTTAAATTGTATCTCACTTACCGCTAACTAAATAACCTTAGGACTTTCATAGTAAGAATTTCTTTTTGAAGGACTTAAATCAATAATCTAGTTTCTCTCATGCAAACTAGTTCTATTACCTAGGCGTTACATTTCTTTAGATTGCTTAATTTAGCCCGATGAAGAAGGATAATGAACCGGTAGTTGAATATAGAAGTTGGATTAAAGAGTTAAAATCTACAATTCATGCTGCCAGAATTAAAGTAGCTTTATCGGTAAATACCCAACTTATCCAGCTTTACTGGGATTTAGGCCAAGCTATTTCAAAGAAGCTGGCAAGTGCCAACTGGATCTCCAAGATTCTGGAACAGCTTTCAACGGATTTAAAGCATGAATTTCCCGAAATTAAGGGTTTCTCCCGGAGAAATCTATATGCGGAAAAACAGTGGTAAGGATTTTATTCCCAGCAGCTTGCCACAAGCTGTGGCACAATTGCCGTGGGGAAATAACAGACTGATTGTATCCAAGGTAGAAGATGTGGCAGAGGCTTTGTTTTATTGCCAAGCAACTATCTAGCACGGCTGACCCAGGGAGGTGCTGGAGATGCAGTTGGAAAGTAAGTTCATCCAGCGCGCGGGCAATTCTTCCCATCACTTTGAGGTTGCCCTCCATAGAAGAATTAGAACAGGAGCTGAATGAGAAAATAGAAAACAGCCGACGGTAGCATTACCCAGAACCGCCTGCATTCGGATTTACGCTACTCCTCCCCTGCTTATGATGGCTAATAGGCAAAGAATGGGATGTTAAGAAATAGAAGTGGCCAGGCAAAGATTTTCCAATTGTAAAATTGTGTATATTTCTACCCTTCAGCCCCACGTTATTTAAACTTGTTGAATAATTTTTTCTAAGCTATATTTAGTTTCTTTCTTGATTAGTTGTCAAACCAATACCAACTTCCCCGCTCCTTAACTAATAAAATCTAAAAACTTTCGCTTATATATTTTGGTCAATTTTACATAATTTATGTATAGGTATAGCTCAGCAAGTGCGGAACAGTTTGGAATAAAGGCTTAAAGCAATGCGTATTCTGTGGATTCCATTTACATGAGCATGCCATAAGCTAGGCAAAGGATTGTGCTTTAAAGCTGTTTACAATAACTATGAATAAGTAATAGCACTCTTTAAATAAAGATATAATACATGAGACCAAAGATAAAAGCAATATTGGCAATCATATTGGTAGTTGTTTTAATGATATCCCTTTTTGTAGGAATACATGTAAATGATCAGATAGGAGATAGATATACGGAAGCGGTCAGCCAAAGAAAATTTGCCAATATTGCTTATTATAACAAATCACTAAATGAGTTTATCAGTCCAGAGAAACTGATCATGGCGAAAGAAAGAACTACTGGTGGCGACCCCGGATTTTTAAGGTTTTTTAAACGGTCTCCCTATGCTCCAAAAACAGAACTACCAATTATAAATTTGGAAAGGTCGGATTTCTCTGAAAGCCCTGGGGATTTTGCAGTTTATTGGTTTGGGCACTCAACCGCGTTAATGGAACTTGATGGACATCGGATTTTAATGGATCCTGTTTTTGAAAATGCCGGCCCGCTACCAGGAATTACGAAGCGTTTTGGAAATCCACCGGCACAACGGGAAGATTTGCCCAAGATTGATGTTTTAATAATTACGCATGATCACTACGATCACCTGGAGGCCAACACCATCAAGTATTTCGCACCAATGGATATGAAGTTTATCGTTCCTTTGGGGGTTGGAGCAAGATTAGTTAGCTGGGGTGTTTCAGAAGATAAAATAATTGAGTTGGGGTGGCATGAAAGTTATAAATTCGGCAGCACTGAAGTTACGGCCTGTCCCGGCGTTCACTATTCTGGCCGAAGCAATAAAGACAGAAATAAAACTCTTTGGGCTTCCTATGTAATTAAGGGCGCACAAAAATCGGTTTTTTGGAGCGGAGATACCGGTTACAGTAATCATTTTAAAGAAATTGGTGCTAAGTACGGCCCCTTTGATGTTGCGTTTGTTGAAATCGATGCGTGGAACAATGGTTGGCCAAATACACACCTTTTCCCTAATCAGGTTATAAAAGTTGTCGAGGATGTCAGTGCAAAACTTCTATTTCCAATCCACCTGGGAACATTTGATTTAGCCCTACATCCCTGGAAGGAGTCTATCCAAACGGTATCGGAACTTGCAGACAAATCCCAAATTGATATTATCACACCGGTCATGGGGCAAAAAATTATACCGGGCACTACTCGTACAACACGATGGTGGCAGCAGATAGTGGATTAATTGAAAATGTTGTCTTGTCCTGAAATTGGATTGACAATACTGTTCCAAAAACGACGGAATAAAGAGATGGAAAAAGACTTGGCAATACCAGGTCTTTTTTGTTGTATTCCCATCTCAAATAACCATCTCAGAAATCAAACTTAAATTTATATTTTGAGATGGCATTCGGGAGAAATTTACCAGAAAATTTTAGAAAGTTCTTGATTAGCATATCTTTGACGAAAGTTTCAGCCGTTTGTCGTTTATAAAGCGAGTTTACGTTCTAAACCTGGTAATTTATGCCAGAACAATTTACCCGTGGCCCCGGCGCAGATGATTAATGCTCTTTAAGAGGTGGCCACTTATTAAAGCTGTTGCACCAGTAGTCCTGAATGCTTTTTACCTTTATTGTAATATTTACCAACAAGTAGAACGGTAGTACTTCGTCAATTTATCAGGTTTAGTTTACTAAGAAGTTTATTGTATATTCGTCTATCTGGCTGCAGTTCGCTGACTATAATTTTAAAATATGGAGAATAATTAAAAACAATTGAGTAAAAGTGGCTTGATTACAAGGCCTGCTAAAACTATGATAGAGGTATTTCAACGGATAAACTATGCCCCCAATATTGTCTTTGAGGACGCGTTTGAAATTAAACCAACTGACTATGAGAAAGTAGCTGAAATAGATTCTAATTCCCTGGGGGATGCCTGGAACCTGACCCAAAACAATGACCGGGACTGGACAAAAAACAAGCACGTAAAATATTTGGTCAAGGCCCCGGATTGCCGGTCAACGAGCATCGGCGATGTTTTCTCGATAAATGGCCAATTAGAAATGGTTATGCCGTTAGGCTATGTCTCTTTAAATTGGGGAGATAAAATATCGTTCTTCTCCAGTGTTCAAAAAATTGCCAACCAGAAAATAGATGATTAAAGTAAAACACCCAGACGAAGATTGCAATCAAATGCAGGAAGCGTTCCTGGCCAATTGTTCCGCTGACCAACGCCGTTTTCACGAGTTGTTATTTACGAATGGCAATATTACATATCGTTATCACCAAGAGGCGAGAAATTTTAAGCCTACGATAAAAGATTTTGAAGAATGGCTGGTGGGGTTACCCGATAATATGCGGCGTGATATGCAGCAGCGGGGATTTGAAGCTTGTAAAAGCGTATTGTCTTTCACGCGGTATGTAAACGAGAAAAATGACATTGGTTTAGACGAGTATGTTCGGCAACATATGGACCCGGAAGACCTGGCCGAGTATCAAACCTTTTTGACTAACCCGTAGTGGCCACTGATGGGAAGCTCTCCGGCTCATCTCTCAGATAATATTCTTCAAACATTTGCGCCACCTTTGAAACCAGGTCCGGTTCTTTGTTTAATTTGTTAAGTATCAAGTAAGAGCTGTTGGGCACATCTTCAATATGGAAATAATTCTCTGGGTCAAATACCCGCTTCGATAAAAGGGAATAAATTCTAAAACGCCTGGTATTCTCGACGGATTCATTTCTTCTTTCCAGGCGTTTTTTCTGGATGGGGGTAAGGTCTTCTGCCTTTTTTTCTTTTTCCGGTAAAATAGTATTGGAGCCGATGAATCCAAAGGAGGCTAATTCGTTCTTAAATTTAATCTCCTTAAGTAAAATGTGGCAACAGGTGGCAATCACCCGGGGCGCATCCTGGTCATCGGTTTGGATGTGGTATTTAGTCTTGCCGGAAGAATTGTTGAGGTGGAATTTAAGAACAAAAAGCTGGTAAGGATACTCTTCTACAATTACCTTGTAAACTCTTTTAGGAGTTCTAAAGGTGTACACAATTGTTTTTAAAATAATACCTTCGGGTTGCTTAGAAATGCCAACGCACCTGTATCGGTAACCCGAATAAGGTGCGTTAGAGTCAAAACCATTATCTATCACTACCTATTGGCAGTCATTAACGTACGTAAGAATATGCTTTAGAGCGTTCGGCCTCTACTTGCTCTTTCGTTAAAATACGGAAGTTAGCTTTTTTAGTAGAGGGTTCTTTTGCAGCTTCTGTGCTGTTACAGGTACTGACTTTATTTAAAACGTTCATTTTACAGTCTAGCTTAAAAAGTTTGTGATTACAAACCTTACAAATATATAAGTATATACAAGATATATGTATCAAATAGTTGCAGAATTTTGTAAAATAGTCTGAATGTTTTGTAAAATGGTATCAATTATGCACAATTCAGTATAATAAACCTAGTCAAGCAACTCCATTTGCCACCATTCTGAATATTTTACATTTAGCCGCGGCTTCCAGATTTTAATACTGCGCTTCTCATACCGCAGGGCCTCCTCTTTGGAGTCGAACTCTTTAAAATATACCTGGGTCTGCCCCGTAATCTTTTTGGAGTGTTTGACCAGGCGCCAATAAAGTGAACTGGTACAGCCAATATAAACCGGCCGAACCTGGGGCGTGTCCGGCTCCTGGTGATAAATAAAATATACGTAGTGCTTTTCCTTAAATGTAATCCATTTTTTTAGCAGGTGCCGGCGGGTATACCGCTGCATTTCCATTTGAACCGAGTACCAATCCTGGAGGCGTAGTTGGGCGAGTGTGGTCATATCTTAAATAATTTTACCAGCCTTTTTAAAAATCCTTGTTTTTCAGGCTTTCCAGCAAGAAAGTCCGGCAATACATATTCTGTGGTTAATGGAACAATAGAAGATTCCTGAACATCATCTTCCTTTAATGTTAAAGGGGGCACTGTAAATTTCCATTTAACAGGAGCGTTTAACTCTTCTAATGTTTGCAGGTGCCGCCAAGTAGAATGTTTATTTATTACATATTGGGTGGACCTTGCATCCATTAGCAAAAACTTTGATTTATAAGTACTGTCAGGACTATTACAATCCAGAACTGTTATTCCTGATAAATCACTCGGTTGTTCTAATCCCAAAAGCTTGTCTGTTGCCGACTGGTTTATCTGATGTAATTTGTCAAAATGAATTTTTGTTGCCGCGGGATTTAGAAAATATTCCTGCCCTTCAAATTCGGCTTCATACCTGTATCCTTCAGCATATTTTACTAAAACCGGTATGCCATCATTTGAATGTGGCTGTCCTAGTAAAAGTCCTCCCCCAGTTCCCTCAACTGTTAACCCCAAAGAAGTGTATAACTCAACTCTTTCGTGACTAAAAAACTTGTGATTATATAAAACCATAAGTGCTGCCGGTTTTAGATACGGTTAAAAATCCGTTGTACCTGGACGGCCTGAAAGCCTCCCCCTTTACTTGCCCGAAATCCAGCATTATTTAACTCTTCCGCTATTTCTTTCCAGGCTTTACCCTGGCCACGGTGTAACCGGATAAGCGCTGCCGCCCGTTTGTTATTTTCGTTCACCCGGGCTTTATTTTTATTTACTTCTACTGACAGGTTATTGGCGGTCTTATCGATAAATGGAATACTTGCTTTCCGCCATTCTCCTTGGTTTTTAGATTTCTCAGCTAAAGCATTGGCGGTTCTGATGCTGATTAGTTCCCGCTCCCGGTCGGCGATGGCCATGAACAAAGTAAGCGTAAATTTATCCAGGTTTGGAATATCGCAACTTTCCAGCCTGCCTTCTAATTCTGAGTAAATCCAAAGTGCCTGTTCCGTGTTACGACTGAGCCGATCAATCTTGGCTACTACCAATATTGCCTTTTCTTTTTTACATAAACCCAAAGCCTTTTGTAACTCCGGCCGGTTAACAATATCCTTGCCGCTGACATTTTCGGTAAACTCGGCAATCACATTCTTGCTGGAATAAAAATGGTACAGGTAGGTTTGCTGCGATTGTAGACCCAAACCGGATTCGCCCTGCCTTTTAGTAGACACTCTTTTATAGGTAACGTATTTACTTCCTTCTATCATTAGAAAACTGGCCGTTTTACACCCAAATATAAGTAAAATTATGCTTATTTACATAAGTACTACCCACGTAGTGGTAATGTAAACAGTTCTTTTAGGGTTTACTGGAAGTAGGAAGCAGGTAAACAACCGGCCGCCCCTAAAAATCAAGCTATATTATTATTAAGTAACTCCGAGTTTTTTTTAACTTAAAGGGAGGGGTATATTCTGTAAGCAGAATGTAAGTAAACTGTATAGAATAGCCTTCGTAAAGTGTATTCCTAAGCAATAATAATTTGCTTCCTCTGGGGGATTAAAAAACAGTAAAAGCCCTGGTGAAGAAACCCGGCCACCAGGTGCCGGCATACGACCCGATTTACACCATTGGCGCGTGGCCGAAATGCTGGACCGCGCCGAGCGAATCGTGGCTAATAAGTTCTGGGCTGGTGAACTGATAGGCTGTAAGAAATTAAGCCGGTGATATACTAGCCACTCCAATATCATCAATTATTTAGTGTCGGGGTAATTATTTTTTCTTCCCTTTTGTAAAAAAAATTGCGGATCTTCGGTTCGGGATAGAAAGGTGATTGAAAGAAGTAGATGTTTATTGTGCAATGTTTAACGTTTATTGCATATTGAACAATAGCTCATGCACATTATTTATTTATAAAACCTATTCATTAGGAATTCATGGATACAATACCCACCATCGCTATGATAAGCCTTACTATTGGTGTTATCTGCACTTACCTACTATGGCTTAATGAGCGCAAACCGTTTATGGAGCGGCAACTCTATAATACCCTAAGTATTATTTCTTTCGTCTTTAATATGACCGGCAGCATCCTGTGTATGTTTTTGTTAGCTACATAAGGGAAATAAAAGCAGGAGATTATGCTGAATTAATTAAAACTCTAAATTTTAATTCTAAACATTGTTCATTAACCAATTCATTATGCTTAATGAACAATGTTTATCACACATTATTTCTTATGTATTGTTCATTGCGCAAGAGCTGAATTTGTGCAGTAGAGCCTGGTGTTCCCTATAGGTAATAAGATATAAAAAGGTCTTCAGTCGCAATCATTCCCTTTCCTTGGGAATGACTAGGAATTTACTCTAAGGTCTACGCTTCCCCTTGGAGTTGCTTATTAGGTAACCTAATCGAAACCTGGTATGGCTCTAGCAAAATATTCAACTCAAAAACAGTTTCATTTACCATAACCTTTGTTATAGCCTTGTGGAAAGTAGTCTAATAAACTTGATTATGTTAAATATAAGGCAAAATTTACATAATCGGACTTAAAAAAATCAAGTTACGTAGTAATAGTTCTTTTTGATTATGACCCTGCATGTAACTAATCAATTACATTTTAAGCTGTAATACAAACAAAACAAGTTTAACATATATTCAACTCCCATGACGATATTAAAAGATATTTAATAATTTGATAATTAATATCTTTTGTGAAAGCTTCAATCGCACTTTAATTTTGAGTGTGATGGGAAAGCTACAACATAGTGATGATATCGAACTGCTTTCTTTAATGAAGCAATCTGATTACGAGGCGTTTGATGAACTTTATAATCGGTATTGGAGGAAGTTATTTTTAATAGCTTCTAAGAAAACAGGTTGTAAAGAAGATTCCATGGACCT
>Ga0210040_10007129_pt1 | contig 13689 bp, 18 predicted proteins | sample CryGeyCG12114_NA_FD_185462 | JGI IMG/M metagenome (GOLD analysis project Ga0210040, IMG submission 185462) | Groundwater microbial communities from aquifer - Crystal Geyser CG19_WC_8/21/14_NA (SPAdes) (version 2) | ecosystem: Environmental > Aquatic > Deep subsurface > Groundwater | place: USA... | reverse complement strand
CGAAACATCAAATACCAATGGCTCGACTTTAATGCTTTTATTAACTTCGATTCCTTAACTTTTTACCTTAAAGATATCCTTGATAATATTAATTCTAAATATTCGATTATTTTTGTCTGAGTACTTATTTTATTCGTCTACCGAGAAAAGAAAAGTTGTCGAAGAAAATTAATTTTGGATATTAACGATCAAACAATGCACAAAGCAATACCAGATTTCTATATCCGACTTACAAGCTTGGAATCGCTGGTACTATAGAACCAGGCTGTTAAAGTATTATCAACTAAAATCCATCTTTTCTTATGGCGCCATCCCAAACCCCGGTTAAACAGTTAAAGCAGCAATTAGCAGAGACCCAAGCTCAAGTAATGCAATTAAAGCTGCAGAATACCGCCTTAAAGAGTATGATCTCGGTGGCCGAAAAGCAGTTAAAGCTAGAAATCAGAAAAAAGTATGGCTGGTAAACGGTCCAGAAGTTAAACACGCATTATCCTTCAGCGAGCTTAGGAAAACTGTGCGGACTGTTTGAAAAATCCCCGTAAGCTTATTATGAGCAATTATGGAAATAAGAGAAATTAAGGTACATCAGATGGCTATTTTGGAGCAAGTAATAAAGATCCGGCAGCAATTACCCGGGTTGGGCACAGGGAAACTACATCATCTGCTGACCAACTTCTTGGTTGATCATAAATCCCATTCCGCCTGTAGCAAAGGAGTTAATGCCTTCATTTTGGATAGTAGAGGTATTGGTTATAATATCATTGTTTTTTCTCTAGCAGGTTTATGGTAGTAGTACCCCAGGCAGGCATCAGGGTAAGAGTGGCATACACCGGCAGACGGGCATTGCTGTTTCCTACTAGCAACCGCAAGGTTATTGGAAAGGCCAACGCCTGTGTTTTCGATTTTTATTGCTTTTCTAGATTGTCTGGATCCTAGTATCCATTTATACGTCTCCTTATCGCTTCCGTAAGCTAAACCAACCTGCAGGATGACTCTTTTGGATAAGTTAAAGCCCAAGTTCAAACATAGTTTAATCTAATTAATATTTATTAAATAGAGCTTTTTATTCAAACTAAATGGAGCTCTCTTAAAGGATGTAATTTATGCCTAATCCTAGAGAACTAATATGAAAACTTCCAACTCTTACCTTATTACTACCTGCGGTCAATCTCTCTTCCTTCCAATACTCCCGCGTTGTTGCTCCTGCTTTACCCGAGCTTGGACCTACTTCCGGATAGCTGCACTACATATTATTGTATTATTATGTTATTGTATTATTAAATAATTATATTAATATATGCTTAGTAACATAGTAATACATTAGTGTAATAAAATTTTTTAAATAAAAAAGCCTTACCAGAAGCAAGACCCTTTTCACAAATTTAAACAAATCAATATCATAAATAATAAAATATTAATATGTTTAATAGTGATTTGCTAGCAAACTCGTTTGCACTGCATTTAAGAATTTTACGTAAGTGTAACATGAACTTACTTTGGGCAAACAACAGAAAAAGCACAGTCATTACGCCACCTCTTATTGGTTTAATCCGCTAAGCCGCCTTTTTCCCTTGTATTTATAAAATAGGTCACATTTAATATGCAGCCTGTCTTATAAGTTATAATGTCGTTTTGGCGACATTTAAATGCAATTCTAAGTCGCATTATAAGAACCCCCTCTTTTCGGAATTATCGGAATTTTAGAGTTTGTGATATATAATGTTTTTACATCAGCAGGAAAAAGCACTTTACCACTTTTCCGGATAAACAAAATAAGTATTATTAATACTAATGTTATTAATCGCCAATTTGAAAAAAAAGTAAGTCGTCTCCTAGCTTCAGGCATATCTAAAAACAGTGATTCCGCATAAAAAATTTAAAATGCGGTTTCAAACTGTATTATAGCTACCCTCCTACCCTTTCTAACGTTTGAGTTTTAAACGCAACTGCTTGGTTCCTAATTAAAGAATCGCAACTCGTTTATCCTTTTTACTTCTTTATCAATTAAATAAAAACATTTTAAATACAAAAGTTTACTAGTAATAAAGGTTACTATATTATTGTATTACTATTACCTATTTATTATTAGTAACAAACTATAATAAAACAACTCCTAAGATGTCTCATCGGATCTGGGGAAAAACTGATGTTGTCGGATTAAACTTGACTTATATGAGTAATGCTTAAAGATCAGTTACTGCAATGCTTTTCTCTTCTTAACTCCAAAGCAGTTAGTTTGATCCATTATTATTCATATTATTGATTTAATAGTAATACAAGTAACACTAAATTACTTGTATTACTAAAAATACATATTTTCAATGTTACTTGTAATCTATTAAGATTTGATGTTTGATCTAGGTGCATCCTCCATAAACTCCAAGCAGGCTTGTTAGGGCATAATAAAAAAATTTCCTACTGGTTTTGCTCTTAATTTTTTATTGCAAATTAATTTGTATTGCTTACTTCTGCCCTTCCCTATTCGCTTCTAAAAATCCGGACCTCTACTTTAAGATTTAGTTCAAGCCTCCTGGTCAGCTTTGTGTTCTCCTTATAAGCCTGCTAACTTTATAACCTTACAGTCCTCATGGGACTATATTGTAAAATTTAGGTGGCTATTATAAAGTTTACTTTTATACTTTGTTACTTACTTGCTAGTAATATATGTTACTAAAAACATTTATTACTAGTTAATATTATCTCTATTTTAATTATTTAACTCAGTTAGATAAATTTTAATTAAAAACGTACGTTAGAACCGCATAAAATAAACGGTTGTTCAAATCTTTAATGTAAATAAAGCAGACCTGTAAAATTTATAGGAGTACTTCGATTTAAGCGGCTCAACTCCAACATCATTTCTGTAAATAAAAAAATTTAAGCTTTCAAATAATTCTAACCCGCCTACAGGAATTATTTGATAAATTTTCTAGTAAAAGAGCCTATGGACATACCGACTATCTGTCCAAAGAAACCAGAATCTTAGCAGCAAAGGCTATTGCTCTGATCAACTTATATTCCTAGTCGTGATAAACCTGAAGAAATGAGAATCCTTAAAGCCAAAGCAACAGAAGGTCTGAAAAATCTATTACACAAACAGATCGATATTTTAATATTTCAGAAGGATATAATTCAAAATTCAAAAAGAATAACAAATAAGAGGGCTCTGAATTTATTAATTCAGCATACGAGGCTCTGAAATATTTCTTATATATAACCCAAAATAATTTTCAAGATTAGAAAGAGTTAACATCGTAAAAGCACTCAAAAGGTATTACTTAGGTTATTAAAAACATATATTCAGAATAACATAATATATAAATGTTATTAGTAACATTAATAATACAAAAACATTAAGCACTCCTAATTTAATCACCATAAGAATAAAATTGGTATCTTACCCTTATATTATATTGCCCTGTATTTTAGCTGCCAGACAATGGTAAATTACTAGCAAAACTATAGTAAACTTGAACAAAGCATTTTTTAAAATAATACAATATTATTTACCATACAGCATTCTATATTATTAGTAATAATAGTAACACAAGATTACTTTTCTACAATCGCATAAAAAAACTCTAGGTTAGAATGGTTTTTAACAATATTCATTGTACAGTTTAAATATAGCTTCGGGTAAGGCCTATTTAGGAATTTAAATATTGTTAGTAATAAATATTATTAGTAATCAATATTTTTGGAAACACTAATAATAAAACTTATTAGCAATAAATATTCTCAAATATCTCATTAATTAAAATACCAATTTGCGACTAACATTTAGTTACATATAAGTTTGTAATCACAAACTTTAACTATATCTTTACGTAACTAATAACTAGTCACACTCATGAGTAAACTTGACAAATTAAAGGCTAGGCTACTGAGTAAACCAAAAGACTTTACTTACCAGGAATTGGTTACACTTTTTACAGCCTATGGATTTGAAGAGATAACAGGAAAGGGGAGTGGCAGAAAGTTAGTAAACCCAGAATCAGGTAAAATTTTTAACCTACACGAACCGCATCCTAGTAATATCTTAAAGGGATATGTGATCAAAGAAGCTATAACAATATTAAAAAACTTGGAGTAGGGTAGACCGGTACACAGACGAACTATTGAAAGATTAACAAGCAAAAAATTACCGCATGAATTATGGCAAATACAATGGCATATAACGGATATATCGGAAGCGTTAATTTTGATGACGACGATGGGGTTTTTCATGGCAAACTAGAATTTATAAATGATTCTATTTTATTCGAAGGATCAACCGTAGAAGAATTAAGAACTATGTTTCACGAAGCAGTTAACGAATACTTAGAAACTTGCAAAGAATTGGGCAAGGAACCTCAAAAACCCTTTAAAGGTGTTTTTAATGTTCGGGTAAAGCCGGAGCTTCATCAACAAGCGGCACAATTAGCTATTAAAGAAGGAGTAACTTTAAATCAAATTGTTGCTGAATCTTTGCAGAGGTATGTAGCCCGTCAGTAAGATTACATAGAGTAGGGGGTTAATTAGTGTATTAGCCCCCTGGTTAAAATTCAATAATCAAAACACCAGGAAAAAAGCAGTTTACCATTTATAGTTCTTATCCTCCTAATACCCAGTATATAATTAAAGAACATATGTTAAAAGTAACATAAGTAATAATTATTATTAGTAACATTAATAATAATTATTACTTAATAAAACAATAAATAGAATCTCTATCAGCTTTTAAATTACCTGGTATTCTACTACTTTTGATCTTACTAGTAATACAATCACAAAGTAATACATGAAAGTTATTGCACTTATTAACCATAAGGGTGGAGTAGGAAAAACAACCAGCACCATCAATATTGGGGCGGCGCTTGCAGCTGCAGGTAAATCTATTTTGCTACTCGACCTAGATCCACAAGCTAACATGTCCCAGAGCCTGGGCATTCCAGAAGCGGATAAAAATATTTATGGTGTTGTTAAAGGTGATTACATCGCTGCAGATGCAGTCGTAACTATAAAACCTGGATTCACCCTTATTCCATCTACACTGGACCTGAGCGGTGCTGAAATAGAATTAAGTGCTAAAATCGGTCGCGAGTTTATACTTAGGGAAGCTATTGAGCCCCTAAAAGAAAAGTACGATTACATTCTGATTGATTGCCCACCATCCTTGGGATTACTTACGGTGAATGCCTTAACCGCTGCTGACATTATTCTTATCCCATTGCAAGCAGAATTTTTGGCTATGCAGGGGCTGGCCAAAATGCTGGAGGTAGTGAAGCTGATCCAAAAGCAGCTGAATAAATCCTTGGAGCTCGGAGGCGTGTTTATTACTCAGTATGATAGCCGAAAAGTATTAAACAAAAATGTTTTCGATACCATCACCGAGCATTTCCCCGATAAGGTATTTGCTACAAAGATCCGGGATAACGTCTCTTTAGCTGAAGCACCAGCCACTGGTCAGGATATTTTTTCTTACAATATAAAGAGTGCCGGCGCTATAGACTACCAGGCATTGACAAAGGAAATATTAACCAAGTATACTAGTAAGAAAAAAACAAAGTAATAGAGGTAACTTAGTAATTAAATAACACAGTAATATCAGTAACATGGCTAAAAAGAATTTTACAGGTGGGTTAGGTAGCCTGTTAAAAAAAACAACCGAAACTGACGATGTAATTAATGAACAGGGGCAGGGGGGTAATTCGGAAACAATTAGCAATCCTGAAGTTGCAGGTTTTACCGAACGTCGCGCCACTTTTATTGTTCGTGAAGATTATCTGGATAAGATCAACGGTATTGCTTACTGGGAAAGAACCATGCAAAAAGACCAATTAAATGCAGCTTTAGGGGCTTATATTGAGCAGTATGAAAAAATTAACGGTGAAATAAAGGTGGCGCCTAAGAAGCCTAAGAAGTAAATCCAAGAAACTTGTGATCAAACCCGGGTTTAATTCAAACTCTGGCAAGAGAAATAAGGCGGCTTACTCCATACAGCAACCTTGAATGCTGCTGTATGGAGGGCTAGCTTGCCCTTGGCGAAGGACCCGGCAGAATGTATCTAGTAGAGCCGACCAGCCCTATTGAAAATGACCCAAATTTGACAGACAAAAAGTACCCAGGCAATCCTAGTAAGTCATACCGCTATCCGGATTCGCTGAAGGTCTTAGGTGAGGCATCGAATTGGCAGCCCCCCCTAAAAGAAGTCAAGGCTATGAAGGAGAACCTTGAGTAACTTCAGCAACTTGGTATTGAGGAAATTGAAGGCTTAGTAAAATGTAAAATTTAGTTTGCACTTCAAATATATCAAACAACAACCCAGCTAACATTGTGTAAAAACTATTCTTCGTCCTACCGTCCGGTACATCGTTTACACTAGGTCCTTAGCAGAAATCCAGAATAAATTTAACATGATTCTGCAAATTAGCTCTCAGCCGAACACAAAGTCTTAGTCCGTTAAGAACAAGAATCATTTTTCAACTAGAGTCCGAAGGTATGCTTTTATGGCAACCGTATATTTATGCTGCACTTCAATCAGCCTTTTAAAGTGAACATTATATTCCCCTATAAATTTCGCGTCAATCATATTGTTCTTATCCAGATAATTTACATACCTCGCTACCCGGTTAATGTTTGCCGCTACTTTACTCAGTTCAGGACCTAATTCATTTAAGGCTTTAAATAACTCTTGAGGGTTATGTTTGACCCCACCTTCTTTCGAAAGCAATTTATTGCGAAAGTAAACAATAGGTTTACTCCATCCTAAATCCTTACTTTCCTGATATAGCCTCTTCTTTTCATCTTCTGTAAATTTTATAAGTACTGGTTTATTACGAAGCTCATTTTCATTCTTTTTCGGCCGGCCACCTCTCGGGTTCCAGCTTTTACTTTCATCTTCCATATAGTACAAAAATTATGAGTTGCGAATAGTTTTATCCCTTGCTTTCAGGCTTGCCCGGGAGTGAGGTAGGAAGTTTTTGGATATACGAAAACACATCTTGCAAAGGAAACCCCGGAGCATCAAAGAAGCAACACTTTTAAATTATTTTTTACAAAATGGAGTAAAATAAAGTTTATTAATAAATATAAATATTTTGATCTATTTAAAATATTTATCTGCTTATAATTGGAGAAAACTAACCTTTAAACAATATTGAATCGACACAAGAAATCATCATTATCAACCATTGCACATTAACCTTTATAGGGTGTGTATTGCACAGTACGTAATATTCATTATGTATTATTCATTATGTATTATTCATTATGTATTATTCATTATGTATTATTCATTATGTAATGTTTATTATGTAATGCTCATTGTGTAAAATTTAATGTTTAATGTGTTTTAAATTTAGTTTATAAAATATTATTTGTTCTTGGGTTTACTAATCTGGTTAGCTAATTATCTATTACATTTGATTATTATAAATTTTTATGCTTATAAAACCTGTTTTTTGCGCGCGCTAGTTTCTACGCATACAAGATTTTTGACTTGTTTTCCTTTTATTTCCTCGAATGTGGCAAATTAAACTCACCTATTTCCCTTTTATCACAATATTGTGAATATTAATTCAAAATTGTATTATTTGTAAGCGCCATATATATTTGATTATCAATAACTTATCTCAATTTAAAAACAGGTTTTATAAGCTATAAAACAGGTTTTATAAGCTATAAAACAGGTTTTATAAGCATAAAAAACAGATTTCATAAGTTTATCGAACAGGTTTCATAAGCTGAAAAACAGAAAAGTTGTTGTAATCTGTTTTTTATATGTGTTTTTTATTAATTTGCTTCCCTTATGGAAGGAACAGAACCCAAAGAAACCCGCCTTCAGGTACGGCACCACAATGCCATTACCAATGCCCGGCATGATTTATCATCTGTACAGTTAGATATTTACTTTATGATGCTATCCCGGCTAAAGCCAGGTGATACGGCGGGCACGAAATATCAGATAAGTGTTAAGGAAATTGAGCAACTAACTGGCCGTCAGTGGAATTATCAGCAACTTCGGGAAGCTACCTCCGGGTTGATCGGGAAGGTATTCGAAATAGAAGAAGAGGATGGACTGCTGCAGGTGGCCATGATGAGCAGCGCAAAATACTTAAAGGGACAGGGCAAAATACAGCTTTCTATTGCGGATGAGCTAAAGCCTTATCTGGTAGATTTGAAGAATAATTTTACCAGTTTCCAGCTGTACTGCGTGCTTTCAATGACTTCCAAGTATGCCAAATGGCTTTATGTACAGTTTTCCCGCTGGAAGGATATCGGGTATCTATCCTATGAAGTAGAACAATTGCGATTTAGACTTAATTTGAAGGACCCTGACGGTAAGCAACCAGAACAGTACAAGCAATGGGGCCAATTCAAAGATAACGTCCTAGAACCTGCTATTAAGCAGATTAATGCTATGTCTGATATAAGGGTATCTTATACTATCGAAAAGAAGGGAAAGAGTATCCACAAGCTTAATTTTACAATAAAACCAACCCATTATCTACAAACAGTTATAGCTTTTGAGGGTGCGGCAACAGATACGGAAGCGGTACAGTTGAAAAACAGGTTGAGAGATATTGGTATTCTGGACAATAATTTGATTAACCAAGTGCTAAACAGTACTGAATTAAGAAAAAAAGCCAATAAGACTTTATATGATATAGCTATCCGCAGGAAAGATATCACTAATCCGGCCGGCTATTTCCGCACTACTTTGGGAATATAGACTTATGAAACCTGTTTTTTAATAAATCACTTATAAAACCTGTTTTTTGCGGGCCTACTTATAAAACCTGTTTTTTGTAGCGATATATACACTTAATATTAAAGTTTATTAATTAAGCTAAATGGATATTTCACAAGCACAAAGAAATACTAAAAACTCTTTAAGGGATTTTATATCAGCTATACTAATTATGTATTTTGGACCTGACTGATCCCAAAATGCGGCGTTTCACAAGGAAGAATTGGTAATTGGAAGGCAAGAAAACATGGTGAAATTCGTCGGCAACAGGGTGGAACTGTAAAAGAGCGGTTGAGTTATTTTGCTAATTATTAAAATATCGAAACAATATTAAAGTAATACTGGGGATTAGAGTTTACTGCTCGAATTTAAAACCATGCAAGTTTATTTGTCCTACCTTGGAAAACTGCGAGACTTCAATGCACACAGCAGAATATTATTGCCACATAAAGAACATTAGGTTTTAGTCATTGCCGGTGAGTTAGAACTTGTCTTATGAATTACAGAAGCAAAATAGAAACAGGTGAGGATTACTATTCCAGAACAGAAAGTGCACGTAATAATTTAAATAATATATAAACAGCTAGTACAAGACATACTTCGGTTAATTGTTTCCAGCTGATGCGTACTGGTGATCTGTTTAACTTTATAGTTTCTGCAAGTGATCCCATGGGGTCTGATTTGCAATATGCTATATCTTTACCAGTGAATCATACCATACTAAATTGGAATGATAGCAATATTTATCAGTAAGTCTAGAAAATAAACATGTTAGTAAGTCAATTAAGATAAACCTTTGAATAAAAAGCTCTAGAAAGTACAATGCACATTACTATTATGATGAGTATGTAAATTTTGTTTACAATGTACTGCCACCAAAGCTTGTAGTATTGAAATATTTCTCAGGTGTATAAGGCTTATTGCTATAAGTACCGGAAGAGGAAGAAAAATAAATTTATATTAACTAATTGTAAAACTTATACTTACAATTAAACAATTAAGAATAAAAGCGAGGATCTGATCTACAAAGCCAAAAAAGAAATGATTGAAGTATTCCATCGGGTAAACTATAATCCTGCTATCATATTCGAAAAGGATCTTGAAATTAAGTTGGTCGATTATGAAAAGGTGGCCGAAATAGATACTGACTATGTAGGGGAGGCCTGGTATTTAACCCAAAATTCTGATAGAAGCTGGACTAAAAAGAAAGGAGTTAAGGTTATCGGCAGCCAGCCAGATTACCGATCATCCAGTATCGGCGATGTTTTTTCTTTAAAGGGCAGTTTACAAGTAGTACTGCCGGAAGGTTATTCTTCTATAAGTTGGGGTGATAAGGTTAGTTTCTATCCACAATTTTCTAATAAGCTAAATGATTAAAGTAAAACATCCGGACGAAGAATGCAATCAGATGCAAGAAGCATTTCTGAACAGCTGTCCGGCCGATAAACGCCGGTTTCATGAATTACTATTTACGCACGGCAATATTTCCTTTCGGTACCATAACGAAGCCCGAGAATCTAAGCCTACCATATCAGATTTTAAAGAGTGGTTAACCGGGTTATCTGAAGATATACGGCACGATATGGAGCGCCAAGGTGAGGCCTGCAAAGGCGTGTTATCTTTTACTAGGTACGTAAATGAGAAGAACGACATTAGTATGGAGGAATATGTGCAGCAGCAAATGAGCCCAGAAGATTATGCCGAATACCATAATATCTTGATCAAGAAATATTGCTTAACCAAGGAAGAAAAGTAAGAGGCTATCTACCCGATCAAATCGTACTGCCACCAAGTATTATGTTTGATATTCAACCGCGGCTGCCAAGCTTTAATACATCTTCTTTCATAGCGGAGCGCTTCGAGCTTGGAAGCAAAAGCTTTGCTGTATATTCTGGCCTGGGGAGTGATCTTATGAGTGTGCTTGACCATACGCCAGTAAAAGGAACCAGTGCAACCAATGTAAAGTGGCTTGGCTTCTGGGTTCTTTGGTTCCCCATCAAAGATGAAATAAACAAAATAGCCGTTGTTGTCTTTTCTTCCCTTTTGTAATAAATCTTTGCGGCAGTAATTCCGCATTTCCATCCGGAAAGCATACCAATCATAAAGCCGTAATTGAGTAAGGGTAATCATGCTGCTATACGTTTAAAAATCCTTTGTACCTGGACGGCTTGAAAGGCTCCCCCTTTACTGGCCTTGAATCCAGCGTTATTCAACTCGCCGGCAATGTCTTTCCAGGCTCTACCTTGGCTACGATGCAACTTTATAAGAGCAGCTGCCCGTTTATTATTTTCATTCTTCCGGGCCTTGTCTTTATTTACGGCTACCGCCATATTGCTAGCTGACTTATCAGCGAAAGGTACGCTTGCCTTGCGCCACTCTCCGGTTTGTTTTACTTTCTCGGTTAAAGCGTTGGCGGTCCTGATGCTGATCAGCTCCCGTTCCCGGTCCGCTATGGCCATGAACAAAGTAAGCGTAAATTTATCGAGGTTCGGAATGTCGCAACTTTCCAACCTTCCTTCCAGATCCGTATAAATTTGCAGGGCCTGTTCGGTTCGCCGGGAAAGCCGGTCAATCTTGGCTACCACCAGTACGGCCTTTTCTTTTTTACATAATGCCAGCGCCTTCATTAACTCGGGCCGGTTAGCAACATCTTTCCCGCTCACGTTTTCGGTGAACTCCGCTATTATGTTCTTACCCGAGTAAAAGTGATCCAGGTAAGTTTGCTGGGAGTGCAAACCTAATCCGGATTCACCTTGCCTTTTGGTCGAGACTCTTTTATAGGTGACATACTTAGATTCCTGCATTGCCTACTGCCAATTTTACATACAAATATAAGTAAAGTTTCCTTATTTACATTACTACTACGGACGTAGTAGTAATGTAAATAAGGAAACTATTAGTCATGTACACTTAATGTATACCCATAACACCACCCATGTAGCCCCAATGTATTTTGTTAGATTTACCGGAATGATTTAAAAGTAATCAGACTGAAAAATGTGGATCGAATGTATTGCCAATGTAGCGGCAATGTATCTATATAACATCCGGAATGTAATTTAGGGCTGTTTCAAAAACGATGTATGATGCCTTTGAAAACAAAAGAAAAGAAGAGTAAGCCAAGCAGACCGGTGAATGTCCTGGTGGTGCCGGCAGCAGATCCCATTCATACCGACGAAGCGGCCACAGCTATTTTGAATTGTAACCTTCGGGTGTTACAGGAGAAATTCCGGGAAGGAGAAATAAAGGGTTATGAGAAATTAGGCAAGCGGTACACGACCCATTCCAACCTGCTTAACTTTTTAGTTTCGGAGTAGTTTACCTTTGACAGCGGAATGCTTAATTTTAATATTAGCTAAACTAATATTAAACTATGGAAGCAATACCCGGCATCATTATCGTAAGTCTAACCATTGGCGTGATTTGTACCTTCTTACTATGGCTCCATGACCGCAAGCCGTACATGGAAAGTGAAACCTATAAAACACTTAGTGCTATTTCCTTTAAATTCAATGTAACGGGAAGTGTGCTTTTTTTTTATGTTATCAGCTGGAGGTTGAATTACAAAAGGGAAGAAAATAGTACATTTGAATCTAGTACATTTGAATCATGAAAACACTAATATTTAATTTTCATAACGAGCAGGAAGAAAAAGTACTGTTGGCCTTTCTGGATAGCTTGCATTACGATTACCGGCCGGTAGAGGAGCAAGAGGCTTTCCAATTTTCTCAAGAGGAAATAAAGAGCCTGCTACAAACAAAGCAAGACTTTCTGGAAGGCAAAACTACTGCCCGACCTTGGGAAGAAATTAAGCAGAACTTAAGACGTGCTTAGTGTCCAGCTCCTGGAGAGAGCAGAGCAGGAAATAACGGATGCCTATACCTGGTACGAAAACCAGCAGCTGGGCCTGGGCGAGCGATTTTTTAAGCAAATAGATTATTACTTGGACTTGATCGGGTCTAATCCATACCAGTATCCAAGTAGGTTTGGCAATGAGCTTCATGTGGCCCCGGTAAAAACATTTCCTTACTTAATTGTCTACTGGGTAGATGAGGCGCAGCAAATTATTTTTGTAACTTCTATTTTCCATACCAGCCGGAAGCCTAAGAAATTTTAGTTTCCCGTCTATATGCCGAAACAAATACCCCCCCCATATCGAGCAGTTTTATGATGATGCCGAAATCTGGCCCATCATCAACGGCGCCAGTTATCTGCAGCAGCAGTTTCAGGAACCGGATATCCTGTATAATACCGTGGTTGTTGTCTTGTCTCTGGTTCGCCGGTAATCGGGGTACGGGCCTCATCAATTCGAATTGTACCTTTTCATCAAGCATCACCAGGTTACGGACCTGGGAGAGCTGGAGCTTTACCGGGTGAAAAACTTTATCCGCCAGAAAGTAGATGTTGCGCCGCTGATGCACGCGGTAGAGCAGATTGCCGGGGTAGACACTATCCAGGTACTGGAAAGCATTAAGCGACAGCTTAAATTTCTGCAGCGGCCAGAAAACCAGGATTTACCCGTGGCGTCGGCGCAGATGATTAATACCCTTTGAGGAGTGGCCACTTTTTTAAGAAAAGTAGAACGGGCAAATTACGTTAAGCATTTTGTCTCAAGCCGGTAGAACGCCCCCATATTACTCATTAAAGAAACGCATCGACATTTATCAAATTGATTTTTATATAGAGTTATGACATACAGATTATACGAATACGTTTTTAACGATACTGGTGATTTTATAGGAGATTTTAGTTCATTAGATGAAGCAGAAGGAGAGTTTTCTTCTGCATTTTTAGTCACGCGTACTTCTCAATATGACAATAATCGGCAAGCGCATCATCAAATCACCCAGTTTGAAGGCACTTGGGAAGATGGCAAAATAAAGAGCATTTGGTATTACTATGAGTAGCTAGAATGATTAAAGTAAAACACCCAGACGAGGAATGCAATCAGATGCAGG
>Ga0210040_10007128_pt1 | contig 13690 bp, 4 predicted proteins | sample CryGeyCG12114_NA_FD_185462 | JGI IMG/M metagenome (GOLD analysis project Ga0210040, IMG submission 185462) | Groundwater microbial communities from aquifer - Crystal Geyser CG19_WC_8/21/14_NA (SPAdes) (version 2) | ecosystem: Environmental > Aquatic > Deep subsurface > Groundwater | place: USA... | reverse complement strand
TATAGGATCGTCATTCATTCACACCACTTGTCACAAGCATCTAGCACAGAGTTTCTTTTTTTCTGCGTACTATTGGCTTAGGCTATTGATGACATCATTTGTGGTAGAGAAAGGCAATTGTTGCCACCAAAAAAATGGTAAATAAATGAACGTGGGAAGAATATATTTCAAGATTGGATGCGGGTACGCGACATTGATCCCAAGGGTGCAGCTTCCGTATTCATGTAGAAAATAGGTTTTGTGCTAACAGGTTCCCACTCACTACTATATGTTTGTACATGTCCTAATGAAAGAACCTCATGGTAAGTTGATTCGAAATTTATTTCATCAATTTCTTCATTGTTTGTGTACACTGGGTTGCACATGAGAGAGATTTTTTGCTTATTTGTACAAAAGAACAGCAGGAGCCGCAACTTTCACCACGACGGGATGAGCACAATTTTTCATTCATACAGAAACGACGAAGAGCGTTTTTAGATTTCTATGGTTGGCGTAATTTAGCAAAAAAAGTTTTATAAAAAGTACATTAGGATCAAAGTTGAAGAAGAATTGAGGCTGTGTGGTTTTGTACGGAAACATTATTAGATGTTTGTAACTTTAATGCGCAAAAAAAATAATTTTCTGCACGGAAATTAAAGTTTTTCATCATTTTACTCAGAATAGTGCAAAACAGTTTAAGTTCAAGAGTATTAGGCAAAGGCGACTCATCAACACCGGGGTATTCCGGTATTCTATAGTAACTTTTTATTAAGTTATCGGCGTTGCAGCGCAAACACCGAATTTTAAATTGCTTTTGCAAATCGATTTCTCAGAAGAATAACATATGTAAACTTTAATCACCATATTGTTTTACAGTGAGCGGTAACTCGTTACAAGCCGTTTTCAAACGGTAAAGAGCTAAATGATCAGTAATATACCTTTAACCAGGGGGAAATAGGACATAGAAGTTTATTTACCGGAAGGTACCGATTCGCGTAAAAAGTTGCTGGAATACCGAAACACCCTGTTACCTTCGGTAATCATGAGTACTTCTAACTATGTTATCAAATGCTTCGGAAACCCGGTGACTGGGTGTATCGGAAATCTCTCTTCATTTAAACAAAAAGCAAAAATTAACCGATTCACCGAAAGACAGGGTTACCAACGTATTGGTAAATGCCTCTTACAAGGGGCATAAATGTTAAGCATGCTTATCGGATCGGATGAGCAATTTTTTATCCGATAAGGATATTTTAATTCTTGCATTGTGTCATAGTGTCATTGTATAATTTAAACTCCACATCAAGAAAAATCGCACTTTTGTGTTACGCAAAGCATGCTTCTTGACTAAACTCATATAATTCCTGTTGTAATTCTTCTTATGCATGCAATACATGGTGCATATTTTTCTGTGTAAACAGTAATAGTTATTGAGTATTCTTATATAGGATCACTATCGGATCGAAAGTGCTCCGATCCGAAATCCGATAATTTTATCGGAGCGATCCGATTTGAATCGGGTCGATAGCCTTCTCGGATTTTGGATCGGATTGGAAGATGATCCGATAAGCATCCTTAATAAATGTATTAGTTGTGTGCTATAAGAGATATTGTGACTATGCAGAGAATTGCTATATGCTTACAGCTTACGTAGATGTACTGTGCATGCAATTACACTAATACTGATTGTGTATAATTCTAAGTCTAGTTTTTATGCAAGGAAAGCTTTGTTGTGCTTTACATGCGTATTAATATTGTCAATACTCTTAGCAAAGTTATAAATAATTACTGATTACTGATAAGTAATTACTGATTTTGAAATAAGTAACTACGGAGCCTCGGCTAGCGGGCGGATATGCATTAAAGTTCTAAGTGTCAATGTACTCGTTTCTGCCTTTTGTGTTGTATGTGAGCTTGTGCTGCCTCAAACTTTATTGTTTATTCACAGGTAGCTGTTAGGTGGTAGGTTAGTAGCTGTTAATTTGATAAATAAGTAATCGAAGAAATTTGCTGTGTGTTATACGAGTGGCTTATTTGGCTTGGCCATGTATTGTAGCATCTATCTCTATGGACTTACGCATCTGACACATTGTCATATAGGAGCTCAACGGCACATTTCAAATATGCTATATTAGTGGCCTACATGTATTTTAGCGTTTTCATTTCCATATTATTTATTGTTGTATTTTCTTGATGATTTCAATTTAATACTTTTAGACCCGTTTTGGGTACACCATGTCGCCCTTGTTTGACAACTCATCCTTTTATAGAATAATCATATACTATAACAGATAGTACAGAGCATACTTCACTATCTTTTCAGCCTCTCAATTTAACTTCTAAAGGTCTATCGTGGTGAAAGCGCCACATGTGTTTTGTAATATCAACTAACCCTAGTGAAAGGGAAAACTTTCTTTTTATCCCAGTGAAAGTCGCCCCCATCTCTGTAAACATTTCTCCTTGCTCTAAATCTGAGAACTACGTGCTTTATGCAACGTTTACATTTTACAGCAGACCTAATATCAAGCCCTCAGGTACTGTACCAATGCTACTTACTCTTGCACTGGTGAACAATAACAATTATTCCTTTTATTTTTTAAATTTCTATATCTTATGCCATTTTTACTTCTGAATTTAACTTGCACTGAAAATTGTAGACTTTAGTGCCTATAGTAATAATATGGTTTATTTACCTTTGCAAGATTTTAGCGTTAAATTTTATTGTGGTATCTATTTTCACACTTAATTTGCAATTGAAATACGTTATTTTAATGTTGATGTGATTAGTTGTACACTCAGGACACGAGGTTAAATAACGAACTGGCTGAACTTTTAGTCAGTCAGAGTTGTGTAAAAGGAAGTAAAAAAATGTGGTAAGGTAACCGCTTGAATATAATGAGTGAACTCTACCACGGAAGCAAGTTTCCACTTTGTAGTGGGGTTTGTCCTTTCGACACCGGAGAAATGGAAACTTTGTTGTCTTTGTTTCAGGAAGACAATGATTCCAATAGAAACTAAAAATACCTCTTTAAAAGCTAGTTTCTCAAGCAAAACAAATCCTTTGTTTTTTTGTACACCCACGTTAGTATATCTACCCACCATAAACCCGGTATTAAAACCCCAGTCTGCATCATAACTTTACCCATATGCCCGTATTACTCCTTCATGGTAGGAGATCTATAGCATAATGAAGGTCCAGTCTAAATCCTAACTCTATTCATAAAATAATTCAATGCAATACACTATCTGAGATGAAGAAACTGCAATTATTGGAAACTTTGACACAATGAAATTGACTGTTAATTATTATTTCATAAACTTCATGACTGTCATTTCAATTGTTCATCTATCGTAAAAAGTCGATGTTTGGCAAATTTGCTATTATTTGAAAGATATTTTGGATTTGATTTAGTGCCAAAAATGACTATTTAACTCCGGCCTTAGTCATAACTTCACTCTCAGTTATTTCACCAGGATATGAGAGATCTACGAAATAATATAACCCCAGGTGTTATAATACCAGATTTAGGGTACACGATGATTGAAGTCAACATGTAAATCAAGTAGTGCTGTAAACTATTGCTTTCATGCAAAATATAACCTATTTCAATTCTCAAGTTTCTAAACATAAAAGTGGTCCACCTGAACGGCGTGTAAGCTCGTACTTGTGTAGATTAGTAGAATTTACTCGATGGGGCCAAAAACGTAATGCTAAATCTACATTGTGTACTTTGATTCTACACGGCAACTGTGCGGTGTACTTGTGTACTTGTAAGTACTTTTGCTACAAGGCTCCTGATTGGTCCATTCAAGTACGCAAAGTACACAAGTACACAAGTACGAGCTGTTCAGGTGGACCCCTAAAGAAAATATACTTACAAAACAAACAATGAAAGTTCTAGTTAAATTTGGAGTTAGACAATACAGTTCTCGAAAAGTAAAACTTAGTTTTACAGGCATTTCATTTGTATATAAAATGCATAGGAATGAATAGTGGTCCTCCTGAACGGCGTGTAAGCTCATAACTTGTGTAGATTAGTAGAATTTACTCGATGGGGCCAAAAATTTAATGCTAAATCTTAAATTTAGCACTTTGATTTTACACGGCAACTGTGCGGTGTACTTCTGTACGTACATCTGAGTACTTTTGTTTCAAGGCTCCTGATTAGTCCATTCAAGTACGCAGCTACGAAAAAAACACAAAAGTACGCGCTGTTCAGGTGGATCCCTAATGTTATCAAATGTTGCAAGAAAAGCCAGACTGATTTTGTACTTATTTTATCCCAAATTTCTACAGTAACACACGCTTTCTAATCATTTTTGCTGTAGCAACAATATGTTATGTACAATGTCAAATGCTTTTAAATTTCAAGAATCTTTTATCATACCTTGAATGGAGTTGGAAACTCTAGAATTTGAAGGCTAATCATGATTGTCAGAAAGATGTAGGATTGTACTCTTTGGTCTTTGTACTGCACCGCGCTTTACTAGGTCAAAATGGAAATCCTGTCATGTCACAGTCACACTTGTCATCACGGGCCAATTAAATGAAGTTGACAAAATTGTTCTCACTTCATGTTATGCATGCAAGGAGTGTTATGCAACAAGTTAAACGAGGATATAATAGCGTTAACTTTTCAAATGATTGAATAAGGTTAGTGTCTATTCGGATCGCTCATTGTTGGGAATATAAAACATGCAAACTTTTATATGTATCTTCCATGTATGCACAAGATCGAGCGTTAGGAATAAAAAACTAAAGTATCTCATTTTTTTAATTGTCTTTGTTTGGCACTGGAGTAGTCAAAGCAATACCAAATAAAAAGAAAGCACAAGTTGGATTGACAAGAGTAAAGAGTAAGTAGAAATACGAAGACAATTAGTTAAGCGATGAGAAGCACAGAGATTGAGACGAAAGCAAATCAAAATGAATCAATACAAAACATTATTAACACAATATTTAATATCGATTAAATAGGAGAATTGATACGAAAAAGAATGACAATTGTAACAACAAATATAGCTGACGAAAAATATATTTATAAATTATATTCGATTAAGCTAGTAAATTAAATGGCAAGACTAGCAAAAAATAATGCATACAAAAAAAACTCAACAATAACTACACCACAATATCCAAGATCTCATGAGAATTAAAAACTTTGCGAAAGCAAATGCAATCAGCTTGTAGCGGTTGACATGTGAATTCTAAGCATTCGTTGAACACTGAGAACTTGTGACAGAACTGCCTCCGCTCTTTCGTGAAAGGACAAAAGTTACAAAAATGAATGCAGGAGTGGGAAAGTAAATTTTTCGGAGAGAAATTCTTTCGTCGTGTTGAATATATTAAAGAACATAGAAAATGTCAAGTTTAAATGATTTGTGATCATCAAAAAGAAATAGGTTCATAAATCTGGCCCTGCAGAATATGCTATTGCAATTTGCTTGTCACACATATCTGTGTGTCGCTGTGTGCAAAATTTAAAAAATAGCTAAACAAATTGAAGGTGTCGATGAGTTGACAGCCTAAAAAAATCAACAACAAGGTGGGAGTTTTCCCTCATATTTTTACACTTTATTCATTGTATTCAAATCCTCAGACAAGATTTATGTGTTGTATTTGGAATCAAAATCCTGCACACAATATTTTGCGACCTGAAAGAACATTCAAATACTGTGAAAGAAATGTAATTTGTTGTTCAAGGTTCTTTTCAGAGAGTTTAGTTATCCAGATCCAACTTATGTGTTGCAACATTCATAGAAAACCAACTTTACACTTTTCCCATTGATATCATGAATAGACAAAATATTTAATTATGAGAAACTATTCATGCCTGGTTTCGTAAGGTGTTAATTCTACTAGAATCTTATGCAATTTATCGGACTTAATGATATACATATAATTGTAATAGGCTGTCAATTTTGTTACGAATTCTAATTCTGAGAAGGCTATAAATGCAATAATTTCTAATTAAGTCTTATCAAGAGAGGATTCTTCCCATCAGGACAAATACAAAAGTCGCATTAAAAACGGCTGACATTGAAGACGAATTAATTTATTTTCCATTTGTGAGCATGATTTCAATGAATATTGGGTTCAAATTAAAATATGCCAAATAAGAGGCATTCTTTTAAGAATACTTTCTACAAAATCCGGTCGTTTACTCCTACTCATTGAATCAAAATAATAATTCAATGGTTGTTGTGACTATCTCATTTTAAGATTCTCCCGGTAGTCTAGTCAATACTAGATTCCCGAGTTCAATTCAGTAGTTGCATCAGCCAAAAGACTGCGTCCTTCAAGAAAACAAAAGAGGAACATGAGTAGACTTTCTTTTAAATTCGCTACCAACAATTTAAATTGATGTAAAATCTTCCACATGCTTTCATATCACATAAATTTCATTTAAATCCGAGCTTATAAATTGAATAAACCATGTTGACTTTGCAAATTGTGCATGTGACGTGAGCATATCGCCAGTGTACACAAAAATGACTGCATGGAACCGTAGTGTCAACTTTTCAGTCTTACCCAGTCTTACATGGAACATTTCACATTTGTTTAAGCCGAACAAATGTACAGTCCTTTCCTCTCATGCATTATGGCTGGGAAACCTAAAGTGAGAAGAAAGAAATCTAGCTGACTCACTCATACTACGTCTTTACAGTCGCGTGGGTGTATTTTGCGAGACTAATGGAGCCCGAAAGTTCTACTGTAGTTAACTGCTATGCACAGTTAGTCAGTTAGTTAGTTGGCCTTTGCAAACATAATGCTCCATAGCGTAAACGACTAACAGTATTGTGAAGCTCCCAAATAAGTCTCTCACAACAGACTGTTCATCTTTTCATGCCCAGTTAATGCCTTTATTATCCTTATTTGTCAGAACATTGATTTTACTAGGTTATGTGTTGAATTTTCATGTTTTGTTCATGGAGGGCAATTAACACACCGCTCACACAGTATCTGAACAAAACTGGATGACTTGAGTTAGCTAGTTAGTTATTTGGTAGGAAAAGTTCAACAAGTTTGTAACAGTTTCTTCCATCCGTACATCACGTATTGTGTGTACTCAATGGAAGCAACACCACGATGGGAGCTTCTAGATTGTTAGGGTTACCAAATAATCATATCTACATTGGCCTACTTCAGTCCAAAGTTATTAGGCAATGGTTACTTTTTGTTGGTTACTGTGCTGAAAAATTAAAAAATTATTCACTTTTTTTTAGGCATATGTTTTTTACCACGAATTTGTTGATTGCCACGGGAATATGCTATTTTGGTTGCTGGAGTTTTTGAGTGGCTTTTTCAAATTTAGATGAAAAAAAATTCCAGGGGATTATTGGTTTTTCACTAGGTTGGATTGGCTTAGTTAGAGTTCGGAATATAGCAGACAGAAGCTATTCTGATTCTCCGTGTGCGTCTATACAATTGTTTATTTTCCCAGGGGCAGAGGAATAAATTATAGTTCAGGGTATGGGCATGGTTCTGCATTATTTCAGATTATATAATCATGTTTTGAATAATTTTTAAGATACTAGTCATTGAACGGAGTTCTTATTTTTATAGTACTAAATGGGCAGTATTGCATTTAAAAATCATAATCTTTAATCAATCATAATTTTAATTTAATTGATAATATTTTTTCCAAATTAAACTTTAATAAAATAATTAAAAAATAAAAATTATGGGAAAATGGGAATTGCTATCTATTGTGGGGGCTTTGTAAATTATCGTTTCTTTTTCTCGTGAAATTTGACTAACCAGGTTTATACCCAATTATAGTCAGCTGATGGTCTAATTATCTAGGTTATCCGGGCTCACTAACCTTTAACCAGATTCACTCTACGAGCAAAATTTAAAACCTGCAAAACTTTTGATGATCTACAAATTTTTTGTGGCAAATATAATATGCGTCAACAATTTTTTTTTGAAAATTTTAAGAATTAAATAAACGACTCTACAGCGAGTTTGTTTTACTATTCTGCAATTTTGTTTATCACAATCTAGAAAATTGCCGTACGTCAAAAAATTTGTGGATCATTGAAAATTTTGCAGATTTTAAATTTTGCTTGTAATAGTGAGCCTGTCTAAGTCTAAAGGCCAGTGGGCCCTGCCATAATGTATATTGCTTTCCATTTCTACTGTGATGCGCCATGCGACCATATGCTACCTAATGTATGGTGTTTGCCATGTATTGTTCGACTAAAATCGACAATTTGTATTGGCAATAATGATTTACTGGCATATTGATTTGGAAGCATTATTTTATGATCATAACTGTATTCGAAGCGAAAGGCGTACTACTCTACTCTAAACTACAGAGTGTAGTGTTTTTTAATGAGTTTTTATGATAGTCAAAACAATGTACACGTTGTGTTTTAGTTTCCGCATGCAGAGATTGTGCTACTTCCAAATCGTTTAGAAACCATTGACTGCCGGGTTTTTGATCTGTATTTTGGTGGCCACTTCCCAGTCAAATCCTCATAAGGAGACTGTCAACATCAACTTGCAATGACAGACATCCCCTTAATGTACTGAATTTATTATTCTGACCACATACAATGACGTTTCATTTGCATTGCATACCAATTGGACTGTGAGCACTTCTGTCAATTACAATTCAACTGTTCATTCATGCTAAATTTTTTATAAAGACCAAATAATTGTGCGGGACACTGAAACAGTTAGGTAAAAAATCCCTCGCTGTCTATAAACATATCACTATTAAAAAACCATTGGGGAACTAACAATTACCTTGTGTAGCCGAAACAGTCTAACAAAAAGAGCAATTCTCTTCTAGTCTACCCACAATGATGTTTATATTTAATCCCCCATTATTTTGCCCACCCTGACTTCCCTACCGGACTTTATCATAGGATTATATCGGCTTGATAAAACTATGCATATGTCCAAAAACCCATTCCATATCAGAGAAAGCCTCACTGCCTACATAATGCCAAATGAACAGCGCAAAGCATCCATACCTACTTTTACCACCATACGAGCCAAAAACAAAGTCGCAGCTCATGAACACTACTTGCAGCAAGCAAAGCGGCTTGAACTCATCAAAAGTACTTTTATATCCAGTCTTGCTTGTACGCCAACAATTTTAATTTCACACAAGACTGGTTTAGTACCCCAATAGTTTTTTTATCCAATCAATACATCTTTTGCTCACGTCACTCACCAGAATGATCCCGCAAACTTGTTCACTTCTTCTCACACTCAGAATTATCTCTTTCAAATGATTTTTCAGTAATTTTTCATTTTTTATTGAAAAAAACTCTGTATTTCAAAATCGTTCGATTGTCTGATCAACTGCCACACATATTCATGATCCGTCCTCGCTCGTTTGGATGGCCCTTATAAATAAGTACTGACGTCACCAGCAGTGGTCTATAAATCCCATCCGACTTACATTTTGCACCCTCATATTGGAAGCCATCGTCATCTCAGTCAGTAACACTTGCTTGCTATTGCTACTCATCCCGTATACTGAAACGTATTGGAACTAACCAGGAACATAGTAGCTCACTCACTCAAATTTAAGGAACTACGCATACTACAGTTAGTTTGAACACAAGTGACGACAGAGGAAAACTTTATCCATCCCTCCCTGTACCAGGACGGTACTACGTGTGTCTGTAAAAGAGCTCTCAGTCTCTAGTCGTGGGACAAAAAGTAGAAAGCAACCCTGGAAGACAAGTCACTTTCACCAGGACCTCCACTCTCAACACACACGAATAGAAACTCACATGCTGTCTTGTGCTCCGTCATCACCATCGGGCCCCGTGTTGTCGTCAAGTCCATTTAGTATCATCATCATCAGTCCTACCTCTAGTCACTAACTAATACAAAGAGAAGGTGGCTTCTTTTTTTAGTCAACTACTGCAACAAGAGCCATACGTTCTGATCTCAACATCTGTACGGAAACTGTGGAAACACCTGTTGATTTATTTGTATTCAGGTGAGTAACCTTTTTGCGTAATAAATCTCTTATTTTTGGCATGGGAGCATGGTATTTATATCCTACAGTAAAAGTTGGCAGTGTAGACCGAAAAAACAAAGTTTTAGCTTTTTTGGGGAAAAAAGAGACCTTGTAGTGAGTTAGTAGTCATTTGTCCTTTTGTAACTGCCAATTGGATTTTACTAGGTTTTATGTGCAGGGGTTTTAAGCTCAAATGAAGGTTAAAGTGTGCATGAATTAATTTTTTGAGATATGTGCACGATTAATGGCCACTTTAAGGAGTAAAAGTATGAATATGCGTGGTTGGATATGCAGGGGTAAGAACCTAAACACACTTGACTTGCTCTTCACTTTTTTTCCCATCATGATGAGAAGAATGGAAAGACAGATAGGTAGTCCATGATTCTAATGTTATACACAAATTGGGGAAAAAGTCAAAGCGAATCTCGAGTAGAAGTGATATTAGGAGTAGGATGGTAAACAAAAGTAAAAAAATCAAACGGTGGTCTCCTCTTTGCCAACTTTCAACTTATTCTATTTCTTCTTTGTTTGTTTGTGAGCTGGAATTAGTTTGAGGTCTGCTTGGAGAAAATCCAGAGAAATCCATAGTATAATATCTTCTATGCAGCCTCTTTTTCATGCATTCAAACAAATTATGTGTGCATTAAGCTACTCATCCTATAAGTAAGTACGTTTGGGGCTACTTAAGAAGTTTGAGACTCACTCACGTCACAAGTACGCTAACTATAATGAGGAGTAGTTTGATCCTACATCTCTGAAAAAATTATCTCAATTTGCTTTAATTATGAAAATAAAAGGCTGTTCCACAAAAAATAAAGTGCTATAGAAAATAATCAGTTTAGAATCTCATACTCATCAACTTCCTAGGATAATAACGTAACGTCAATTCAATATATAGAAAATAACTACAATCGTAGACACTTGTATTCAGCATAGCGTGCGATAACATTTCTCAGGTTATAATACAATGCTCACAGTCTGCCTTCTGTATGGATGTGTTGTGCGTGCATCAACTTTTTATGCAGTAAACTTACATGGAAAGAGAATTGTATTTCTTAGCCCTGTCTACAATAGTCAAGTGGGAAATTAGTCGTCGTTGCTGTCGGCTCCTCCATGCAGGCAGACACAAGTTTTGTGATCGACTTTTCATAGATATCAAGAACGGATGGCAGAAGTTACGTATATACATACAAAAACTATCTGGGTGCCTATCTTCTTGAGTGCTGCAAGTCGGCCAACCGCCTAATTAGAAAACTACTTGGGGAGAAGAGATAGAATGCGCATAATTTGTGGTAGGATTGTTGCACAACCCAGCTTAGCCTTAATCAGGGAATCAGCCTTTTACCGAGCTAAAGTCAATTTGTAACTTTTCACTCTCTAGTGTACACACAGCATTTATCCACATCCACCCTGTGAAAGTCAAGCAGTAAATTAATGGCAATAAATTTCGCCCCTTGTTTCCCAAAACGCGTAGAACAAAAGCAAGGTCAGTTCGTGATTGAATAGGTCTCAGAATAATACGCAAATTTAGAAGCATATCAATGTCAGTCTAATCCTCGACAGTATCGGGAGTTATCTCATTTATGAGCCGACTTCCCACACAAGATATCATGTTTATCTAGATAAAAAGGATAAAACGACAAACGAAATTACCAGTCGGTCCATTTCTGTTTGTTCATTATGCATATTGAGTAAATTGCAAACTTTTTTTTTTTTTTGGTTTTCTATTCTATTGGCATGCTAAATGGTCAGCTACATGCACACATCCCTCAAACTGTCCTCGTTCAAAAATGTCAGTCCGAGAAGATTGATCTTTCGCAACTTAACTATCCTGTTCTAGTATGCACTCAATGTCCGCTTGTCGGTTTTTCGAGAGCATACAAAAGACTTGTGTTGACTCAACCTGTTTTCATTTAGAGTTGGATGGGACATGAGCATGGTCATCCAAGACTGTCCAAAATATTCTCTAAAGACTCCTTTAAATAAACAAACAAACAAATCCAACTTCCCATTAACTTCCACTCGTCTTTCATCATCAACTACTCCAGTACATCTTAATTAAGCTATTGAGCATGAGCATGGTATTCCAAAACTTAGCTGGGACGTCGAATACACACAAATGCATATAAAACCTCCAATATTATTGCCTCCAAACATATTTTAGGAGTAATTTGGAATGCAGTATTGTACCTAAGGAGTTTCCATGTTTGGTTGTAAAGTTTTCACGCCTTTTCCGCAAATGTGGCTAACAGTAGTGAACTTTTAATTCATCATTTGTGAATTATATTCGCTATTAAGTAACTTGAAATATAATCTTCTCAATCAATCAATATTTTGAATCATCAATCATGAATTGTAAATGAAAGTGTAGTAAGCAAACTCTGGTGCACCGACCGAAATTTGTATTTCTTTGGTCCGAAAGCTTAAACGTGTGTTGAGCAGCAGATGATGCAGGTTTTAGTTAAATTTTCAAATTCTTTAGCCACATTTGCCCTTTTTGGAGTGAGTTAGCAGAATTTTTGCCATTCAGTTCCAAAGAACGATCAAGGATTTGCAAACTCTAGCTGGCATTGGCAACAGAATTTAAATTCATGGTTTTTATTACGGAAGCAAAGCGCGCACCCCGTCGTGTGTCAACACCAATACTAAACAAATGGATATGAGCTAGATTCCTTTCTTTTTTTCTTCTTCCTGTAATATAGGATGGTGTCACTGTCTTCTTTGGCTCCTTCCAATAGTTGTACTGGGTTAAAATGTATATATGCAGACTTTTACAACTTATATCACTGCATTTCTAGTCAAGTGCATTATTGGCCTCATAGTGTCAGTGTCCATCCATTGAGTCCACATGTTTGGAGAAAGCTTTGGAGAGGATTCCTCAAGTGGAAAAGTCAGCAGAGTCGGGTGAATATAATATCGTTTCTTGATTCAGTGGGTGAATGAATCTGTATTCTCCTCTTAACTTGATCAATCCCCTTTCTCGGTGTCACTAAATCAGGATGGGGAGAAGAATATATGGGCTCAGTTTGTGGCATGCTGGGACCGTTGCGACGTTTATTGTGGTGTAGATCTTAAGATGCCGGAAATTATGCTGTCCAGCTTTTCTTTTAGTTACAGAGAGTAAAAAAATATAGAGCATGTCGACCAAAGAAAAAACGCGTTCGACTCGAGTGATGAATGAGCTGTCTTCTCCACACAAGCCATTCACTGAAATTATGTGGAGCATTAGTTAGGTCGTTTGGGAAGAAAATAAGTGGCTGTAATCAAGTAGCCCGCATAATAAGAAATTAGTTTTAGTTTTAGTTAGCCAATTCGTCCACTGATGATTAGATTATTGTGTAAAAATCATGATGGCTCAACTTGTTGCGTCTATGTGTAACTTGGTTTGGTAGTATGTCATTATTATGGGTTGGTACGTCGTACTTCAAAAGCGTCATTTAGTTAGTTGGTTAGCTAACAACTAGCTAACTATGACATTCCGAGGCTGCTGTCCATTTAATTCTTGTCCTAACTAACTAAGAATTCCGTGGCTCACAGTTAATGTGTTCCGTAGTTGGTAGCTTTGTATTGAGTAAATTCACAATGAGCTGCAATATTTGATAACCCTGCCTGCACTCTATAAATTAGTGAAGTTAGATTGTCTGTAATTGGCAGGAGCTATAACTTACGAGAGAGAGGAAAACGATTCCAAGCTGGTTCTATCATAGGACTCACTATTGTGT
>Ga0210040_10007127_pt1 | contig 13692 bp, 15 predicted proteins | sample CryGeyCG12114_NA_FD_185462 | JGI IMG/M metagenome (GOLD analysis project Ga0210040, IMG submission 185462) | Groundwater microbial communities from aquifer - Crystal Geyser CG19_WC_8/21/14_NA (SPAdes) (version 2) | ecosystem: Environmental > Aquatic > Deep subsurface > Groundwater | place: USA... | reverse complement strand
CACGAGTACCGGGGTAACGGGGTATAAGGGTATTAGGGTAACTTTTTGCAATGTATTTAAATGGAGAAAAGTTACCCTTTTACCCTGTTACCGCGTTACCCCGGTGCTCGTGAATACCCCTAATGTGTGTTTTACATGGGTTGGTGGGGTACATTGAGACAAGCATAAGATAAGTGAGTTTTCAAGCATTAAGTGCATGGTTGACTGATGACTTGGTAAATGGGCAAAAAAGTGTGCACACTTTCAATGTTCTGCATTTGCATTCATATCCTAATATCCAAGTAGTAGTTCCCTCGTGCTCTGTAACAAAAAATTTAAAATAATTCATTGACATTGAAGTTTTTTCCATAACTATTAGTTAATGTGAAGATGAGTTTAAGTCAGCACTGCATTTTTTATATTTGAGCTGCGTAAGCTGGTTTCAACAGGAAGTAAAAGCAGTTAAAGCTCTGGAGAATTAAACCTTGGCTACATTTTTGGACCTGTCCAAAGTTAGCGGCTACTTTTTTCTAACTATAAAACACCACTGTTCGTTGCAAAATAACACGTAATAAACGTAAGCAATAAACGTTGCTGGTATTTTCGCTATAGGTTGTCTAACGCTAGTTACTTTGCATGGTTTTCAACAAAATGTGAATAAAGTTTATCCTTATCGATTATTTTTGTTTTTTGAAAATTGAAACAATGATCATCGAATGTTGCGACAAAAATTTAATGGTGTAATCAGTGTAATGATTCAATTTGTATGAATCAAGGAGGTGTCCGAATGAAATGGGCCAATTTTTTAACTCGATACAAGGTTTGACCTGTGCCACTTTTTTTGATGCATCCAAGATTACTTTCGAATACATTAACCGATTGACATTAAATTTTTTACACCTTTAGATTACTGGCAAAGCTTCACCCATAATGTATCTGTATGCAAACATATTTCATAAAAACTTGTACTTACGAGCTTGGACAAAATTCTCCAAAATTCACTGCATCAGTACAAGTTGATTTACAAAATCGAAGATAGTCAGTCCATGAGTTACATTTACATGCAAAAATAGCATTACGACCTTCACGAATAGATTGAGTGTAGTAAATGGGTGCTCTGGAGTGATCACAATAGCCTAGTGTGAGAAAAATCGTAAAATGTTAGTTAGTAAAAAAATTGCTGGACATCTTTATGATGGGCTAAAACATTAATCATTAGTTGCATACCTGTGAGAACTCTGGCCAAACGTCGAAAGCTATCCTCTCCACTCACAATATCATTATAGTTGTTGTCAAAACAGTCGAATTGAAATCGACCCCCATTTGGGTAAAAGTCTGCATGTCCCATTTTCTCATTCATCCCCAGTCGACTAGAATGAATGACATCAACAAATTCCGCATCTGTCAAAAAATTCAATTTTAAAGTTTTAACCAAAAAAAAAAAAGATTTTTTTTAAAGAGGCAAAAATACCTGAAGTGTCTAGCCTGTGATCTACAACTGCATTATAAAACATGGGCCCAGCGGGATCAAGTCTGCACACAGAAATATTAGGCAATTAAGTCTAAATATTTTCTTTTCACACGTACATTAAATTTAATTTGATTACCCTGTGATGCGTGAAAAACGAGTACCATTTGAGCTCTGTTGAATATAAAATCCAGCAAGTCCAGCCACATGAGCTCCTAAACTGAATCCTATGACATGCACATTGTCCAGTCCCAGCAGAATTTTTTCGTCCAACAGGAACTGTACAAATTCAGCCACTCTTTTGCCCGCAATTGGTACATTTGTTACTGCCAAAGGGTACAGAATTTCAGGGGATGAGCCACTTCTAACTTTAGGAGTAGACAGTTCCCCCCAGTCGACACAGATTATGTTGTGATCCGTATTCTCCAAATACGCTAAAATACAAAATATCCGCTATGAGTGTTACAAGCAAGAACGCAAAATATAAGGGCACAACACACACTTACCATTCTTTGTCTCCCTCGGGAAATATCCTTTCTCACCAGTAGCATTGTTTTTAAATCCATGAATGAGAAATTTAGTTGGCTTTTTGGAATCAAAATTGATGGATTTCAGACTCTCAGCATCTCCAAATTTTATCAATTTGTACTCTGTAGGACTCCTGAACTCAAAACATTGTTGTATAAAACATACGATTTGACATGCTATGCGAATAGTGTTTGTAAAATTATTACAGTCGTTTATCGTAGAGTAGAAATCTGACAGAATTGGGATCATTTGAAATATATATAGGAGGAGCTTGAGTAGTTCTAGGCAAAGTAGAAATTATGGACCTCCGTTGGGTTTGGGAGCGTCCTAAAATCATAGATGAGATGCGCTCTCTGAATTTTGAGAAAAAGTCACTCAGGCCTGCAATCAAACGTGTTTTATGACAATAATACAAAGATCCTATTGTCCATTATTATGAAACTATTGTTGTCAATGCAACTTACCAGCATGACATAGGCTGGACAGCACAAGTAAAAGGATAGAACAAAGGATGACCTTTGTGAGTTCCATACTTGATTGCCAATGATGTGAAATAAAGAATGTAGCCGCGCAGAGGTTTCGTAATGACAGTGGCAATCACATACTATAACAGTCAAGAGTACATGTGGCCAGTGTGAATGTACATTTACTACTGGCTTGGGTTCAAAATAATAATCTTTATGCAATCCACTTACTTCTTATGGCTGCACACTGTTGTCTGTACACACGCAGTGCAGTGCAAACAGCTAAACATGCTCAACAATGAAATTAAGATTTGCAACAGGTCACACCAAAAAATGCAAGTGCAAAATATTTAATAGTGGCTTTGCTTGGTTTAAGCTCACTTTGCATGCATACTCAATTAGCAGAACGTGTTCTTCTCTAGTTAGTTAGCCAGACCTGGCTGGTTCAGGAATTCACATGTGTATTTAATCACTGCATTTCAATCCTTGTGTAAATTTCATTGCAGATTTTAAAGCCATATAGTTACTTCAGTGATACAGGTATGAGGAGGGATGGCAAAGAGTATAGAATATAAAACTAAATATAACAGGAGGACAGTCAATTGGTTAACTCCTAATATATAGTCTTCTCATGGATGAATGATTTTGAACTGACTACATAGAATAATACGACAAATCAATTCTGCAACTATTGTCCATTTCCGAAAAAAAAGAAATTTTTTTTTCGGTAAGCTATCTGGCATTTTTTGTTATTGTTGCCACAACATTTTATAGATAATTTGTATAAATCCACCATTTATCGGGGATAGCCGAATAACATATGGGGCAACTTCTTTTTACTTTTAAATGAACAGTAAATCCTTGTTTGTACGGCCATTCTGCAACTTAAGCTTTTGAAGAAAATGAAATGAGGCAAAAAAATGATATTATAATGTATGTCAAAAACAAGAGAAAAACATATGACCGCATTACATTGAGTTAGATCATAAAAAGTGCTGTAATAATGAATTGGTTTATAGCCATATGATTGCATCTTATGTGGAATCTAATGAGCCAAACTGTCAAAGTTATTTAAACGGTTGGTCTCCGCGTTCTAAAATATTTTCAATAATTTATGTCCTTAAATATCACTTTCACCCACTAAAATAGTAATTTACAATGGCTTTGTGCATGGATGAGTGCATCATTACGTTATTTTCAACATAGATTAAGAAACAACCTTCACAGGGTATCATTTTTTGCTTGTGATTTTATTGCTCCTTATATCTTTCTTCCATCGTAGTGTCAGCCACTTCATGTAACGTCTTATGCTAAACAGTGTTTTTAAATTGTAAAATTTGCAATAATTTGCTACATTCCCTGGAAATATAATTTGATGCAATCACTATGCATAATCCATTTTAAGAATTTGTTTGCAAATTTTAAGTACGCTGTGAGCTATTGTGTATTGCAATAATTTCTAGTGTATGTTAAACCAGCCGAGTAATTTATGTCAAGGCATAATTTGTAGTAGGCCTAGCGTGCCAAATAAATGCATTCTAAAAGTGTCGTTGTAGACTGCTGACTAACTAACTAACTGCTCAAGATTTAACTACAAGTGAATTTCAGATGGACGCCAAATTTATTACATATCGCACACAAAAATATACTATCACAAATGCCTGCTTAGTTTTTAGAACTTTTTTTGATGACCTTGGTTAGATCTTAGTTAGCTAACTAGGTAAGATATTATGCTCTAAGATTCCTCACTTTAATCCTCAGATGATCATAATTGCTATATGCACAAAGCACAAGTACAGCGTTAGTGAATGTGTGCGGTAACCAGTTTGTTTTCTTCAAGCCTCTGTTTTGTTAGTTAATGCATTAAGATATGAAGCTTTAAATTCATACTTTACTACTTTTTTTCAGAATCTTAAGTGGGCAGTTTCTTAAACTTCCTTAACTTTTTATGTATACAAAAGAGGCAAAAAACAACTCTAGCTGGTGTCTATGCAATGTAAATTTTTGCTCTTTTACTTTATTCTAAATAAGTCACTTTAGTCTAACACGTTAATAAAGAAAGAAGAACTTTATTTTATCCAATATTCAATCAAGTGGAAATGGACAGATTCAGCATGTCAAGATGGATTGACTTTTGGGATCAATTGTGATTGCCATTATCCTGTTGACTATCATCCTGATGTTGACTTGGAAGAATAGCATTGTTGCTATTGTTGTTAGTCTCCAAATGAGTGATAAATGATTTGGTCGTGTGCTTCACAGTTTGGCGTATGAGTTGATATGGACTCAGTTGGGATCCTTGCATTCCTAAAAGAGCAATGTTCCCGGCCGTCTCCATTGCATCTTGCAACATTTCCCCTGCATCCTCCCCATACCTTTTTATTAAGTATTTTGTTTGCAATCAACAACAACACAATCCTCATTTGTTCTTATTCTCAACTAGCTACCTAAAATGTTAAAATTTTAGCGAACATATTGTTCACGCACTCCTTGTTGTGCTTTACTAGTTAGTTAGTCAATTAAAGGCATGACGCGCAGTGACCTACAGAAATCTAGGCTTAAAATCTGTGTCTGTCTACAACAACAAGCAAATTCAACCAGTAAGGTGGTAAATATTGCAAAAACTATGAAAAATTATAAACATACGCATGTTTGATGATGTGAAAAGAGTTTGTAGCTAATGCATGGGCAATGGTAAAGGCAGCTCCATCAATTGCAGAATAGACCAATGCAGTGCTCCGAATCGCCCCTTGGGTCATTTCGAACATTCGACTCAAAAGTGCATCCGTCTCATGAGGCTCCATTTCAAATATACGTCCCATCATTTTGCGAGTGTCATCCCGCAAAGTGTTTGCAGCAAATTTCACCAAATCCCCTGTCACGCTTCCGATTTGCTCTACTGTAGTAGTTAGTTAGTTAACCGCATTAGTTTACATAATATTTCTAGCAATTCTATGTTTTTGAAAAGCATGAATACTACCAATGTAATCGCTGATGCCCATAAATCCCTTTGTAACAGTTTTGGCTACAAAAATAGAACTTTTCAATTGCGGGGAGACTAAGCGGGCAACAGAAGTTCGCGGAATTGGATTTGGCGGAATTTGGTTTTGTACCAATCGAGATCCTTTGTTGATCATGAATGACGTAACATTTGCAACCGATGTCAAACTTTTTGACACCACCTGTGCTCCTATGCATGCAAGTAATTTATAGTAAATTTCCATAAACAGCATTATGAAAAAATGGCAAAAATAATTTGAGAGTTAAAAGATATTGAGTCTAGATATTTTAGTTGAAAGCTTGGAAATCAAATTGAACAAATTATGAGCCTTTTATTTTCTGCATTAATCAATGCATAGGAAATAGGAACTAACTAACTATTGGATTTATTCACCTGCAATCATACCAATGACCATTTTGGTGGAAAGGATTCCCACAGAGTTGAAATGGGATTGAGGTAGGACGAGTTGTGAATTGCGATTGGGACTCATCTGAAGTGATAAAAGATTGTCTTGGATGGAGATGGACGTGGAGATGGGAAATTCTTGCATTCCTATCAGTTGGAGTATCAGACCCTCAAACTGCTCTCGAGTTTCCGTACTCATCTCACGTGGCAAGGTCAAACACACGAACGAATCTATTTTGGAAGTCAATTTTTCATTGACGCAGTCACACTCACTTATATGCATTGCATTATTGCACATTAGTTAGTTAGTTTAATGAGTAGTGCAAATAGTTCCTATTTCAGATGACATAGGATATCAAAAATTGAAGCGCTCACAAGGGGAAGTAGTATAGTTGATTGCTATATTAAGCAATTAAAGCAGGAGATATGCTAAACTATAATTAAAAGACAAGATGTGTGTTGGAAATATAGCAAAACAAAAGCTAGATAGTGTGTTCAATGCCAGCGCTGGAAAAGTATGACTTTTTATGGGAATTATAAGCATTGAATATGATTAATAAGTACGTTGTAAGTTTCTTATGAGATTTGGAAATAGAAGGCATCCATCCATGCTTTTGGAGATATTTGATTGATTAGCAGTGAGTGGATAACTCCATTCTCCCACTTGAATGAATGTTGTGGGAAATAGTTTAAAGCCACACCGTGTGTTGGGAGGCATATTCACAATCTGTAGAGTGTATGGCCGTGCTGATGGGATTATCAGACTTTTCTCACATAGGATGTAATGTATTTGTACAGTGGGTTCAGAAATCTGGAAAATAATTTCGCCCAAATCCGTTCCGCGGCTGCTACATCCTGCATTTTTGAACTCGACCTGAGACAGGAGGAGTAAAAAGTTTATAAGAGCTACTGTCAGTAATGTATTTTTTGTTGCATAATGTTAAACGCCGAATACCTCTTTGGTTTTAATTGTATCGTCCATGTTGACAGTATGGACTCAAGTTGGTGTCACAGATCTTGCAAGTGACTTTCAACCAAGAAGAGGGAGTGTTAGTGACAATAAATTAGTTCCCCTTATGGGATTGACAAAAAATTTAGAACTCACAGCATTCAATTTATAAATAAAATGAAAAAACCCCGTCTTGTTGGACAGACATTGTTTTTTATTTGATATAGAATGAGGTATGAATCCTACCATAGCGATACTAACGCGTATGCCTATATGTTCGCATGTGATTCAAAAACGACAGAAATGAATGAAGGAGGGAAATTTTTTTCTAGCGCGTTATCTTTACTTTTGCTAAGTAAGTACAATGCGTACAAATAACTACTTCAATTTAACGAGTAATATGTTCCTCGGGCTCTGAAAAGATGAGACAAATACAAATGAAAACGAATAATTACATTGGAATTATAAATATTAGAAGCATCGGAAACTCACTTTGATGTGCATTTGTCCCCAATGTTAGCAACTTCCGTGCAATTGCAATCTTTTTTCTGAAATTCTTGCCAACTGTTGCATTTGCATGCTTTTAGAATTTTGCCCACCGATCTTGAGTACAACTGCATGCACTTCTCTTGACTACATGGATCTTCACCGTGCAATAAAACATGGTGTCAATTTATATTTTCGTCCATTTGTGCAGATTCATTCATAGCAGGACCATACCAACTCTATTCCTGGGACAATCAGACTGAGTTCTCCCTCCATTCGGATAGAAGTCTGCATGACCCATGATGAGACTAGTCCCAAGTTTATTCGTATTACAATGAATTACATCCACAAAAGCTGCATCTGTGGGATCCAATCTTTTGGCCGGGGTGTTTTCCACAGCATGTTTTCCCCCAGATGGATCAATTCCTACGAAATGTATACTTTCAAACATGCCCTAGACGAATTATTATACTTTTGAGCCGATAGTATAGTTTATATGGATTTAGTAGACATGAACCAGAAATGCGCATCATCGCTCGACGGTGTTTCGCTTTCACTGCGGCTCCCAATGCGCCACATACATGTGCACCGACATCATATCCTGTAAATTACATTTTCCAAACTAAATATAGTATAAAATATCAAAAACTAATGCGCAAAATGTAGAAGTTTAAAAACATACCAATGCAATGCACGGATACAAATTTGATGTTTCTTTCCTTGATTAGCTCAAGACGAATCAATTCCGCAGCTTTCACAACATCTTCAGGAGATATATGTTTCATTCTGAAATGATAAGATGATTACTCATTAAACATACTAAAAATGACATTTTTTCTTACAGCTTGTTATAAAATTGTGTACCCCCTAGTAGCATAGCCAAACCAATCAATGAAGATTACATTTACGTCCTTATAGTTGTCCACGTACTCTGCTCATAGTAAGTAGTAAGTTAGTAACGACAAAAATTGCACAGCCAGGAATAAAACACAATCACAAAGAGGACTAAAAAGTATTGAGAACTTCTGTAACATACGATTTTTTAAATCCAACATCATGGGTATATTTTTCTGGTCTGAGGCCCATCCATGAATAAGGACTTTTAGGTCCCCCGAATTCCAATTCCTCCGATCTGCATTAGACAGTGGAAGCGTCAACCCGTTTTTTGGTCTACAAATACATATTTTGAAAGCCAGTAATTATTTTTATTGTGTTTGAAATGGTAATTGGAATTCAAAAGGATAAAGCGTACGTTTTTGAATTGAAAAGAAAGGCTCTCACATTGCTTTTCTTGGGAAGTATTTGCGCTACTTTGATTCGAGGTTCCAACAAAAAATCTTCCTCTGAATCCTCATCTTTTTCGATTTCCACATTATCAAGCACCGTCTTTTCATGCTCTAGCATTTCAGTTTCTGTATATTTTTAATATAGGACATAGTAAAAAATTACATCCTGTTCTTGATTGTTCATATTTATGGTAAACACGATTTGAATGAATGAGTTACCAGATAGACCAGGATCTTCTGAGGCTTGTGATTCCGTGTCCTGTAGCCCATCTGAAGCCTGGTACTCATAAGGGTACTGATAGTCAATAGGCTCTTCATTGGGGTATAGTAACTCAGGCTCCTGGAACTCAGAGTACTGTAAGTCGGGGTCCTTTGGCCCTAATTCATAATCCTTAGCTGGAACTGATTGTTTAAATATGCAAGCATCGCACAAAGAAAATAGCACTGTAACTGCAATAAATTTAAAATACATGTTTTTTGAATGAGCTAAATTTTACTTTAGGAAATATGAGGGACTTATGCAATACTCTTTCTTAGCTAATGTAACTTGGTAAATTTTTGATAATATAGTGAATTAAATGGTTCTTTTGTTTATTGTTGAATTCTTTTTGCATGTAATTATAAACAATGTTGGAAAATTGATTGCATGCACTGAATAGGGCGGATAGGCCTCATAGCAGTCTGGATTCAGTCACGTATATGGAAATGTACCTAGTCCAAGTCTTCCTGGAATCCGTTCATTTGGAAAACAACAAGTAAAAACAATATTGTGCAGCATAATGTCAAAATTTTCGGAAGAAAACATTGATTTTATTATATTTTGTACATTTTCAGTAACCTATCCGTAAGTAAACTACAAATTGTATTGTGAAAAATAAGTATAATATATGCTCATGCTCTACGGAGAATAAAAAAGTCGAATACAAACTCATAGCTGCCTAAAAATATGAAACTATTAAACAATTCCAATGGGTTTGTGTGTTTGATGACGAAGTCCAAGAAATTCCGACTCAATAATATCTACAAATTCTTTGGCCATCTCAGGTTTTGGGAAAATGGCTGAGTCCACTCCTGTCACAATCCTCAAATGGCCGACACAACTTAATATTGTGATGCTTATTCCTGTAAAAGTTTACAAATTGTATTCAAATTCAACGCATGGCTAGATGATTAAAGTTTTGAAATGAATATGTAACAAGCTACCAATATTTCCTTGCAAAGGTCCACCGGTGAACATAGCATCTATAATAGGTAAATAAAAAAGGGCAACGGCTTTAAATACCAAGCACAGTAAATCTTAAATGGTAATTTGCGTCTTCCTATATCCATCTAAAAATGTCTACTTTATTTTCCTAACTCTATTATAAAAAAACGATTACCTGCAAGTGGCTTGAATCCAAATCCCGAGCATTCTGGTGGTCCTGTATTTAATACAAATCATTTAAAGGTTAAAACTTTACTTACAAGAAAAATGACTGTATTTTTAAGTGCTTAACTAACTGTAAAATTAACAAGAAAAAATATGGCTGCATGCATAAATTGTATTGTATAAACTAAAAAAATTGACAGATTGACTACAAGCCGCATGCAGGGGAAAAGTGAAATATACAAATTTTTGAAACATGTGTTGATTGAATGAACGAACCTGGGAAATTGGAGAGGACCACGGTAGGAAAGTAATTTGTGACCATAAAAGTTTTAATAAGCCAAGTAGGGAGTAAATTGAAAAATGTGAGGATGGCAAAGTTAATTGCAGGAACAGGTGAGACCTTCATTTTTTCGATACATCTTTGAGATTTCTGCAGTCGCTTTTTACCATCTTCTACTCCTACTGGCAGCTCAATAAATCCGTAACTCCTTTGTAGTGATTCGTAGCATTAGGATTAAGAGTAAACAATTTTCATATTTGATTACTGGGAAACATAAATTTACCAATGATTGCACAATTTGACCGGATGATTGGGCCACGGAAGTGGAGCTATAGCATGCATGGTCCTAGGAATGGTCACCTTATATCTCATCATCATCTCCCTAAGAGCAGTGGTAATCACTGCAGTAATAACGGCAGTAAAACCAACTTGAGCATCTCGTTTATATTGTTTGATAGCTTCAATGGGAATCCGGCTACTCCACGCTTTATGAATCTTACGGCTCAATTTGTTCTCTGGTAAATGCCATTCATTAAAGTCCATGGCCGAAAGGGCTGCAAAAAAAAAGTCATGCGTAGCTCAAATTACCCAAATTATCACGTCACAAAAAAATTATAGATCGATGATGCTCACACTGCTTCAGAAACTGATAGGGCAACTGGAGAGCTGCAAGCAAATTGTGACCAAGTAATTGTGCTGTATTTCGTTCAGTATAAGCTGGTTTTTGCAACTCAAATTTGTCTGCAAAAACACACCGCATAAAAACATGCAATAAGGCTACGCCATCTGCCAAACCATGATGGAACTATCAAAGAATCAAATGCATTCATAATTACAGCAACAATATGGAGTTAGCGAATCTGTGATTGTAATTATTAGCTTGTGGGACGACATACTCTAAAAACGAGGTTAGTTTTAAGTTTGTGTTCTTCACGGACATTCCGCATCCTCACATTTCGGACAATGATAGCTTCCCATGGACTTTTGCCCCGACAATAGGAACTTGACTCGAGAATGCCGACGATTTTTATGAACTCCTCTTCGGAAACTTCTTCATCCCCTGTATTCCAGACTGTGAAATGATCATTGATGTCAAAGTCCTCCTCCCAGCGCCACCACATGTATCCCATCCATCCTTTGTAATATTGGCGCAGACGGGGATTCAAAAACTCCCCTGTCTGGGGCTCCATTGCGTATACCGAATTCATCACATACTGTTAATGTGAAGATGTGCTAGTGAGTGGCCTGATGAATTATATTGCCTTTAAGAACTATTATTAATTTGGATACCTGTTTGCAGTCTTCGGCAGAAGCATTGTCAAAAGCACCCATGCCCACAATAGTATTCAGTGGATGACCATAAATATCGTCCACAGCTAAAACGGGACTCCGACCTTTCATGATACTAACAAACTCCCGTTTGAATGCTTTAACATAAAGCATCAAACACAGTCTCCAGGTATACAAGATTACGAACGCGATGAAAATCAAAGGCAACAAAACTATTATGAAGAAGAGAAGAGAGAGAAGGATCAAAATGGACTCTACAATCCATTTGGCGCCTTTCAATATCTTACTCGAACCCATTTTCTTTCACACCGAATAATATGTTCTTCAAGGGAATAGTACAGGAACAAAACACATGGTTCTTTCAAAATATCCCATTTCAATCACAAGTTTATTGTTCAGAGCACAAGGATGTGGATTTTGTGGTTCCGTTGTAAACTACAACTTAAAAATATACACTTTCACTACGCGACTTGATAAATGGCTACGGTATTTCGAGCACATATTGTTCAGAATGATCAGAGTTAGCGCAGATAGATCAAATTTTGTATCTAAATACATTAGCATAGATGCGCTAATAAGAAAGGATAGACAGGATTTGATTGTTGAACACGAAAAGCGAAGGTAGTCTTCTGCAGTCAGTCCCAATAGTGGATTGCAAAATGAAACCTTTGATTCTTGTTTTGCCCCGTCTGCATGTACGGTCACACATGTGTACACTATTAGTTGTGCTCAATAATCAGCACATTGATGATGATGAGCATACACGAATATATTTAATAATGAGCCTTATTCCCATTCGCATTTTGACTGTAGGGCTACTTTATGTAATTACTTGATTACCACTTATAGTTTTTTAGGTCTTTGCCATTCACTATTTAAAACATGTGTTCTCTAAATTACCTAATGCGTGTTCAGTATGGGTTGTCTGGCTGGAGATCCGAGCACAGTTTTTCTGATGTTCACTCACACGATATAATGGGGTTACGGTAGGAAGAAAGTAAACTATTAGAAGCTTACAGCCTCTAACTATACTACATTTAAAAATATTTCAATGATATGTATAGTTCTGAGGCTTACGTTAGATGTGTGAGTGAAATTTAATTCATCATGCTACTTTTGCATGCCACATTTGGAGAATTTAACAGATACACCATGTTTGGATTTCAATACGAAAAAAATTAAGAACTAAACACCGTCATTAAATACACTTTCGCTTAAGTAAGGTCAAACTGTAATAATTTCCTACAGTTCCAAAATGTTAGGAGCACCTAGAATCTCAATTTTTGTTATCCGTCGCACTAGATTCAAGAATTAATGACACAATTTACGCATTGTACAAGACAGTGTCAAGATCATCTTTTTATGCTTCTTTACTAAAGTTGACCATTTTACGCAACAGAACGTCCACTCACGTGTATGCGTGTGTACTAAAAACTAACAATATGCATGTAATGACCACTTGCCACATAATAGCTGTTGCTACGGGCCAAAAAATGATCACTACCTTTTCAGTTATAAGCTAAACGCATCTAATACATTAACAACAGGTAAATAGCGAATGAAATGGACGGCCATCGATCAAAGCTTTTTTTAATCCATCTATAACTGATCATTATAAGTGAGTGAAGTTGAGAAGAAATCCAACGACTTGATTAGATTTTATTATTGCGCAATTCATGTTCTTAACAAGAGAGACTAATTATAGACGATGAAAAGAAAAATATCTGAACGTACTCTTAGTCAGTCAGTATATATGACGACAAGCATTATAAGGGTACACCCGAGGCCGTGTAAAGTCGTAAATTTCTAAGTGCGTAAATCTCCCAGCCAATCAGATCAGTAAGGAGAAGTTGGAAGTCTGCTCTGATTGGCTGAGAGGTTTACGCACGTAGAAATGTACGACTTTACAAGGCATCGGGTTTACCCTTTATGTATTTTGCCTGAGGATGAGAAATGATTGTGATTGATTTGTAGGTAATGGTGGCAGAGCGAATTTTTTACTTCTCTTGATTAATTAGAGGAATATGTCAGAAATGAATGAGGTATTTACATATTTTGGTACATTTTTTGCAGCTTTATTTATATATTGCACTTTTTTTTGCATTTTATATCACATCATGTGACTATAAGCAGTAAATAAAATATCACACTAAAAACTATAGCTAGCACCCGACCCCAAAAAATTGG
>Ga0210040_10007126_pt1 | contig 13692 bp, 12 predicted proteins | sample CryGeyCG12114_NA_FD_185462 | JGI IMG/M metagenome (GOLD analysis project Ga0210040, IMG submission 185462) | Groundwater microbial communities from aquifer - Crystal Geyser CG19_WC_8/21/14_NA (SPAdes) (version 2) | ecosystem: Environmental > Aquatic > Deep subsurface > Groundwater | place: USA... | reverse complement strand
CTTGCCGGCCGCGATCGCGGTGCCCTGTCCGGTCTGGGGGTCAGCAGGAAGGATGCGCAGGCGATCGAGCCCGGCGGCGCGGCGCACCGCATTGATCGGGTTGAGCCCGTTGCCTCCGTTTTGCAATGCCGCCACTGCTGCGGCGAGCTGCAGCGCTTCGGGCGCCGACAGGTTGGTGATCGAGGTGCCGAACAGCAGCCGCGAGAGCAGCTCGTCTTCCGGCAGCGCAGGCGTGCTGGTGAAGCTGATCTCCGGCTTGGTCGCGTTGCCGGTGACGCGGATGGCCGCGTTGAGCCCGGTCGAATCGGCATTCGCCTCGATGTCGAGCGCCGGATTGGCGGGCACGTCGCCGGTGAAGCGGATGATGCCGCGGTTGAGCTGGAACTCGCGGCCGGCAAATTCATAGTCGCCGCGGATCAGCGTCGCGCGGCCGGTGATCGCCGGATCGTCGGGCGCCCCGCGCAGATCGAGGTCGGCCGACCACTCGCTCGACAGGCCGAGCCCGCTGACGCGAACCGAGTTAGGAGCGCCCGCGTGGATGGCGAGCGTCCACGGCTGGCGCGGCACGTCGTCGGGATCGGGCCCGGCGCCCGGCGGCAGGTTGATCTCGCGAACGTTGAGCTGCGGCACCGCGCTGGCCGCGGTGGCCTGGCCGAGGCGATAGCGGCTGCGGTTGAGCACCACGTCGCCCGAAATCGTCCCGCCGGCCCCATCGGATCGGAACGCGAGCGGCCCCGAGACGGTGGCGCCGATATCGTCGCGGTTGATCATCACGGCGTGGTCGGCCTGAAGCCTGAGGTCGATGCCGATGCCGTGGGGCGCCGCGAAGTCGAACGCGCCGGCACCCGCAACATGGCCTCCCTTGCCGGCGTCGGCGGCGAAACGGTCGATCTGCAGCCGTGAACCGCCGAAGCGGCCGCTCGCCTGGACATTGGTGAGGACGGTGCCGGTGGTGGCACTCTCGATCCGCGCACCCTTCGCCTGGAGCACGCCGCGGATGGTCGGGTTGCTCAGCGTGCCGCCCGCGTCCGCGCCGATCGACACGGGGCCGGAAAGATCGAACAGCTCGACGCCGGTCAGCCGCCACAAGGTGTCCGCGGGGCCGGCATAGCGAAGCTGCGCAACCATCGGCGCGGTCGCGAGGTTGGCGAGCCCGCCGGCGCCGAGCGGAGAGACCAGCATCTGCGCCCGGCCAATGGTGGCGCCTCCACTCGCAATCACCGCCCGCGCGCCCACCTTGTCGGCGGTGAGCACGGCGGCGAGGCCGACGTCGATCGGCCGCGACGACAGCACCAGGCCGGATCGGGTGAGGCCGCGGATGGTGAGGTCAGCCCGCCCGCTCGGCGCCGCACCGGGTGCGGTGGCGTAGCGCAGCGTGCCCGAAGCGCTGCCGCCGAGGCCGAGGCCGGGATAGCCGATGTCGAGGATCGCGAGCGGCATCCGCGTCAGGCTTGCGTCGATCGCGTTGCCGGCGGAGGAGAAGCGCCCGCCGACCTGCGCTTCGCCACCCCCGAAGCTGACGCGTGTGGGCTGAAGCTGCCAGCCGTCGCCAGCCCGCGTCAGCACCGCGGGGCTGAGCAGCCTCAGCACACGGCGGTCGAGCGTGCCCTGCGCCACGGTGACGAAGCGATCGGGCGAGACCTGGCTGACGAACTGGACGTCGAAGGCGCGGCCGCGCGAGCCGGCGATCGAGGCGCGCACCTCGCCGGCGCCCCCCCGCAGCCGCGCGTTGCCCGCGAACCGCCCAAGGCTGAGCGATCCGCGGCGCAGGCCCTGGCCGGTCAGCGCCGCGTCGATCGAGGTGCCGGCCGGATCGAGCAGCGCCACGGCGTCGAGGTGCCCCTGCCGCAATGTCCCGGGGCCGAAGGCCGCCGCACGCGCGTCGAGATGCGCCTCGATGCGCTGCACCGTGCCGACAGGACGGAACAGCAGCTCGCCGGACAGGCCCCCGCCGGTGACGGAGAGACGACCGTCGAAGCCGCCCGCGACAATGGCGACGTTGCCCTGCGCGCGCGTACCCGCGACGTTGAGCGCGGCGACGGCGATCGTTCCCTGCCCGCCCGCGGGCAGCAGGATTGCACCAGTGCCCGTGAACGGCCCAAGCCGGGAGCCGCCTGCCGCCGTGAAGGTGAAGCCCTGCGGTGTCGGATCAAGATGCGCCCGGACGTTGCCGAGCCCTAGCGCCTCGTTGGGTCGCGCGAAGAGGAGGTCCAGCGTCGGATGGTCGATCCGGCCGTCCAGCACCATCTGCAGCGGGCCGTAGCTCGCCTGCGTACCGGTCGCCTCGACGTGGAAGGTGCCGTCGCGCCGACGGAAACCATTGCCGGTCAGTCGGATCGAAGGCGCGGTGAGAACCAGGTTGGAGAAGTGGAGCACGCCGTCGGGGGTACGCTCCAGTCCCGTGACCAGGTGGGGCAACCCGCCCGCGAGGCTGCGGAAGAAGGCGTTATCGAGCCGCAGCATCCTTGCCTCGCCGCGGCCGACCACGCGGGTGCCGTGGCCGCCCGGGCCGGGAACGACGCGCAACGTGGAGGTGACATCGACCACGCCAAGGCCGGGGATCAGGTAACGCCCGAGCGCGCCGTTGACGCCGATCTGGTACTCGCCGGTCCGAAGGTCGAGCAACAGGCCGATCCGGGCCGTCAGCTTGTCAGAGCGTACACGGAGGTCGTCGCCGGTGAGCAGCGTCGGGGTAACCCGCAGCACGCCATCGGCTGTGAGGTTGCGCAGGATGCCGCCGGCAACGTCACCGACGCCGGTGACGCGTGCGGCGGTGAACCGGATCGGTACGCTGACCGGCGAACGCGAGAAGTGGCCGCGCCCCGAGGCATGAACGTTCTCGAACCCGGTCTGGTCGAAGGCGAAGCGGTCGGCATCGAGCCGGTAGTCGAAGCGCGCGCTCGCAAAGGCGCCGTCCAGGATCGCGCGCAGTTCGATCACCTGGCCGCTCATGTTGGGGAACAGCGCCGGCGGGCGCAGCAGCCGCGCCCTGATGCGGACGTCGCGATAGGCGCTGGCGGCGAGGTCCACGACGCCTGTCGTGTCCACCGCCAGCGCGGGCGAGCGCAGGCTGATCGCACCGTCCACGCGGCGGTCGGCATAGCTGGCATGACCGTTGACCAGCACACGCGGTGCGGTGAGCCGCTGGAGCTTGCCATCAAGGAGAGGTCCGGGCGCGACGCTGCCGCTGAGCGTGTAGCGGCCCGCGGTCGCGGCGAGCGCGAAATCGCCGACCCGGCGCCCGGCGAGGGTCGCGCGCGCGACGCCGCGCCAGCGGGCCCAGCTGCCGTCACCTCCCAGTTCGAGCGCCACCGCTCCGTGATTGCCGGCGATCCGCGACAGCACGCCGCCGGCCGCTCCGCGCGCGGCGACATCGATGTCGAAACGGTCCCGGTCTGGCGCGGCGTCGATCACCAGCTTGAGCCGGTCGCTACCCTCGACCAGCGCCTCGAGCTCGATCAACGCGCGCCGCTCGATGATCGTGGCGCGGCCGGCAATCCGGGCGACGCGCGGGGTGCCGAGCACCGGCCGCGCCAGGTCGAGCCGGCCGACCGACAGGGCGCCGATGCGGATGTCGAAATCGGGGAGGATGGGCCCGTGGCGGCCGGTGGACCGCGTCTTCGGCACCTTGAACAGCGTGGCGCGCGGAATGGCGAGACGGTGGATTTCCAGCCCGTTGAACAGCCACGCGAACGGCCGCCAATCGAGCTGCACGCGTGGCGCCTGAAACACCAGTCCGGTGGGATCATAGACGCGCACGTCCGCCAGATGCGTATCGCCGTACAGCGAACCCTCGATACGGCCGACGCGGAAACGCAGTCCATTGGCGAGCTTGAGCTGGTCGATCTGGCTCGCGACGAAGCGGTGGCCTACCGGGGTGTCGACGAGAAACAGGGTCGCGGCGATCAGCGCCGCGAGCGCGAGGACCGGACCCACGATCCAGCGCCACAAGCGGACTGGACGCCGCACGGGCACGGGCACGGGCACGGGCGGCGCTTCGGCTTCGATCGGATCGGGATCGCTCAAAACGCCTGTCCGAGCGAGACATACACCGCCACCCGCGCGTCACCGGGCTGCGGGTTGATCGGCGTGCCGACATCGACGCGGATCGGGCCGAAGTTCGAATAATAGCGCACGCCGAGGCCAGTGCCGTAGCGCAGTCCGGTAAGCCGGGGGAGCGGGGAGGTGGAGATGTTGCCGGCGTCAAGGAACGGCACCACGCCGAAGTTGCCGAACGTCCTCACCCGTGCCTCGATCGAGAATTCGGCCAGGCTGCGGCCGCCGATCGGATCGTTGTTGGGATCGCGCGGGCCGATCGACTGGAAGCCATAGCCACGCACCGACGCGCCGCCGCCGGCATAGAAGCGCCGTGATGGGGCCACCTGGTCGCGCGGCGCGCCCAGGATCGTGCCGAACCGGGTGCGCCCCGCCAGAACGACCTTGCTGCCGAACGGCTGGTAGACGCTGGCGTCGATCTGCGTGCGCGCATAGCCGAACGCCGCGCCCTGCAACGACAGCTCGGGGCTGAGCCGCCCGCCGAGGCGGAAGCCACGGGTCGGGTTGAGCAGGTCGTCGGTGGCGTCATAGGTGACGCTCGTCGGCAGCGCGCCGATGAAGAAGGTGCGCTCGCGCGGCGCCCCGGTCGACACGATCACGTCACGCTCGTCGGAGGCAACGAGCTCCGCTCCCAGCGACCAGGTCCATGCCTTTTGGAAGAAGATGTTGGTCTGCCGCTCCAGCGAGCCGGATAGCGAGAAGGTGCGCGCGTCATACGCGTCGCGCTGAGTATGCGCGGCGGCGATCTGTGCAGTCAGCACCCGGTCGCGCCCGTTGAAGTTGTTGCGGCGGAACGTCACCGCGCCGAGCTGCTCCTGCGTGCCGAGGACGCCGCGCAGGGTCAGCGCGCCTTCGGGCGGGAACAGGTTGCGGTGCGTCCAGCTGATCTCGGCACGCGCGCCCTCGCCCGTGCCGTAGCCGAGCTCGGCCGCGACCGTGCGCGGCGGCGCCGGCTCGAGCTTGAAGCCGATATCCACCGTCGAAGCGTCCGCCCCTTCTATCGGCCGTACGTCCACCGAGGAGACGAGGCTGGTCTGGATCAGCGCCCGGCGCAGGTCTGCAAGCGCGGTCGCGTCGAAAGGCTGGCCGGAGGTGAAGCGGGCGATGTCCTGCACGTGGTCGGCGTCGAACACGCGGTTGCCAGGCAGCGCGACGAGGCGGCCGAAGCGGCGTTCGCCTCCGGGGGTGACAGGCAGCGCCAGCGTGGCGGTATGGGTCGCGTGGTCGACGACCAGCTCGGGATCGCCGACGGTGGCGAAGGGGAAGCCCGCCTCGCCGATACGGGTGGTCAGTGCCGCCTGCCCGGCGACGATCGCATCCGCATCGGCGGCGTCGTTCGGCTTCACTCCGAAGGCCTGGCGCAACTCGGTCTGCTTGGCGCCGGCAGCGGCAAGGCCCTGCAGCTCGACGCCCTTCAGCCGGTACAAGGCGCCAGGCTCCGCCTCCAGCAGCACCAGCGGCCGCGCACCCGGCTCGACGCGGGTGGTGACGCGGGCGTCGTAATAGCCCTCGGCCCGCAGCAGGCTGCTCAGCAGGTCCGCATCCTCGCGGGCGCGCCGGTCGAGCTGGGCGGCATTGGCGGTCTGGCCATCGTTGGCGTTAAGGGTCGACAGCTGGTCGAAGCGCTGGCGCAGCAGCGCGCTGCCGACGCCGTCGATACCGTCGATCCGCCAACGATAGCGCGCCTCGACCGCGGCGTCCGTCGTGGCCACGGCAGCGGTATCGGCAGGTTGCGCCGACAGGTCGGGCCAGTCGACGCCGATCCCGGGCAACGGCGCCAGCGGCGAATTGGGATCCAGCGTCGGCAGCGACGGATCGGCGGGCGTTTGCACCGCCGCGGGCACCGACGCAGGCCCGGTCTGGGCGGCGGCGGCGCCGATCACCATCAAGGACGCGGCGCTCCCGGCGGAGAGCGGCCCTACGCGGAACACCATGATGGCGTCCTACGGGGCAGCGCCCGCCGCGGCAACGTGGTTAGTGGACGGTGCCCACCGCCTCGCGCTGTTCAAGCAGCTCGATCAGCCGCTCCACCTGTCGCCAGCGGCAGAAGTGGATGTAATTGCCGATGTCGCGGCTGCGGCTGGCTCGGCTCGCCGCTTCCAACGCGGCGCTGGTGCCGAATGTCGCGATCAGATCGTCCGCGTCGGTGACGGCGGAAGCGTTGGCGAGGTATAGCTGCATGCCCCCCTTCCTTCACGGCCCGTGCCACTCCGCGCAATCGACCGAATGTCGCGGCCTGCGAAGGTAAACGCATGCACAGCCGGCGTGCCGCGTGTCCCACCGGGGCACGCTGGCGTCCCGCGACGGGACGTGGCAGGGCCTGACGGATGGCCACCTCCTCTCCTCCCGCCGGCGGCGTGCTGATTGCATTGGGCGCCATTCTCGGCGCGATCATCGGCTTGATCGAAAGCCAGCCGACGCTGGGGCTGCTGATCGGTCTGGCCGCGGGAACGGCGGCCGCGCTGGCGATCTGGTGGCGCACCCGCAGCTAACCAGATCGAAAGCCGAAGCTTCTAAGCTGCTCACAGGAGCGAGCCATGTTTACCATCGAAACGGACAAGAGGACCGCCATCATCACGATCGCGATCCAGGGATTCTGGACCGTAACGGAGGTGCGCACCTTTGCGAGCGAGCTCGGTCGTCAGGCCGCGGCACTACGCGAGGCGGGCAAGGAGCCCTGCCTGTTCTATGACTATACCAACGCGGTGATCCAATCGCAGGACGTGGTGGAGGCGCTGTCCCACCTTGCGCGGTCGGCCCCCGCGCAGGCACGCCGGGTGGCGGTCTATACCGAAGGCATGCTGGCGCGCCGCCAGGCGCGGCGGGTCGCGGCCGCAAGCGACAAGATCCAGCTTTTCGACAACCGCGCCGCCGCCCTGGAGTGGCTGGCGCAGCCCTGACCGCGAGGGTCCCCGGAGCAACCAGCCTAACGCGGCACGCGCATCTGCCACACGACGCGGCCGATCACGTCGATCGCGCCTGACGGGACCGGGGGGGCGTCCGGATTATCACTGGTCGCGACGAGCCCGCCCCGCTCGCGGCGCACGCGTTTGACCATCACCACGCTGTCGATGCGGATCACGAAGATGCCACCCGTCGCATCGGGCAGGCGCCGCGCGGTGTCGACGACGATCTGGTCGCCGTCGACCAGCCCCGGCTCCATGGACGTGCCGCGCACCCGGATCACGCTCCCCTCGCGCAGGCCGAGGGAGGCGGCGAGCTCCGCCGGCAGATAGGCGGCGCCCAGCTCCACCTCGTCATCGACGTTCGCACCCGGCCCGGCCGAGGCGGCGACGTCGAGCCTAGCCAAGCGCACCCCCGACTCGCGCCGCGGTTCGGCCCCCAGCAGGGTCTCCGCGACGCCGAAATGGTCCGCCAGCAGCCGCCGCTCGCGCTCGGGCAGCGCCTTGGGCGTGCCGCGGTTCACATATTGGCCGAGATACGCCTGGTTGCGGCCGAGCATCGCCGACAGCGCGGTCAGGCTGTGCTGCCGCTCCCGGGCGAGCGCCACCAGCGCGGAGCGAGGATCAGGCGCCAGCATGATCGCAACCATAGCTGAGGAAATTTCCTCGACAAGTTGGAAATTGGAGAACAGATCGCGAACATTGCTAGTGGACTCGGGAGGCAGTGATGGACGTACAGCAGCGAATCGACCGCTATCTCAGGGCAACGGCGATGCCGCCCACCAAGTTCGGGCGACTCGCCGTCAACGACCCGCGACTGATTGGCGACATGCGCAGGGGCCGCCAGCTCGGCCGCTCGATCACCCGGCGGATCGAAGCCTTCATCGCCGAGCACGGGCCATGATGGCGCAGGCCCTGCGCGGCGAGGACGCGGAGGCACGGCTCACGCGCGCGCTCAAGCGCCACGCCGCCGTAGACGGCGTGGCGCTGTCGGTGGAGCGGTGCCGGCTCCGCCCCTGGTCGAGCGCCACGTTCGAAGGCGCTCAACTCGCGCTGACCCTGGCGCTCGTTCCAGCAGGAACGGCGCGCGATTGGTTGGAAGCCCTCCCGGAGGCGGACCTGCCGATGCGCGGCCATGTCGCGATGCCGCCCGCGGTGGACGAGGTCGCCGAGCGCGAGGAAGGCGTGGTCGCCGAAGTCACGGTGCTGGTGCTGATCGATGCCTGACGCTTGACGCTGGACTTTCCCGAGCCGCCCGCCGAAGCGGGTCGGCAAAGGAGAGTGCAGGTGAGCGGCATCGCGCGGTTCGACTGGGAAGACCCGTTTCTGCTCGACGACCAGTTGAGCGACGACGAGCGGATGATTCGCGACACGGCGCGGGGCTATGCGCAGGACCGCCTCGCACCGCGCATCGTCGACGCCTTCGCCCACGAGCATACCGACCCGGCGATCTTTCGCGAGATGGGCGAGCTTGGGCTGCTCGGCCCGACCATCCCGGAGGAATATGGCGGCGTCGGTGCGGGCTATGTCGCCTACGGTCTGGTAGCGCGCGAGGTGGAGGCGGTGGACTCCGGCTACCGCTCGATGATGAGCGTCCAATCCAGCCTCGTGATGTATCCGATCCATGCCTATGGCTCGGAGGACCAGCGCCGCCGGTATCTGCCGAAGCTCGCTAGCGGTGAGTTCATCGGCTGCTTCGGGCTGACCGAGCCCGACGCCGGCTCCGATCCCGGCGGCATGACGACGCGGGCGCGCAAGAGCGATGGCGGCTACGTTCTCTCCGGCGCCAAGACGTGGATTTCCAACTCCCCCATCGCGGACGTGTTCGTGATCTGGGCGAAGAGCGACGCGCATGCCGGCGCGATCCGCGGCTTCGTGCTCGACAAGGGGATGAAAGGCCTTTCCGCGCCCAAGATCGAGGGCAAGCTCTCGTTGCGCGCCTCCGTCACCGGCATGGTGGTGATGGACGAGGTCGAGGTCGGGGAAGACGCGCTGCTCCCCAATGTCGAAGGGCTGAAGGGTCCGTTCGGCTGCCTCAACCGGGCCCGCTACGGGATCAGTTGGGGCGCGATGGGCGCTGCGGGGTTCTGCTTCGCCGCGGCGCGGCAATACGGCCTCGACCGCAAGCAGTTCGGTACCCCGCTCGCCGGCCGCCAGCTTTACCAGAAGAAGCTCGCCGACATGGAGACGGAGATCGCGCTGGGCCTGCAGGCCTCCCTGCGCGTCGGCCGACTGATGGACGAGGGCCGCTTCGCCCCCGAGATGGTGAGCCTCATCAAGCGGAACAACGTCGGCAAGGCGCTCGACATCGCCCGAGCCGCGCGCGACATGCACGGCGGCAACGGCATCGCGGGCGAGTATCACGTCATGCGCCACCTCATGAACCTGGAGACGGTGAACACCTACGAAGGCGCCCATGACGTCCACGCGCTGATCCTCGGCCGCGCGATCACGGGGATCGCGGCGTTCTGACGATCATGCGCATCTCGACGCATCATCGTCACCCCAGCGCAGGCTGGGGTCTCGCGCCGCAAGCGCATGTTCTGAAAGGAAGAGACCCCAGCCTTCGCTGGGGTGACAGAGCATGGGGCAAAGCGAGATGAAGGAGCCGCCGCTCAAGGGCCTCAAGGTGGTCGAACTCGCGCGCATCCTCGCAGGCCCTTGGGCCGGCCAGGTGCTGGCGGACCTCGGCGCCGAGGTGATCAAGGTCGAAAGCCCCGCCGGCGACGACACGCGCACCTGGGGTCCGCCGTTCGTGGCCGACCCGGACGGCTCGCACAGCGCGGCCTATTACCACGCGTGCAACCGCGGCAAACGATCGGTCGTCGCGGATTTCACCACGCCGGAGGGGCAGCGCACGGTGCGCGAGCTGGTCGCCGACGCCGACGTGGTGATCGAGAATTTCAAGGTCGGCGGCCTCGCCAAATACGGGCTCGACTACCCTACCCTCTCCGCGCTCGATCCCCGCCTCGTCTATTGCTCGATCACCGGCTTCGGCCAGACCGGTCCCTATGCCGGCCGCGCGGGCTATGACTTCATCATACAGGGCATGGGCGGGATCATGAGCCTCACCGGCGAGCCCGACGGAGCGCCGCAGAAGATCGGCGTCGCCCTCGCCGACATCATGACCGGCCTCTATTCGGTGATCTCCATCCAGGCGGCGCTGACGATGCGCGAGCGGACAGGACGCGGCCAGCACATCGACATGGCGCTGCTCGACACCATGACGGGGGTGCTCGCCAATCAGGCGATGAACTGGCTGGTCGGCGGCGTCGATCCGCCGCGGGTCGGCAACGCGCACATGAACGTCAGCCCTTACGCCGTCTTCCCGACGAGCGACGGCTGGTTCATCCTGGCGGTCGGCAACGACGCGCAGTTCCGGCGCCTCTGCAAAGTCGTCGGACTGGATGCGCTCGCGGAGGACGCGCGCTTCCTCACCAATGCGGGCCGGCTGGAGCATCAGCCGGCGCTGTTCGCCGCGATCGAGGACGCGACGCGCCGGATCGCCCGCGACGCGTTGCTGGCGAGGCTAGAAGCGGCGGGCGTTCCGGCCGGCCCGATCAACAGCGTCGCGCAGGCACTGGCCGATCCGCAGGTGATAGCGCGGGACATGGTGGTCTCCGTGAAGCGCGAGGACGGTTCCACCCTGCCCGGCCTGCGCACCCCGATCCGCTTCTCCGATGCCGATCTGTCGGTCGGCCGAGCCGCGCCGCTGCTTGGCGGGAATTAGGTTCGATGACGAGAAATGGTCCTGTGCGTGGGGGGCCATACCGCTCGCAGCTGTCACGGGTCTGAAATATTAATGGTGTCTTAACTCGCCGCCGCGTCGGGGACGTTGGGGCCGCCGCTCGCCCTGGGGAACATCATGAAGATCGCTCTGCTTCTGGCCGGCGCCGCGCTGGCCACCGTCTCTTCCGCTGCCGATGCTGCGGTGAACATCTACATCAGCGACAACAGCACGGATTCGCTGGTGCAGGTCATCGGTTCGCTGGACCTCGCCGGCTTCACCAAGATCACCCCGTACGGGACGGAGCCCGGCTCCGACATGGTGCAGGGGCATAACAGCATCCTCTATACCGGCGACCCGAAGCAGGGCCTGCAGGCCTATACCGGCCTTACCAACAACAATGTGTTCGGCGGCTTCAGCACGTCGTTCGCCAACTCGGGCACGGGAACCGGCTTCGGCATCAACGGGGCCTACACCCTGCCGCGCCTGCTCCTTCCGACCACCTATACCAGCGGCGACGCGATCAACTCCACTGCGACGTATCTCTACAAGACGATCGACAGCATGGGGCTGACCCGTGGCGATTACGTTTATTCGTCCTCCAGTGACACGATCACGCTGCACGTCGGTCAGGCGGCGCCGGCCGCGCCGGCGGTGCCGGAGCCGGCCTCCTGGGCCCTGATGGTGGCGGGCATCGGTGCCGTGGGCGGCACGCTGCGCACTCGCCGCTCGAAGATCACCGCGCGGGTCGCCTTGGGCTGACCCGGCAGGTTCGGATGAGTTGAGAGCCGCCGTTCAGCGGAAGACCGGCGGCTCTTTTCACGTCAGGCGAGGTCCCGCGGCTCCGGCACCGCGCCGACGTGGGCCCGCCCCCGCGCTTCGGCGATCTGCGTCTGGCGGTGGCGCTCGGCATAGCCCTGCCGCTGCTCGTCGCTACGCTCTGCGTGACAGCGCCGGCAGCTGACGCCCGGCACGAACAGCGGCGAGGCGCGGTCCTCGACACTGACCGGCATGCGGCAGCCGTGACAAAGCTCGTGGCTCCCCTGCCCCAGCCCATGCGTCACCGCGACGCGCTGGTCGAACACGAAGCACTCCCCCTGCCAGCGGCTTTCGTCGGGCGGCACCTGCTCCAGATAGGCAAGCACGCCCCCCTTGAGGTGGAACACGTCGTCCAGCCCCTCGCGCTTGAGGAACGCGGTGGCCTTCTCGCAGCGGATGCCGCCGGTGCAGAACATCGCCACCCGCTTGCCCTCCAGCTCTTCGCGATGCTCACGCACCCAGGCGGGGAAGTCGCGGAAGCTGCGGGTGGCGGGGTCCACCGCGCCGGCGAAGGTGCCGACCGCGACCTCGTAATCATTTCGGGTGTCGATCACCACCACGTCGGGCTGGTCGATCAGCGCGTTCCACTCGGCCGGCGCGACATAGTGGCCGACGCGCGCCAGGGGATCGATGTCCGGCTCGCCCATGGTCACGATCTCACGCTTGATCCGCACCTTGAGCCGATGGAACGGCATGGCCGCCGCGCGCGAATGCTTGACGTCCAGGTCCGCGCAGCCCGGCAGCGCCCGGATCGCCGCCAGCACCGCCTCAATCCCCGCGTCCGGCCCGGCGATCGTGCCGTTGACCCCCTCCGGCGCCAGCAGCAGCGTGCCCCGGACACCGCCGGCGCGGCAGGCCTGCGACAGCGTCCGCTGGATGGCCTCACAGTCGTCGAACCGGGTGAACTGGTACAACGCGGCAACGTGGATCGGGTGGTGGGGGTCGGTCACGGGAGAAGGCGCATAAGCGCGGCGGCGCCGCCGTGGCAATCCCGTCATCCGCGGCTTATGACCTCGCACGCATGACCCGCTTCACCGTCAACAATCAGCCGGTCGAGTATCGGCTCGATCCCGCCACGCCGCTGCTCTGGGCCTTGCGCGATGCCTCCAACCTGACCGGCGCCAAATATGGCTGCGGCACCGGCCATTGCGGCGCGTGCACGGTGGACGTCGACGGCGAGGCGCGCCGTTCCTGCCGGGTGCCGATCGGCCAGATCGAGGGCAGCTTCGTCACCACGATCGAGGGGTTGTCGCGCGAGCGCAACCATCCGGTGCAGCTCGCCTTCCTCGCCGAGAACGTGGTGCAATGCGGCTTCTGCATCCCGGGAATGGTGATGGCGGCGGCCGTGCTGCTCAAGAAGAACGCCGAGCCCGGCGAGGAGGTGATCCGCGCCGCCCTCACGAATATCTGCCGCTGCGGTATCTATCCCCGGCTGGTCGAGGCGGTGCAGCGCGCCGGCCGCGCGGTGCGCGGCGAGGAGCTGATCCCCGCAGGCCCCCGCCCCGGCATCGAGCCCGCCGATTCTGCGCGCATCGCGCCGGCGCTACTCCCGCCGGCGCGCCGATAAGCTGTCGTTTCGCTGACAGTTCAATTCAGCTTCGCCTCAGCGCGACTCGCCTACCTTGTTCTGAGTATCGGGGCCGGCTCGTGCGCCGGCGATGAAGGATGAGGAAATGGGCAAGACCTTGCTTGGAGTGATGCTGGCGATCACCACGGCGCTGCCGACGATAGCATCCGCGCAGGACGCGCCGGCGCAGCGCGAGGGCCACGGCCAGTGGCGCGGCGGAGGCGAAGCGAGGCAGGGCCAATCTCGGCAGCAAGCTCAACAGCCGGCACAGCCGCAGCCGGCTCAGGCTCCGCAGCAAGCGCGACAATGGGACGGCGGCCAGCGTGGCGGTCAAGGCGGACGCTGGCAGCGGCCGCAGGGCGGGGCGGCGGCGCCTGCTCCCGCCGCGCAGCCGCAACAGCAGTTCGGAAACCGTCAGGGCAGGCAGCCCGACGGCCGCTTTGAGGCGCGCGGGGACGGCCAGTTCGGCGGGCGTCGGGTTGGCGACAGCTCGCGCGGCGTCTGGTCCAGCGGCGATCGGCAGGGCGGCCTCGCCCAGCGCCGCTTCGACGGGAACGGCCGCGGCTACGCGCCGAATGGCGGCGTCCAGTGGCAGCAGCGCGGGTATGCCGACCGCCCGC
>Ga0210040_10007125_pt1 | contig 13693 bp, 6 predicted proteins | sample CryGeyCG12114_NA_FD_185462 | JGI IMG/M metagenome (GOLD analysis project Ga0210040, IMG submission 185462) | Groundwater microbial communities from aquifer - Crystal Geyser CG19_WC_8/21/14_NA (SPAdes) (version 2) | ecosystem: Environmental > Aquatic > Deep subsurface > Groundwater | place: USA... | reverse complement strand
GGTCCTGTAAGATAAGTTGACCTTGCAGGCTAGGACAACCTTTCCGCATTTCGAGCAAAGCCAAACCACGACCGCCGCCGATGTCGACCATGAGTGGTCGTTCGGACGAATTGCCTGCCTGCAGCACTGACTCAAATGGGAAGATTGCGACGACGGGGTGTAGAGCTGCGAACATAGACAAGCCACGATTGAAACGATCAAGGCGATCCGGCGCGGAGTCAAGTACATCCCAGAAGTGCTTGCCGACCATGCCATTGTGCCAGGAGTGTGGAGTCTCGGTATAGGTATGCACGTCACGCTTGCCATAAACGCGCATGTAGCGGTTGAATGAGTACATTGAAGGCACCATCTCGTCCACTCTGTGTTTCATTCGTCAGTCTCTGACACACCAAAAGCGTTACGGTATAGCTTGAAAGTGACTTACGCGACTTCGAAGAAATACTTTCCACTCATGCCGAGGTGCGTGCTCATCAGCACGGATAGTCTGTTGTGCGTCCATTCGTGAAGGTTGACCTCATTGAAGATGTTAACGCAGGTCATTTGCCTCATCAGACGAACTTCAGGACCGTTAGCGCTCAGCATCGCTTGAGGGAGGCTGGCCATGAACCTATCAAATCCTCATCTGCATCACACTTTTCTGCGATCTCTCTGACTGTGGCACTGGCTCCTAGTGGGATAGCATTAAAGACACCGAGTTCTGACAACGACAAGGCTGTAGCTACAGTGTATGTCTGCGGTGTATTAGCTTGTGCAATGCTATACTCGGCTCCAAGTAGTGGCATCGAGGGGAGCTGCCGGTTGCTTACGTTGACGACCTGGTCCATCAGAGCGTCGAAAGGATCCTGAATCTGCCAAATCATCTTTTTCGCCTGCATAACGAGTTTGGATGTCTGCAATTTCTTGCTGGCAGGGTCGGGAGAAGTTGTGAGGCCTTTGGCGAGCTGGGTCAACTGCTCCGCCAGGGCTACGACTTCTTCGGGTGAGGGATCCATCCTAGCAGTGATCGCGATGGATGGAACGATAGCCTAGTAAGATAGTTATAGCTCAATCTACCGCCGGGTGTCGTTGTGTGCAGATCAATAATACAGGTGCTGGAATTGAATCTTCAGTGAGCGATTTGGACACTTCAGGCAGTTCAGGCTATTACTGGAACTTTGAGGTTGTGTACGCATGCGGCTTGTAGACGACGACCGGCCTGGTGATAATGACGTGCATAGACCGTGGAGGCAAGTGTTTTCTTTTCTTGACTGTCTTGACTGGATTTCATGGACGTTAACACTGCATGATTTAAGGAGATAGGAAACCGCAGTAACGACACTCTGACAAAGAGCGGGCGTTTGGTCTGGGTGGGGGTGCTGGTGAACTGCCAGCTTCAAAGCTTCCTGCAGGTGAGCTCCTTTGTGAGCCAGCATTGAGCTGCAAGTCGATTATGAGGGCGCGATATGGGTGGTCAAGACGACGCAGTGGATGGAGGCATGCTAATGGCCCCTGCAGAAGCCTGAGGATGGTTTCTAGCCGTATCGTGCTAGGGAAGCATGTTCGAGCTCTTATCGAAATGCTTGGGCGGACTGGAGTGCAATCACGACGAGGTAGGCTAAGTTAATGCATGACGGGCTGTGCCGATTCGATTTGTAATTGCTAATAGCCCAGCGCTGTCGTCTCATGATGCGCCAGCAAGTGACGGCAGCTTGCGTCCGGCCTGTATCCAGGAAGGCGCTTGTGCTGGCCATCGACGGGATAAATCATAAAAGCAGCACTCAGAGATGCCCGACATCAATAATTGCAGGTGAGTGGAGTGTGGGAGACGCCAGCAGCACGAGCTCCACGACAACGATGTCAAAGGTGCATGGCCATGGTACAAGACACACCCACGACCCAAGATGCTGGAATCAGACCTCCCTGCAACTCCTGCAGGATGGCTCAAGGATGATCGATGCAAGAGTACCGACGCAGAAACAGCGGCCTACGAGTCACAAGATCGGGCTTTGTTACACAGACCGTCCAGCTTGGAGAGAGAATACCTGGGTAGGTTCCGGGAGCAAATTGTGGCGTCTCAAGCGAGGTGTCGGTGAGCTCTTGACTGCCACGGTGCCAGTCCACATAACCCCCGCAATCCTATCAATCTACCTCTAACATGCCATTAAACGTACTCTTCGTTACACAAGAACACTGGCAATACTGTGCTCGGTACCAAATAGGGTGCTTCAATTTGGTCCCATAATCTGGAACGACAGCTCTTGTCAGTCACGCTATCCAACCCAACCATGTTTTGCCGTCGAATAAGACAACATCGGTTATGCTGCTAATGTCAAAGTTCAGCAAATGCCCGACGCCTTCATGACTCTATATACCCTGGACCTTGCGGTAGTTGGGAGGTTTGACCGCACGTCTGATCAATTTCCCTCCCCAGACCGGCACCAAACTAATCGCAGCAACCGCGGCAACCCTCCAAGCCCAACTCCAGCTTGCCACATAGGCCAAATCGAAATATCCGCCTAAGAATGGTACACTAGCCGCATAAAGTGCACCTGTTCCCAAGATGCACGCAATCATGATCGGATGCCATGTCGTCACAGCGACGGCGACCATGATTAGCTCATTTAGTACGAGTACAGTAAAACTCACGCTCAGCATTCGAGGTCCATCGACTTCGCCAACAAGTAGCTGCGACAGGCCTTGGATGACAATCCCTTGATAAACAGACACCAAGACCCAGGTGAAGAAAGTCTGATAACTCAAGCTCTGACCAGTCTTCAGTTCCTTGTAGAGCTCAGGGTAGAGGTTCGCCAATCTCTCGTCAACATCCCGGTCCAACACCAGAGAGAACACGGGTGCCATCGTGTAGACGGTAGCGTATCCGACAAGCAACCAATCCTTGAACAAGCCTTTCGGATCGAAATGCCCTGCAATATTATACATCGTCTGACATACTGAGATGATCAGACCTCTGTGTATGATAAATTGTGCCAGCTTCGCGCTTCGCTTGTAGCTGTTTCGACCATGCCACACAAGGAGCTTAGTCAGATGACAAAACTGTGTAATAGAGAAGTCGGCGGCAAGCGAAGCCTGTCTCCCTTCCTTGCCCACGATGCCTATACCAACATCAGCTGCTTGAATCATGCTAACATCATTGCCACCATCTCCAATGCAGCACACACGTTTCTTTGTATACTTGCGGATGAGGTTGGCCACATCTGCTTTCTGTGTAGGCGAGCATCGGCATGCGACAACTGCTGGCAGCAGGACTGCGATGGAGACGAAATCTTGCCGAAGATAGGTCAGCATCAGAGTTAGCGACTCGCCATCGATCAGTAGACACGAGTCTATTTTATTCTTCAAAACATCGAGCGCATCCTGAGCTTGTGCTTTGTGACGCAATTTGGTGATAACCTGAATATGTTGGCCTCGGGCCACCAATCTTGCAGAAACAGCGACGCAACGGGCTGTCTCTACTTTGTCGCCAGTAAGCATCCAAATCTTGACGCCAGCATTGCGTAATAGCTCAAGCGAAGGCTTGACATCTTTCTGCAGTCGATCCTCTACCCCTGTCACACCTAGAAGTTCAAGGTCATGTTCAAGGTGGTCTTTCACAGCGCCTGCCATGCCAACATCACGGTCTCGAAGAGCCAGAGAAGCTTCTTTGTAAGCAGATGAGAAAGCCTGATACTGTTGGTCTGAAAGCCGTCTGCGGCCCACAACGAGCGTTCGGAGGCCTTCCCTCGCCATGTTTGCTGTCTCCTCGTCCAGCCAATCGTTCGTGGCCACAATAGTTGACATGACCGTATCTGCACCTTTCTGCAGAAACCACAAGCCCGAGAGACGGTCCGCTACCTCACATTGAACATGGACAATGATACCCATGCGCTTGCTTTCGGATGTGAATGGGAAGATATCCTTGATCCGCGCCTTGATAACAATTCGTCCCGTCGATAGGGATTGCAGGACAATGTTTTCTCTGTCTCGTTGGAGAACGCGCAGGCCAACACTTTCCGTAAATTCTACAATTGCTATCTCGTCCGGAGAGGAAGCTTGGTAAGAGATAACCTTTTCACCGTCGACTTCATCTGTAGTGGGTGTAACGTTGTGGCATAGAGCAAGGGCAACAACAAGGTCACGTACTCGAGCACCAATCTCACGTCTTGTTCGGGTACTGCCACTCAGCGTGTCTGTACCAGTGTGAGGCACATTTGTCGTAAAGGCGTGGCGCACATATGTGGATACCTCCTCCATAGCGTCCCCAGCATACGCAACAGTGCCAACATGAATCTTCTTTAGCTGCATTTCGTTCTGAGTGAGAGTACCCGTCTTGTCTGACAGGAGATACTCTATGCGACCAAGATCTTCAGGGATGGTGCTCGTACGAACAACCGTGTCTGGTATTCCACGATCGTGTTCAATGAAGTACGCATACACCGTTTTACCCATGTCTAGGTTGACACGAAGACTGATAGGTATGATCGTCGAAAAGAGGATAAGATAAATCATGATTGCCACGTACCAGGCTTTTTGGTTCGACGGCTCGAAACCCTCAAGCGCCACAAGTATAATGGACAAACTCAATGTCATGATGCAAAGGATCTTCGTCAGATTATTGATCTCTAGCTCAAGCAGGCCCGTCTTTGACCTTGAAGGGGACGTAGATAAGGCCGATCTGGTTTGCTTGCCCGTATACACAACTGCTGCATATGTTGTGGAGCTTGATGCGATGACTGTGTTGGCCCAAGCCGTATTGTCGATGGTCAGTGGCACAGACAATGTGTCTGTCTCGTCGACTGGCGTGGAAATCCGCTGGGATCGCTGCCCGTCGGCACTAGATTCATCACTGCCAACGACCTGTCTCCTTCCAACGTGTGGATCATACGCAGAGGCTTGCTCGAACTCCAAAGTTCCGACGAAGTCATTCACCTTTTTGTCCGGAGCTTCAGCCGTAATTCGTAGACTTTTCAACTGTGTGAGCTGCAACTTCTGGCTGAGAGGGTTCGGCATTCTCAACTTCCAGTCCGTCTCTCCATCGAGCTGGTCTGTACGTATGAAAGTCTCTAATGTGGTCTGTAGCGCCGGATCTTTGTCCACAGTCACAGCAATGTCATTGAGTGGCGTGTGCAAAGACTCTTCGGTCATGTCGTTGCTTCTGCTCTGCAACAGAACAACGTCTGCGGGTACTCTTTGATTTTTTTCAAGCTTGAGAACGTCGCCAACTTTGATGTCCCGGGACTTTTTCTGCATCTCTATAGGAGTCACAGTACCAGCCTGCGACTTTCCGCTTGACTGATTCCCGTAGCTAAGCACAGTGTAGAGCTCTGAATTTGCCTCAGCATCCCGTCGACGTCGCGCTATGTCGTCAACCGCTTCCTTCCCAATTGTAATCGTCAAAACACACGCTAAAGGTACAATGTAAGTCGACATATAACCGATTCGCAGATAGGGTATAATCTGCGACAGCGCTACAAGCAGGAAATAAATGTTCAAGAAAAATGAAAACTCGTTGTACAGCGTACGCGGTAGAAATGACCATGCTGTGTATTTTGCGTTTGAAACCACGTTGGATGGGAACTTCGTTTTCTGGGATTGACCCACCCCAATGTCGCGAGACTCCTTGCTATGCACGCTCTGGTCCTCCTGCATGTCGGCAAACTCCTGTCGAAGGAGATCTGGCAACTGCATACTAGGACGGAAACTCGATCTTCGTGACGGCGATGGAGGAGCACGGCCATTCCGTTCTTTGACCTTCCGGCGAGATTGTCTGATATTCCATCCTCCGTTATCGTGCGGTCGCGAGTGCGATGCATCCAGCAACGCTTCGAGATCTTCCTCCCGGGTGGTATGGTCATTTCGTTTCCTCTTCGCTGACCAGAGTCTACCATTGCGTATACCCTGCCACTTGCGTAGGGGAATGTCAGCACTGATTGGCGCGTGTTGTTGTCCGGCTCGGTGCCGTGTATTCTGTGATGCGTCCGCAACAGGATCAAGTTCGTCAAGGTCAAGATCGTCTTCGGAGGGAGAGTCGTCGTCCTGAGGATTGTGGTATTCCAATGAATAGTCCATTGATGCTCGGTTTCATACTGGGATGGGTCGAATACAGTTCAGCGAAGTCCCCTGCAATGAGACAGTCCGTCAAACAAAAGCGTTGTAGTCCTGATTTCCTTGTTGTGGCATATATGAGCAAGTGACCGAGAAAGATATTGGACTTCCCAGGAATAGAGCACCTGTGCTATGCGTAAAGTCGTGCAGGCAGCAACAATAAAGTTATTTGTTCCTGAGTACGTAGTCAAAGGGTCGGCTTGCCGGTGGTCACAAGTATGCGACGGAAATAAGGCCAAAGTGCTCCGCACTCACCACTCCTTGGAGTCGTGTCCAGAGATCGTCTCGAGAGCAACCTGGCCCTTCCTTCGATGACACGGACTTGCTCAACCTCGAATCTCTGATCGCTCTGTACGGAACAAACGTTGTGTGTTCTCCAGCGACAGGGGCACGACATTATGTACCAATAGCCGCGTCACAGGATTCCTTTGCTTGCTCTCTTCTATTGTACATGTATGGCAACCCCAGCCCCTTTCGCCTTTGGGACACAGCTGACGATGCAGTATTTCCTTATTTTGCACGTCCATAATGGATCGCTCTAGTCATGGCGGTATCAGCGGTGCTCTCGGTGGAAGCGCTGACCAATCTGGCCATTGGCAGCCTGCACTGCGCCCCGACGACCTTCCATCTAGCGACTCGATAATCGAGCACCAGCAACCACCGAGCGAGTCTCTGTCTAGTACGGAGCATGTCGATACATCGCCACCAAAATCTCAGGACAGAACCGAGCGTGCTATCACTCCGGCCAAGTATGAATCTACAGATGGAAGCGCGCAAAGAGAGAATATTAGCGAGGGAGTGCATGAATCGCAGTCCGAGGACCTACCACAAGCTGGGTTGAGCTGGGAGCCGCATGTAGCTGTGGCTCCAAGTGGGAATCAAGAATTAGAGCACGAGGAGGCTTCAAAACGGTTTGACCCAGCTTGGGGTATCAAGAGAACGGATACCGCACAGATCCTGCACAGCGGTTTCAATAGGACGTCGTCATTCCCTGACTTTCTATCCTCCGCCGCATCTTCGACACCCGTGGCGCCGCAAATACCATCAAGCACCGATGGCTATTATGAAGACGTAGATGCTGCGAACCAACAAGATGATCTCCGTCATCCCGAACTCGTGGATACCCATGTATCTCAACCCGATCTTGAGGAAGATCCCGGCCATATACAAGATTTCACCGCCATCGTAGGGCAAGAACAAATTTTGCCAGATCCTGATGCATCAGATAGCGGCCGCTTTGAAGAAGGCGTACCATTGATACACAATTATGAGCAGGAGCAGGAGGAGCAGGAGGAGCAAGAGGAGCAAGAGCAGGAGCAGCAGCAGGAGGAGCAGCAGCAGCAGGAGGAGACAGCCAGAAGACAGGAAGGTGTCGACGCTCCAGGAAATGAAGAAGAGATCGACAACCAATGGCAAACGTCTCATAACGCAGATGAAAGTGCTTTCTTCTCAAAAACGACCATACCCGAGACAGAGGTACCGACGCTCGACCGGAAAGCCACAGCGGATGTGCTCGATACGCTACACATGTCTGATTCGGCAATACCAGACTCTCCAACCTCAACCTCACCACTTCCTCTCGACCCGGAACTCGACGTTTCGGCGAATGTACTGTCCTCCCAAGAGCCACAGGCCCATGCCGAGGCACCTGAGAATGGCGTTGAAGATATGTGGAAAGCCGCCTTGGATGACGATGAGTTTCTCGTGGAGGATGCCGATGACTTGCTGCCGGACTCCGAACCAGGATCGCCTTCCACGTTCAACGCTCTGTTACAGGAACAGCCAACATCACTGGATAAGTCTTTACCTGTTCAATTGACCTCGCATCAGATTCCGCAATCTAAATTTTCACCCTCAACCACGTCAAACCCATATGCTCCTCACCAACCATCTACCTCTGATATGACGCAACTATCTCCTACGACGCATGGCAGCATGGGATTATCACGATCAAGTCTTGCTCCGATGAACTCGTTTCAGAATCAATTGCAGCAGCGACCGGCAGGTCCGACTCATACCTCAAGCTTCGTAGACCAGGCCAAAGGAGGATATCAATCGCCTTATGACCTTCCTATGGAACTTAGCAAGCCACGCAAGCGACCTCAAGCACAGCAGACCACTCAACAACCTCGTTCCATTGCTCCTCCACCTAGAAGCAGTAGCATGACAGACAGGGCACTACAGTCACCATTCACACCAACTAACATGACTTTCCCCAGAACTGATCGGTCCGCCTCTGCTCAGCAGTCGCCCGTCGCTCCCGCTGCTGCAGCCGCTGCCAGTCCGCCTCGACCTGGACCAGGCGCAAAAGCAAGCCACTCTGGATTTTTCGAAGAGCTACCCGTGGTTTCTCGCCCAAAACCACCAAGTGGTCGTTACACTCCACAGCAAAGTAATTCTATGCCACCGCCGCCGTTGCCGCTACTTCCTCCATCCCCACCACGTCAGCAGCCAGGACCGCAGCCATCGCCCTCAAAGGTTTCCGACCCTTATGCTCAGTTCCAACTACGTGCGCCTGAGAAACTTGATCCTTACGCAAATACACCTCAGCCGGCACCACACATGCAAGTGCCATCCGTGCCGTCTGCGCGATATTCCCCTGCTCCTCCTGGCTCGCAGAGCGGACCTCGAGTAATACCATCCCCAAGGTACTCTCCCGCACCATCAGTCCAAGCCGCGACAACCACAAGTCGGTACGCTTCTCAACCAGTAACAACAAATGCCCCTCCATCGACCGTTGCTCCACCCCTGAACAGATACGCATCTCTGCCGATTCAACCAGGAACAGTGCCGTCACTGCCTTTTCAACCGAGAACTTCAAGTCCTTTGACGTTCGGTAAGAATCTTGCCGATGGCCCGCAATCACAGCCTGGCTTGGGTCCGGCGCCAAGAGATTCGTCTTTACCATCCCAGCCAACGCAAAGACCAAAGGATTTTGCGCAACCAGGCATCTTTGCGCCTATAACTACGCAAACCGAAGCTGTGGCGTCACCCCCACGCTTTGCCACGGCTGGTCGTGAGCTCGGCTTTGCTCCGCCTCGGAGATCAATGACTCAATCGCCTGGCATGCAGGGCCCAAGACCCGCCTTCCCATTCTCTTCAGAGGATGCTTTGAACCGTCCAGCCTCTGTACACGGTCAAGCGGCTCCACAGAAGAGCATGGCGCCCATGACAGCAACGGCATCCTCACGATCAGGTAATCACAAGCGAGGTATGACGCAGGACCTGGACTTCGTGCGGCCTTCGGATGATTCTCAATTCGACATATTACAGCGATGGAAGGGTGCTCCAGTATTCAGGTTTGGCTTCGACGGTAGCACCATCAGCAGCATCCCAAACTACGTTCCAAGATATGGGCCAGGCACAGCAAAGCCCGTGATCAAATCAACACCAGGTGATGTGTCGCTGCGTAGCTTGAAGGACATCCTCCCTCTACCAGAGCATGTTGCAAGTTTCCCCGGTCCTTTGAGATCAAAAGCCAAGAAGAAGGAGTTGTTGGTCTGGCTAACAGCTTCGATATCAAGACTGGAAGCGCAGAGCGCGTTCTCTGATGGCATACAATCTTTGCAGGATCCTCACACGCGTCAGGAGGAGAAAGTGCTTCTATGGAAAATAATCCGGATACTCGTTGAGCACGATGGTATTCTTGAAGGCCGGTCGGACGCTCTCGCAGCGGTTAATGCAGTTCTTCTGCCTGAAGTACATACTGTGGATGAGACAACAGCTTCACAATACCGTGCGGATAACAGCACGACTGGCATCTATCAACCAGCGGGTGCTAATGTGAGATCCGAGCCAATCGACTCGATGGCAGTCGAAGCTCTGCGCAAACATTTACTCAAGGGGAGCCGTGCTGACGCTGTCTGGCATGCCGTGGATAACCGGCTCTGGTCGCATGCACTACTGCTCGCCTCAACACTCGATCGCTCTGTCTGGACACAGGTCGTGCATGAATTCGTACGTCAGGAGGTCAAGGCTGTTGGTACAAACGCAGAGGCACTTTGCGCGTTGTACGAGATTCTTGGTGGTAATCTCGAGGAAAGCATCGATCAGCTCGTGCCGCCCTCTGCACGTGCTGGGCTGCAAATGGTAAGCACTGCGGACAGTGCTGGCCCAACCAGAAATGCCTTGGATGGTCTTGATCGATGGAAGGAGACATTGAGTCTGGTGTTGAACAATCGAAGCCCAAACGATCATCAAGCCTTGGCTGTCCTGGGACATCTATTGGGCGACTATGGGCGTATCGAGGCTGCGCATATATGCTTGTTGTTTGCTCGTAACCCACTTCAGCCCACAATCTTCGGTGGCTCGGATGAGCCGCAATCGAGCATCACGTTGCTTGGAGCTAATCATCGTGCTCAACCACTCGACCTTGGTCGAGACCAGGATGCGATCCTGCTGACTGAAGTCTACGAATTCGCCACGTTAGTTCTTGCGGGAGGTTCGACATCACCTATCATGCCTTACTTCGCAATTTACAAGCTACAAAGAGCTCTGATTCTTGCTGAACATGGTCTGAAAGTCGAAGCCCAAGCATACTGTGATGCTATTGCTGCTACAGTAAAGTCCACGACAAAGATTTCGACCTATTACCATCCATTGTTCTTGGCGCAACTGGACGAATTTTCCAACCGTCTAAAACAAGTTCCTGTACAAAGCTCATCATCTTGGACCAAGCCAAGTCTTGAGAAGGTTTCTGGATCACTGTTTAACAGGTTCAGCAGCTTCGTTGCAGGAGATGACAACGATGCAGATTCTAAGGCTTCCGGCAAAGACGCGGCTGAGGTTGGCCCTTTTGCCAAGATTGGAGGCACGCCATCTATTAGTAGGTCCGAATCGCAAACCGATTTGTACGGAGGCTATTCTGCAGGTACGGCCTCTGCCTTACCTGCCACTGTTGCTGGCTCGAGGTATGCACCCAATGGATTAAACTCGACACGGTCGTCCACGGACATGACTCGAGGCCGTCCATCCTTGGACTCACAAAGATCACCACCACAACCTAGCTCTGTGCAAAACCAGGCGAACTCTTTTTACGACCCCGTCAACATGATGGCGCAGCAGGCAAGCCGGCAAGAAGTCTCCAATCCTTACGCTCCAGCTGCAGTGACCTTATCAGGAAATGGATATCAAACGACGCCACCTCAGACTTCATACATGCCTAACGGCAGCTTCCATGATTCTCCACAGTCCAACCTTCAGCAGTATCGGAACTCCCCATCAAGCAGTCTACAACGTCAAAGCTCTTACATGCCGACCCCGCCACCAGACCAGCAGCAAGAGTCATACTTGCCTACTGGTCCAGCTGCGGCTGAGCCTGCACCAGCTGTTGATGTATATCCACAATTTGGCGGATACTCAGCACCTACACAAGATCCATCGCAGATGTCGCAGCCCGGACCAGAGCTTGAGACCTCCGGAGGCTATGGTTACGAGCCGCCAGCACAGCCGTACGGATACGAGCCACCTCAGGACTCAGGCTATGTGCCATACCAGCCAGAACCAGAACGGAGCTCTGACACCGAAGAGAAGCGCAAGCCGAAGAAGAAGTCCTTCATGGACGATGATGACGATTTCCCGCGCATTTCAAATCCACCAGCGACATCTGCCGCGCCACAAGACTCCGAAGACGAGTCCTCGCGCAAGCGTGAGAATGATGCTGCTGCTGACGCCGCTTTCCGTGCCGCAGCCGAAGCAGACGCTGCACGCGAGAAGGAGAAAGCAGCAGCAAAAGGCAAAGGAGGATGGGGTCTTCCCACGCTCGGTATCGGTGGATTGTTTGCCCGTAAAGGAAGTCAAGACCTGGACGCCTCAAGCGCCAACAAGGGAGGCGAGCCAAAGGTTTACAAGGCAAAACTGGGCGAGTCGAAGATGAGCCTGTACTACGACAAGGACTTGAAGAAGTGGGTCAATCCAAATGATCCGACTAGTGGACAAGCAAAGTCCGCAACGCCTCCTCCACCAAGAATGGGTGCCAGTCCTGCACCACCAAAGGCGGGCCCGCCCACGGGTGCTACTCCGCCGATAGCTGGTCCGCCAGGTAGTGGACCACCGAGCAGAGTTGGCACACCCGCCGATGGTATGGCACCGCCCATGTTGCCCCCCAGTATGCCCGCTGCTGCTGGTGGATCGAGAACGCCGAGTGGCACCGGCACGCCTCCACTAGGAGGACTCATGGGACCACCGAGTCGTCCTGCGACGGCCACAGGCGGAGCTGGTGGTCTCGATGATTTGATCGGTCCCGCTGCGGGCAGGAGACCAGGTGCGAAGACTAAGAAGTCAACAAGGGGTGGGAGATACGTGGATGTAATGGCCAAGTAGGGCATGAGTCGAAGTAATTGTAAACAATGGGAAGGGCGTTTTTCTGTGGAACTCCAAGCATGCGCGGGATGGCATTACCATTCCTCGATGTTAAGGCGGCTGACATTTGTGTCAGCCTGTAAGCTGTCACTTGGTGCCTTTCGGACGTGAACAGACGTACAGTACATTAAGACTTCTAATACACTAAATCCAGCACTTGTGCCTTTCTCATTCCCAACACGTTTAAGTGCTCGTCACATCCTGTTGTGTTTCGACTCCAGCCAGTTGTGCCCGTGTCAAACATTTCCCTGGACAGTGTCCACTTTATCATGCCAGATGTGAACCTGGTCATCACAGACACTGGTCATCGTCGAGCGTCAAGTCCACGGTAAATCGTGGCTTCTGCAGTGGTGATGCAAGCTCCTCGAGGCCCTCATCACCATCACGAGCTCTCTTCTTGCCTTGTATCATTGTGCCTTGAACGCCTTGGAGAGTCGTCTGGTAGTTTGCCGGCTGCAGACCATCAAGTCTGGCACGACCAAAGCCTTCTGACTCGCCCTCGGACCCGAAGCGCGCACGCTGGCTACCAGTGAACGGCGGTGGTGGTGGCGGTGTTCCTGAAGGGACGAGTTGTAGGCTCCGTCTCAATGAGTTGTGGTGTGGTCTGTCTTCCGGTGTCTTCTGTTCGCAGGCCCGTTCCCCAGCTGGTAGTGGTCTAATGGGAAACGTTATCAAGGTCAACTACACTGCTGCCACGGCTTTTGGCTCGAAGCTTCTCGATTCCTCCTATCTGTCGTCAGTGCCTAGACACCGCTCAAGCATGGTAGTACACACCTTTAGGTGCATATTCTCGAGATCTGTCCGACGAACCTTGTTCTTCTGGAACGAGAAGACTGCAGAGAGTGAAGACTGAGGAGGGCTTTTGGCGTTCTAACCTCTCCTCAACCTTGTCCTCTCGACGCTGCTGCAAATGTGATCATTTTGAGGCGACACCTTCTTTAAGGCTCAGACTAAGCAAGAGTTCGGCTCTCAATCTTCTGCTTCAATCACCCGAAAGGTATCATGTAATGATCTTGCATATGGTTGAAGGACTTAGGCGACCGGCAAAACATACATCATCCCCAACAGCAGGACCCTGCGTGTCCATGCCCGAGCTTCCTCGCACTCTTCATGCTTGGGTCGTTGGATTCAGGTCATTTACCTCTATTTTGGGGATCGACAATCGTGCTACTCATATTGATGGGACAACCTCGAGCACCCACGTAGACACGAACAAAAGAGAGAACAAAGAGGTAGTTTTCGAACATGTCTG
>Ga0210040_10007124_pt1 | contig 13694 bp, 6 predicted proteins | sample CryGeyCG12114_NA_FD_185462 | JGI IMG/M metagenome (GOLD analysis project Ga0210040, IMG submission 185462) | Groundwater microbial communities from aquifer - Crystal Geyser CG19_WC_8/21/14_NA (SPAdes) (version 2) | ecosystem: Environmental > Aquatic > Deep subsurface > Groundwater | place: USA... | reverse complement strand
TGACTCTCACATAAAATTATATTCCTTGGGGTCCTCCCTCCAATATGATTTGGGGTCTGTTTGGCTTGCTAAAAAAATGGTTGAGCAAACAATCTTGCAGCGAGACGGGTGCACTCCTTTTATGTAGCAAGGAAAAGTTTCTGTGACGGCTTTGTTGTAGCAAAGTATTTGTGGCATGAGGTAGGTTAGCTAGCTGTAACTAACTATAACTAGCTCATAGAAAAAACAACCTGCAGTGAATGTTACAAGATATGAAGGACATTGTGTAGATTTCATCTGGTTGACTTGTTTTTAATCAAGTGTACATTGTATATTATGTGCCATTTGCACACATGTGTGCTTTTGCCCGACTGCATTGCTTTATATTTTGGGTGAAGTCTTGTTTTTTGAGTAACTGACTGACTGACTGACTCAGTCAGTTCCCGTATTTTGTGTTCAGTTGGCAAAGAAAGGGAGTTGAAATGCTCAGTGCGCCGTTAGTTTCATGGAATTTTGTGGTTTTCAAGTCTCCTGAGATTAGAGCAGCTAATTAACTCACGTATTTGCTTTTGATTTTCGTTCATTCTTGTGTTTTCTACTTCATGATTATATACCTCTCTTTTTCTTGTGGGCTCTATTCAATTGGTCTGCTTAATTAGCGTGCCGTCATTGAAGGCAAATAAAGAGGTTTTGGTACTGCGTTCCTCTAATTTTTCTGTGCACTCATTCCCATAAGATTGTTGCCATGGTTTGGTTTCCGAGCCTCCCTTGTGCAGCTATTTAAACCAGAGAACATAATGAGGAGGAATGATTATGATTGTGCAGTCTGGAATGAAACATAAGTTTGAATTATGTATTCAAATATAGAGTCTAGGCGGCCATATCTTGGCTTGACTGACAGCATTGCATTAAAGCTCCCGTGTAGTTCCTATAGAAGAACAGGTGAATTTATCCTTGTGGTATTAATGGTTATTAATTGCAGACGGAACTGTGCAGTTTGGGTGAATACATTGGTTGTATCAAAGAATTCACATGAGACCACTATGTTTCAGTATAAAGTTGGATGGGAGGAGAAAGTTGCCCAGAAATGTGTTCAATTAAGTTTCCCTGAGATTCTAGAAGTTTCCTTTACAGTTAGTTAATTAACTAACAATCTAGCCTTGAATGTGGTGAATCAGTTTAGCTTAATGTTGGATCTATAGTTTTTCCGTCCTGTAATTTTCTTGATAGTCACTCATAAATTAATGCATATAGTCAGGGGATTAGTTGCAGGCATTTTCTATGCTGATGTTTATTTTTAACGTACCTAGAACTAAAGACATGCACATTTTGTTAAATAACTCATTTGAGTTTAGTTTTTGAATATTCATTGGGGCATGTCTGATGTTTGGAAGAATTCAATGAAAAAGTATTTTCTATTTACAGCTAAAGCTGTTTGATATGCGACCTTTCGCGAGTTGTGGTAATGTTTTCTAAGATAAAAAATGACGGCAAAAAGTGTTTGACAGTTGTAATCCCGCTGTTAGACATAGACTGTTACTTACTTACCAAGTGTCTCCATATTTGAGTGGCCCATTCTGGGTACTACTGTGTATAGCGTACCTGAAGCATCCACTTGCCTGTGTCCCACATTCATTGAGAGAATGTGTTTTCCCTCATTAAAATTCATCTCACTCGTTCAGTCAGTCTCAAGAAATGTTCCCTTGCTCTTTTATTTACTACGGGGATAGACTAGGTGAGTGCACCCTCGCTCTCTCTCACTTCCATCGTGAAATTCGCTTGTTGATGCACAGAAAACTAGCGTACAATTTTATTCATGTATTTTGTGAAGTTAGTGCTATATATTTTGTTATTGCATCACGAAAAGGCATATTGTGTGAGACAGGAATTTAGGTTGGCAACTGGGGCAAAACTAACCAAGCTAGCTTTTCTTGGTGCAAAGTACCGCGCTTTCAGATCTTGGCGGATAAGCGAGAGATCAATTAAGATGCGTTACATTGGTAAATTTCGCATTCTCATTTAAAATTTATTACGAGTGCTGTGTAAAGAACTTTTTTTTCACAATGTTGAGAATTGGTAGTGGAAATGTAGAAGTAATTCTCCACAGCCCATTCATCATGTGGAATAATTGAAGAAAGAGTATCTTTAGAGCAGGAGACAGTAATTTATTGCTGGGCTACTAAATCAGAAATATTTTTGCAATGTCGCATGTTAACAGTCACTAGAATTTTATTGTCGACTCGACGAGAAAAAAAGAAGTGTATTTGTAGTATTCGAATATTTTTGGGAGAGCCTTAAAGCTGAAAAACTGGATCCCATTCATGGAACGTGCTGTAATCCGTATTTTAAAGTCACCAAGGCATATCTATTGCACCAAATAAAGGTCGTGTAGAATGAACATGATGTGTCCCACCAAATGCCACAAATGGATTACGTATGTGTGAGCATTACAGAGCTGAACGAGGAGAGTAGGAAATATATGGGCACACTAACGTATCCAGGAACTTGAAATGAGCATGTACATCCTCCATGTATAGTACAGGGTGACACAATAGAAGGGACACGCTTGTGTCTGTCAGTATAAGTTGTTCTATTACTTCTTCGAGTTTATCGAGAGCAGTTTTACTTTGTAGACACTGAAATTTGTATTGGCACTAATTTAATATTCATTTTACATTGTCCTGTGAGTACCTTGAAATTAGGGACACAAAATAGTGACCTATTTATGTTGCGTTACTTAGCAGCTTTTTTGTAAATCGAAAAAAATTTGAAAAGAAAGCGTGCTTGTAATTTTTGTGAAATAAATCAACTTACTATCAAATGATTTCTCGGAATCTTAGCTTTAACAAGCTAAAATACTATGCAGAGGTTTTAAGATTGCGGGCTAGCTATAGCACAATGTTGCAGGATTTATTGAACAAACTGAAAGACAAAAAGTTTTAGAAATGCATTGACCTTAAGTTGTAGCTCAAATTATAAATATTATGACTCTTGAAGAAGCTAATGATTCAAACTTTATAACTTGCGTACTTTCAAGTTCTTAAAACGTTTGAAATATACGCAGTGTTGAATACTAAAATATGTAGAATCGGTGGCGAAGAAGCACCTTTTCACACATCAGTGTGCCTTTAATAATTCATCGTTTCGCAGCAGATAACGAAAAATCATCTTTTCAAAAAGGCCCGTATTCCATTATTTGGGTCTAAAAATAATGAATTGACTTGGAAATTTAAAAAAAACGTTAGTCGATTCATCACATTTCTTCAATATTCACATCTGTTAAATTTTAAGTCATGGAATAATAAAGTCTGCTATAGTGCTATATGTTGAAAACACTTGCGAGTTTAGTGGAAAACATTAGTATATTAATGCGCTGTTGAAATGAATTCAAAGGCTAATTGGGCAATTGGGCTAACACCGATACATTTCCCGATCTGAAATTTTTCCTTTTTTCAAATGAGTCATTGTTTGAGGCTCTACGGTGAAGCACATGCTTTAGATTTAGAGAGAATCTTTTAGAGAGATGTTTTACTTCCATTGTGTCACCCTGTAGTTTTATAGTATGTGTGTAGTAGCAATGCAACAATGAAGAGAACATGACAACAAAAGAATCCTTAGAATTCATACATGATTCAGTTTATTCAGCCCGTTCTATTGAAATGCGGAAGAGAATGCAGTGTTAAGAAAAAATCATCCATGCTGAATTCTACAAAGAAAGAAGTGAAGGAAAAACGCTCATAAAGTCAAGTTGATTTTTTCTACGTATAGTTTGAGGCAATAATATTTACAGAGAGAAGAAAGCCGTTTTTTCATTTCAGTTTACACATAGAGGGCTATATAGCTATTGTCACTCATCTACACCTTAAGTTTAATGCCCACTATTCTTTTAACTTAAGTTTGCAGACGTTTTTGATCTTATGCTTTCCTTTTTGAATGCATGATGAAGACAGTGGTAGATTGTCTGATAAATCTTTGTTTCACGGGTAGACTAAGAATTGGATTCCGTTGGAGAACAAACTAAGGTACTGGAAACTTATTGATTCCACTGAAAGATATATTTTCTATGATTTTTTTCAGGAGCTCATATCGATTTTATAAAAGGTTCAACGATGTTTTGATGATTCAGTACATATGAAACAAGTTTTCTTGGACTTTCAACTCACAATAGCGTCCTGCAGTCGTAAAACTAAACATAGGTTCATGTTGGTTGAGCGTTTTTTTTGTACGTTGGGATTTGGTGTGTCCATGTGCTTTTTTGCAACAGTATCTGTACCACTCGGTATCTGTTTCGAAATTCCTGGAGTATATTTAGCATGAAGCCAATTTTCCATGCACATGAGCACACAAATAACCGATGCGAATGCATGTTCATTTTTTCTCATGATAAAGTATTGTAAGAAATACTCAAGAGATAGTCACGGCTGCTAACAACTAAATCCGAATGGGCTAAATTTTGGAGCTATGCGTTCCATCCACCAGGTCAGAACCAACTTTTAAAATGTTTCTTGATCTGCAACTATCGATGGATTTGGAAACTTGTTTCTTTCTGCTTAAAGTGTTTCGATTCTATCCTAGTTTCGCAACTTTTCCATAAATCATAAAACTATTACAATCCTCGTTTCTTACGTGAAGAATAAAATTCGCCTTTTGTATCGTTCCGTTACAGCTATCATATTGCATTTTTCCGTTATTTGAGCAAAACGACTGATTTACCACTCAGGTATATGCTCCTATAATTTTGGCTCGCAGCACTCTAAAGCTCACATAAAAAGTGGAAAATTTACTATAAAGTTATATGGGTATCTGGCGGAAGTTAAAAAATCGAACAGGGCTTGACTTTCAAATTTTTTCCATGTTAAATCCCATAAGAAAATCTAAAAAAATCTCCATCTACAAAATTTTTTCGACAAAACTGATGCATAGATGTTAGAGTGCTGGACGCTAATATTTAAAAAGCATGTAATTGAGTATATTGGAAAGTAGGAAGTGAGTTATTTTCCAACAGCCCAATAAGTGACACACAGGTTAAGGAGTTAACATTGTAAGTTTGTTCTATGATACTAGTATTTCTGGTCCTAAAAATCTCAACATTCTCACCATCTATTATGTAAGATTTATTATGGTCAAATTGTCTCCCATTCTAACCATCGATTTGACATTTATGCTAAATAAATCCTGCCGTCCGCAATATCGATCATCCAACCTAGTCTACTGTCTCTAGTTGTTACTTACGTCCTTTATGTCTCTCTGCTGATTTTAATTATTAGACACTTTCAAATTAAAGAGCTCACAATACCATATCAGTAGAGTGCAATCTTGTTTTGTTAGTGCAGTAAGTAAACATAGCGCACTTTTTGTTTTAGTGCGTAGTCAATAAATGCCAGGACTTCCTTTGTAAAAACGAAGAAGGAACCAACCAAAAATGACTTCGATTTTATATGTGTGTTTTCTTTACCATGCTGAGTTTGAGAGAAAGAAAATGAGATGGCCCATAATGCAACAAATGTACTAGTCAGTGAGTGAGTAACATGCATAAAATATTATAGAAGGAGACGAAGAGAGGGTTGGTGAATGGACCCTGATAAAGATTATCATTTCCTGAGAAACACTCCATATACTGTTCGTGTTGGGAACTTGATAGTTAGGTTTTAGTTAGTTCCTGTTTCCTGTCTGTAAACTGTAAATGTTCCTGGATTCTACATAGTTTTTTTTTTGCATTCATTTTGCAGACTTTTTGTGTCATAACGAAGAAGTACGGAAAACACTATGTCTACCGATTCTCCAGTACCAAGTCCATGTACATACTGGGCCCGCTAAATCCTCTCAGAAAGTTTGGCATTTATCTCGTCACTCACAGATGGTTTGACGTTGTCATCATTTTGACAATCTTGGCCAACTGTGTGACTCTTGCGTTGGGACACAACCCTCCCGACAAGGAGCTGAAAACACGGAAATATGATAAATATGCCGATACGATTGAGTAAGTTTTTCTATACGTTCGGGTCTTTCAATGCGTATGATTGTTTATATTGAATTATCAAATAAATTGCAGAGCTCAATGTGAGGTTATATATAACTATAACAGTTGATCCGATAAATCCCTGAGATGCTTTAAAAAAATTCTGTATCGTTGTTCCTCTAGAAAAGCCAGTACATATAGTAACTCTTGTGCAAAGCTCCCATGTTATCTCACGTGTTTTACAACTCGTATGGGCCATGTTTTATATATCTGTTAGTACAGTTGTGTCCCTTGGGTCCTGTGTGTGGATTATGCAACGTAGTCTGATGCTGTAGTCCTTTTCTTGCAAATATTTGAACAAACTAGTCCCACATAGGAACTCGCTAGCTTAACTAGCTACAACTGAAATAGTTATGAGGCAAATTAGTCAAGTGATGCTACGACCCTAATTTGATTATTTTAGTTATTCTCTAGAGTTTTGGATTTCTTGCCACGTGATGCCGGTTCTGTGTGTAATTAGATACATAACTTTTTGTTTACAGATTTGTCTTCCTTTCCATCTATACGGTGGAGATGCTTTTAAAAATTTTTGCCAAAGGGTTTGTCGTAAATAAATATTCTTATTTACGCAACTCATGGAACATTCTGGACTTCATTGTCGTCTCATCAGGGTACCTCACAATCCTGCTCACAAAGGGCACAACTACAGTGGAAGATGCCAGCAATCTAGAAGTGCTCCGTACATTTCGTGTTCTCAGAGCTGTAAAGTCGATCTCAATCCTGCCAGGTAATGTTGTAAATTCGACCGATATTTCATGATATAGTAAGCGTTAACTGAAAATCGATTCCAATCTCACGCCCTTGTATCAACATTTGACGGCAACTTTTGCAAATTGTGCTTCATTAGAAGTGGCACGATAACTTTGGACGAGAAAGCATTGAATTCGATTGGTAGAAAACTTTAAGTTCTCAATTTCAGCATTCATAGATGAGAGAGAAAGTAGCAAATAAGTTGTCCTAAACCTTTGATAAATCGGCAGTATTTGAAAACCTATAAAAGTTATTGAAATAGTTTGAGAAAATCGTATTTAATTGAATAATAGGAAGTATAGTCCGAGCAGAATTGAAACGGAGGGAATGCAATGTTATGGGACATGCATTTGTGTGTATTCGACGTCCGTCTGAGTTTTGAGAATAGAGTACACCTCTTCGTTACCACTCAAAACGCAGTCTTGGCCAATAATTTGGCAACTGTACCTACAACACATTTTCATTCTAAATCATTCTAAAAAGTTTCAAATTTATTAGTGTACTCAAATCAATACGGAAGAAATAATTGCACTCGATCCAACTATTCACTATATTCTAACTCTGACACAAATTTGATGTAACCAACTAGCGCAAGATATTATTATTCTAAACACTATACTGTAGCTCTTTGGAGGGAACAAGTTGTGCTCATCCCTTTTCCTGTGCACACATGATATATGAGCTCATGCATGCTACAAATAGTTGTGAATCAATATTTACTTTTACATTTACAAAATCCGGCTCCCGTGTGACCAGCTCAAACTGTCCTATGGACTTAATGCATGTTGGGTTGTTAGTTAGGATACTACATTAGAAACATACTTTCTCTTATTTACTTCACTTTCTTTGATTGTTTACTCTGCGTCCCGTACTATGTATAAGAAACCAATGATTGATCTCATTTACAGTAAACTCGAATGCCTCACCGGCAAAGAACATGCAAAGTTGTTAGCATTTCGTGCTTTTGAATGTAATGTTTTTGCCTGGTTCCATCTTGGATACTAACCAGGAGTTCAATGATTACCATGATTTGTTTGGGAACACGCAGGTCTTCGAATGATGATCGATGCTTTGTTGAGTTCGGCCATTCAACTCTTGGAAGTCATGGCTCTCACTCTATTTTGTCTCATGATTTTTGCACTTTTTGCACTGGAAGTGTACATGGGAAAGCTTCGTCAGAAATGTGTTTTAGATCCTGCCAGTGAAGCGGGACAGGCCGTTGCAGAGGACGCTTTTCCTATCGTAAAAACTTGGAATCAGTAAGTGCAATGAGTTTTTTTATCAGTCGATATTGTGGGAGTGCATGAAATATGCAAAATGGTACGTTTTCAGAGAAGTCCAATGTTGTTGTTATGTAGGGAATGCTCAGAGTATAAGAAAGAACATGGTTTGAAGGGTAGCATGCAATGTTTTTGATCGCGTTTACTTTCCCTAATTTGCCTGTTGCTGGTTTGCAGTAAACATACAAGGCTATGCTAATATATGGGGGAATGTTTCCGTGTTGGAAACTATCTATTTATATACACTCGCGGTTTTTGCATGTTTTTTACATGACAGGAGTTAGTGAGGATAAAAAGCACATTATATTAATGAGACTTTATGTATTCATTGGGCTTTATCTGTTAGTCTTTTTCAAGCCTTTTGTTCTCATATGATTCAGTGTACAAGGACAGTGAGAGTTTCCGTATTTGAAACATGGTGATAATAACAACTTAGCTAGTATGCGGAGTTGTGCTTCACTTGCATACACTCTTTGTGTTCAATTATTTATTGAATTTTGGTTTCGAGCCCCAACTTACTTTAATCGTATGGTATCCAATTTATACCCTGTGCCTAATGACGCAGTATAATCTACTTTGGTGTTTCATTGGGCTTAGGTTATGCACGCTCACTTCTTGTGCTTCAACTATCAGCCAATATTGGTAATGATTTATTATTTGAACATTGCCCCACGCAGCAACGTTCGAGTACTAACTCTTTCGATTGAAAAACTGCAAAGCAATTTGAAAGTAACGAGTTTGAAATGCTCATAGGGGAATTCATCTTCTTCTAATGTTACAAATCTATTCTAATTTCCCGTATGTTTGCTTTCCAGATGGATCCAGGATCCTGACAACTGGCTCAGGAGTGATGAGTTTGATTACGTTCCTTGTGGAAATGAGTCCAACACTAGGTAAATAAAAAATCTTATTTATTCGTTCAAACTTCAGTATAAGTATATTAATCCTTCTCGAAGTCAAGATTAATTACTTTGGTCAATGTTTCTTAACCACGAGTTTGGTATATTGCTATGTACATTGGTTGTTAGTTAGTTAGTACCCTACCGCTCAAGATTCCTTTTAGTGATATTATTCTGTGCAGTTTCAATCATAATGTGCTATTGAAAATGATAAAATCATTTCGAATATTTTGAGAAAACGAGCTAATGAAGTATGAACACATCACATGTTCAATGCGGTAAACAACTAATAGAATTTCCTCTTCAATCCGATATATTCATTAGCACATAAGCCTGGCTCCATACAAATAAGGAAGTCAAGTTTGTTTGTATTCAAGTTGTGAGCTGTAAATTTATCTGCCTGCTTGCTCGTACTCATATGCTCTTCCGAACTAACTAATGATATTTAGTGGTTTTCTGGAAATAGGGTACTTATTCATTTATATTTTCATCTGGTGGACTTCCTGCCCTTAAGTTATGCATTATTGAAATGCGTAAGGTTACAGTCAAAAGACCAAATTTAGTATGTCTGCACTGCTCAGGCACAATTTAGTAAGTTCTACCCACTATGCTATTTCAGAATATGATTATGCTTTCACTGAAAACGGATATGATACTAATATTTGTCATGTAAGAAAGTATTAGCATCAAGGACCATGTATTCAACAATTGATTTTATGTTGACTATAGGTAGGTTAGGTTAGTTTTACTTGTGTTGTACATTCTTGTATCTTATTGAATGCAATTTATAAGGTTATGGGACCTTGAAACAAAACATTGAGGGTAATTTGTGCAAATCATGGGAAAGTTTCGGGTACATGTTGGAAATTTAATGTTGTAGTTTCAGTCCTAGGCTTTCTGTCCCTTTTGTGTGAAACGGAAACCCACATAATCTCCTGCTGTATTAATCAAAGTTGTGTCTCCTCATGGACTCCAGACTCATCCCGACACTTTGTAGTGACCTAGTTTTCCCTAATATTAAGTATTAAAGTGTAGTTAGTTTAGCTGATGGGTTGTTGAGCTCACTTCTTAGGCAGTTGTCTGTAATTACTGAAATGGGCTATAGCCAACTCAATCTTTTAATGGTTACATAAATGGTTTGCTAATCCCAGTCTGCCAAAGAATTTGAGTGTTTTCAAGTTATAGAATACCCACGAGATATCTAAACCAATTTTATCTCGATGCACTCCATCACCATCAAATTTATTTACATAATGTACTGCATGTGAAAGGTAGACTATGATGCATTACTTTTTAAGGTAAACACTCCGTTTTTGTTTTTAATTCTGTCTTTAATCCAATTTTTGAACCAATAAACATCTAGCTCGCATGATTTGTTGTGTGTATTTAACTTGTGAATCAGTAGATTTTTAATGTTGTAGCAATATTATAACGAAGGTTGAGCCCGAATAAAAACTAACTATAAGCAGATTGATTATCTTGGCTAATATTTTCCCACGTTGTGCTACAGAATAACCAATTGCATGAGCCAACTTATCGTTTCTATTTTACTATACAATAGCTATAATTCTGTTTTCTTTTTTATGTATTTTACTAGGAACTGTCCATCGAGCTATATGTGCTTAGCAATAGGTGACAATCCAGACAATGGGTGGACGAACTTTGATAATTTCTTCTATTCAATGCTCAGTACCTTTCAGCTCATCACCTTGGACTTTTGGGAGAATTTGTATGATCTGGTAAGACTAATGATAATGGGTTCCGAATATTTTTGAGAAAAGAATTTAGCGCGCAGTTAAACTGTTAGTTATAGCAAAAAACTATATTTATTTCTGTCTGTAGCAGAAACTGTCGATAATAATAGCGAAAACTTATTTCGCAACATAGTCTACTAAACTTTATTCTTCCAAATTTACTTTATAGTTAAAAATGAAATTCACTGATTTTTTATTATACCACTCAATGAATAACTTGAGCTTGAGCATCACATTGTTAAAAGATTTATAAGTTACTTCCTTTTCTTATCGGCAAAACTTGAGGACTACTTGAGTCTATAGTATTATTATTTCGTTCGTTCAAAAAGTTGGAAATGTTGGAAATTGTGTTAGCTTCCAACTTCAATTATTAGTTGACAAAGGGAGTCGAATAATAGTTGCCCTGGCCTGTGGACTTAATTTGAGAAAGGGCAGGATATTGGGAGGAAAAGAAATTTTATGCAGCTCAATGAGATCACTATAAGAAAGGCTGTATGTACAATTTGCTCTTCACAAATAACTGAGCACTTGAAATACTTAGAAGTCCTTTTTGACTTTCTTAATTTATCCATTTAGGATTTCCATTTAAAATGAATCCGGAAATTTAAAGGATGGGTTGAGTGGTGTACTTATTTTTCCGTTTTAGCCCATTAGACATTTTTTGGTTATTATTGGTGTCTTCATATTATAGTCCTATGGATGTTTCATTGACAAACAAAAGATTTTTTACTTCACCTGACCTGAAAATATTTTTAGCAAAGCTACCTTTGTGTCTAGCAAGCAGATCATACACTGAGATTATAGCTGAAAGCTAAATCGTTTACTATTTTTTCAGTCAAAAAGCCAACGTGTTATTTTCTTCTTTACAGGTGTTGTCTACAGCCGGACCGTTTAGTTTACTGTTCTTTACCACAGTGATATTCCTGGGCTCATTTTACTTGATAAATTTGATGTTGGCTGTAGTGGCTATGAGCTATGAAACGGAAGCTCAAAGCTCCGATCAGGTCTGTGATTTTTATATTCTCATATTTTTGGGTGCATGTTTGGAATCCTAGAATGGTTTCAAATTCCTTCAATATGTGTTTCTTAAATTTTATTTTATGCATTAGCATTGTACATAATACAAAAGACAAAACGCTGGATTTCGAGAGAAACTAGGAGATTTATGTTTGTAGGAAAGCATTAAGATGTATAGGATGCTAATAAGAGAGGTTTCTCACTGCCAAAAAATTGTATGGCAATGTGAAACAAACAGATGCATGAAAATTTTACTGCAAATAGAATGCGTGCCCCATCCTGGCACTTTTGAAGAAACTACTATTGTTACTCGCGCACAATGCAATATTATTATTTTGTTATGAATAGATTAAATACCCCCGTGGCATTATAAAGGCTCTTTTTATCGAATTTGCCATGGGTATTCAAGTATTCACTGTAGGATGAGGATTATTTTGTCGTTCTTTTTATATTCATGAACCCTAAAAAATCGATGAATGTTTGCTTTCTGCTTATTCTGCCGAGTGTTTTTTTTTTCGTGCGACTTAAATCTTTCCAACTGGTACAAATGGCAATTTCTGTAAAAAAAAATTTATCCTTCTTTTCAGTATTTGTCTGCTTCCACTATGTCAATATTCACTAAATTAGAACCAATCATGTCTTCATGTCTTCTGCAAGTTTCCGTCTTGGCGTGTTGATTACTAATCAGTCAAGTTTATTGGGCTTCGCTACACACATGTATTTAAAGAAAAACTAACTTTTGGATTCTTATAATTTTTTCAGGGTCCTTTAACAAAGCATCAAAAGCTATCCTTAGTGCGAACAGCATCTACCTTCAGTTTCGAAGATCTCACAAAGTTGAATATCAATCTAATGACATACTACAGGAAAAGAACTGCTTCAGAAAGAGAAGTGATTGCGCGAAAGCTTCGAAACACGTCGCTAGTTAAACGTAAGAAACGTCGAGCCATTCGACGAAAACCTAAACGCAATCCTTCCGGAGTTAATAGTGGTGATGTTGACATTTATACTCCACATATACGAAGTACTGCTGGCAGTGTTTGTGGGGACTCTATATGTGGGGGTAGTAGCATTGGTGAAATAATCAGTGCGAACCCATCACCTATACCAACGGGGGCAAGGGGTAGTTTAGAAGTTCCAAGACTGTCTGTTAGTTTCGAAAAGAAACATGTCGACAACAATAATAAAAATAGTAGTAACAAAAAAAGCAAATCCAAATCACCGAAAGGGCGTTCAACCAAAGTGGAAATTATTAAAGCCGATTCTTCTCCCCGCACTGGTGGTAGTGGTATAGTGTGCAGCAATATGAGTGCTATTACAGTGTGTGGAGAGGAGCGGCAAGTGATTTTAGACGTGGGTAATTTGGGGACTGGGGACTTGGGGTTTATTGGGTGCAGCACGAGTAGTGGTTGTGGTGGGGGTGTGCGCGTCAATGCCAAAGTTATACCATACGATTTTGGAGGTGGTCGGGCCATTAGTGGGCAAGATTGTGATCGTTTTATTCTTGAAACAGAGGAGCAAACAGATGGTCCAGCTCCTGGGCATCAGCTAGGCGACACTGTTATGGATTTGATGGGAATGAAAGTGTCTACGATGAAGGCAGAGAAACTTACTCCCAAGGAAGATGGGATGATGAAAGAACTTGGGCTTAATCCGCAGCCTAGTACGTTTGCGGAATTAGGTGAGTTTGAAATGAACGACTTAAGTTAAACTGAGTGAGTTTAAAACGAGAGAAGTTATGTATTTATTAAACAGTCTAATTCACGGGAGATTAACTTTATTTGCGAACGATGGTCGATAATTTGTTTCTTAATGAATCCATCTGCAGAGGAAACAGCAAGCCTGCTCTTATAATGTTGTGTTTCATTTTCATACTTTCCCAAGGGTAACCCCCATCATACACCAAGACCCTAGCTCGACATATGATTTTAAGGGTTACCCCCCTCTCAAAAAATCGCAACTTCGATTAGAATTTACAACTGCTTGCTGCTACTAA